>Ga0065721_10052100_pt1 | contig 12684 bp, 9 predicted proteins | sample Mesricmetagenome_FD_59108 | JGI IMG/M metagenome (GOLD analysis project Ga0065721, IMG submission 59108) | Mesophilic microbial community from rice straw/compost enrichment Sample: eDNA_1 v2 (version 2) | ecosystem: Engineered > Solid waste > Grass > Composting > Bioreactor | place: USA: Davis... | reverse complement strand
TTTCGCTCCAATACCCTTGATCCCCTGCAGCGCTGCCGCATTCTCCTGGATGATCGCAGCCTTCAGTTCCTGGCTGTTCATGTACGACAGCATCACGATGGCCGTTCCCGGCCCGACACCGTTCACCGAGATCAACTGCTGGAATAGTCTCTTCTCGGCCTCCTTGCTGAAGCCGTATAATACGTGGGCATCCTCCCGGATTGCGAGGTGCGTGTGAAGCATGATGCTCTCCTCAGACTTGATGTCTGCATAAGTCGCGAGTGAGATGTTCACATGATACCCCACTCCACCGACGTCGATGATAACATAGGTTGGGTCTTTGTGTGTGAGACGACCTTTGAGGAATGCAATCACGGCGAATTACGAATTACGAATTACGAATTACGAATTACGAATGACGAATGACGAATGACGAATGCACGGTTAACCGGCGTCCGCGACTTTCCTTTCGTCATGTAGTTGTGCATCCACCACTGCGATCGCGGCCATGTTCACTATTTCACGAATGGAGCTCCCAAGTTGCAGAATATGGACGGGCTTTTTCATTCCAAGCAGGATGGGCCCGATGGCTTCGGCGGCGCCGATCTCCATAACAAGTTTATAAGCAATGTTACCCGACGCAAGGTTAGGGAATATCAACGTATTGGCTCCTTCCTTGGCGAGTGCGCTGAACGGATATGTTTCCTGCTGGATCTCGGTGTTGAGTGCGACGTTTGCTTGGATGTCACCTTCTACCACAAGGTTAGGATTCTTTTGTTTGGCGATTTGTACAGCCCTTTTTGCTTTCTCAGGAACATCACCCTTCGACGAACCGAAGTTCGAGTAGGAGAGCACAGCGATCCTTGGTTCTATATCGAAGAAGCGAACTCCACGTGCTGTGAGTTCGATGATCTGTGCAAGTTCTTCCGCAGTAGGGTCGAGGTTCACGGTCGTGTCGGAGAAGAAATAGGTGCCGCGTTTATTGGTGATGATGTACATACCAGCAACTCGGCTTACACCTTCCGCGACTCCGATTATCTGGAGTGCCGGCGATATAGTCTTCGGATAGTCTTTCGTGAGACCGGAGACAAGCGCGTCTGCATCTCCAACTTCCACCATCATCGACCCGTAGTAGTTGCGTTCACGCATCAGGCGCAGGCAATCCTGGTATGTGATACCCTTGCGTTGACGTTTCTTGTAAAAGATCTCCGCATACCGTTCGACGTTTTCATTTTCGTCTCGCGGATAGATGATAGGGCAATCTTCAAGGTCAAGACCGTGCTGCTTGATCATCTGAAGAATCTCAGCTTTGTTACCGAGAAGGATTGGCTTGGCGATCTTCTCATCTTTAAGCACTTGCGCGGCCTTGAGTATCTTTGGATGCGTTGCTTCAGCAAATACAACTCGTTTGGGATTCCTTTTAGCGCGGTCGATGATTCTCGACATCAGTTTGTGATCGATACCGATGCGCTTCAACAATTCCTGTTCGTACGCTGACCAGTCGGTGATCGGATTTCTCGCCACGCCGGAGTCCATGGCAGCTTTAGCCACTGCCGGAGAGACTGTGGTAATCAAACGTGGATCAAGTGGTTTGGGGATCAGGTACTCGGGACCGAACATGAGCCTGTCTGTCCTGTATGCCTTGACAACCATGTCGGGCACAGTCTGCCGCGTGAGATTGGCCAGTGCGTGCACAGCCGCCAGCTTCATTTCTTCGTTGATCTCGGTCGCGCGCACGTCGAGAGCACCCCGGAAAATGTAAGGGAAGCCAAGGACGTTGTTGACCTGGTTGGGATGATCCGACCGCCCGGTAGCGAGGACGGCATCAGGCCTTGTTTTCCGCGCAAGATTGTAATCTATTTCGGGATCCGGGTTCGCTAACGCGAAGACTATTGGTTTTTCTGCCATGCTGAGCAGAGCTTCAGGCGAAAGTGCATTCGCCACTGACAAACCGACGAAAACGTCTGCACCTTTCACAGCTTCGTCGAGGGAATTCACATCGCGATCGGTGACGAATTGTTTTTTTATCTCGTCCAGGTTTGTGCGTTTCTTTGTCAGCGGTCCTTTGCTATCGCACATGATGATATTCTCCTTCTTTGCACCGAGGGCGATATAGAGTTTGGTGCAACTCACCGCAGCAGCACCGGCGCCGTTCACAACGATGGTCGTCTCTTCGATTTTCTTTCCGACGATGGACAAGGCATTGATCAACGCCGCAGCCGAGATGATTGCCGTTCCGTGCTGATCATCGTGCATGATCGGAATGTTCATCTTCTCGCGAAGTTCGGTCTCGATCTTGAAACACTCCGGAGCTTTTATGTCTTCGAGGTTGATTCCGCCGAACGTCGGCTCCAACGACTTAACAATGCGGATGAACGCATCAGGGTCTTTCTCATTGATTTCGATGTCGAAGCTGTCGATACCTGCATATTTCTTGAAGAGGACAGCTTTACCTTCCATTACAGGTTTTGAAGCTTCAGGACCAATATCACCAAGTCCGAGCACAGCTGTGCCATTGGTGATCACGGCTACAAGGTTTCCCTTCGATGTGTACTTGTAAACATCGTCGGGATTAGCGTGAATTTCTTTGCAAGGTTCGGCAACACCTGGAGTATATGCCAACGCGAGGTCGATCTGTGAACTTAGTACTTTCGTGGGAACAACTTCAATCTTACCCGGCTGCCCTTGCATGTGATAATTCAGGGCGTCCTCCTTGCGAATTTTTATTGACATGATGAGTGGTTTCTGGTGAAAGCCAAAGATAGGTGGTCAAATGGCAAACGGCAAATGGCAAAATAGCAATGCTTCCTCTGACTAAGGCGTCGTAGGTGTTTCAAAGTGTGTGCTATTCAAAGTTGGGTGAAAATGGGATAAATGGAATAAATGGGGATAATGCCCCCCTAATACAAGACTCTGTATTCACGATTCACGACTATCGATTCACGGCAATTCCCGATTCCCGATTCCCGATTCCCGATTGACGATTGACGATTGACGATTGACGATTGACGATTGACGATTGACGATTGACGATTCTCGTCCCTTCACATTCCCACGATCAGCTCCTGTCCAGGTTGGATTTTGTTTCCAGAGAGATTGTTGAGGGCTTTGATCTTTTCGATGGTGAGGCCATCGAATTTTTTCGAAATGTCCCAAAGGGTATCACCGGGTTGGACGATATAGGTTTTCTTCCCTTGCAGATCAGTCGTTGTGACTGGTGCCTTTGGCGTGGAAGAAGAAGCAGAAGCTGTTGTTGCAGTAGTTGAGGTTTTTAAGGCAAGGGACGACGAGCTCTTCACCCAAATGTTAAGGCGTTGTCCGGCGCGAATAACATCGCTGTTCAGGTTGTTCCATTTCTTAATGTCGGAGACACGCACGTTGTGTCGCATTGCAATGGATCCCAGGACATCACCACTCCTGACCTTATACACGATTCGTTCGCGTCCATACGTTCCACCTTCCATTGCTTTGGCAAGCGCTTCCAATTCCTTTCTTCCTGTTCGCGAAGCGGAATCGAGAATTGCGAGGCGATTTTCTTCCAGCAATTCTTTCGCCGTGATTGGCACTCTCATGATGAACGGCTTGGTCAGGTCTGGAATCGCGTTGTGCTGAACTGACGGGTTTAGCTTTTGCAAATCCTCCACGCATGAACCCGTGAGGTTAGCGAACGTTTCAAAGTTTAAGAACTTCTTAACGTGGAGCGTGTCTGACCGCACGAGCATTTCTTCTCCTTCATCGAAGAAGTTGTGCTCATCAAGATGGTTCATGGTGTAGATCATGGCCACGAACTGAGGTACGTAGGAACGAGTTTCGCGTGGAAGGTATGGATAGATTTCCCAGAATGTCTTCTTATAGCCGGAGCGGCGAATTGCTCTTCGTACGTTTCCTGGTCCTGTGTTGTAGGCAGCGAGCGCGAGTTCCCAGTCGTTGAACATCCTGTGAAGATCTCTCAAGTAACGGCAAGCCGCATCCGTTGATTTTTCAGGATCCATTCGCTCGTCGATGTACCAGTTGTTATGAAGCCCATAGTACCTGCCGGTTGCAGACATAAATTGCCAGAGTCCAACAGCACGAGCCCGTGAGATAGCCCTGGGGTTAAGTCCGGATTCGATGATGGATAGATACTTCAACTCATCGGGCAGGTCGTACTTCGCGAGATATTTCTCGAACAGCGGGAAATACAGATTTTTCCGACGCATCATCATACGCGTGTACTCTCTGTCCTTAACGGTGAAGTAGTTGATGAATGCGTGTATCTTATCGTTGTAGACGAGCGGGATTTCTTTTTGAATACACGTCAGTCGATCTTCAATTACAAGAGGGTCGTCGTCACCGGGGACGTATTCGAGTTCGATGGGAAGGGAGTAGAAAACGTAGTCGGCCGTATCTTCCTTGAAGAGTATTTCTTCCTCGGCTTCTGCGACTTCCAATGAGTCAATAACTGCTAGGGAGTCGACCATGGCGAGCGAATCAGAAGAAAAAAGTCCTTCGTCCGGTAGGCGCTGAGAGAATGCCAACGTCGAACAAAGCATGAAGAAAAAAAATAGGGTTATCCTCATGTCAATTCAAGTGTGTCAAAAAGTTTGAAAAATGCAGAAGCTTTGCTTCCTCGAAATCGTCAGCCATTATTTGTAATCCTATAGGCAGCCCAAGGTTGTCAGTTCCACACGGGATTGAAATCGCTGGAACACCCACGACGTTCGCCTGAACTGAAAAAAGGTCCCCTAGGTACATTTCCAACGGATTACTAGTGTGTTCTCCTATCTTAAACGCAGTCGTCGGCGTGATTGGCATCAGGATAAAGTCATACTGAGCGAGCAGTTGTTTTGTCTTTTCCCTGATAATGCGCCTCACTTTCTGGGCTTTCGTGTAGTAGGCGTCATAATAACTCGCACTCAACACGAACGTACCCAACAGTATCCTTCGCTGCACTTCCTTTCCAAATCCTTCGGAACGGCTCTTCTTGTACATTGAGTGAAGATCCGTCGTGGCCTTACTTCTGTATCCATACCGCACGCCGTCATAACGTGACAGGTTTGAACTTGCTTCGGCCGTGGCCAATATGTAATACGTCGGCAGAATATATTCCATTAGAGGGAATTCTACTGCTTCTGCCGAATAACCTTGCGCCTTGAGTTGCTCTATCTTTTTTCGGATGTTCTCCCGGATCTCCGGTTGAATGCCATCCGAACTGTCGAGTTCTTTCAAGTAGGCGATCTTGTACGAGCGCGGGCCTTTTTCCAGCTCTGCCGAGTAGGAGGGGACTGGTTGTCGGGAAACGGTGCTGTCGAATTCGTCTTGTCCGGCGATGACCTCGAGGACAAGCGCTACGTCTTCGACGCATTTTCCAAAGATGCCGATACAGTCAAAAGACGACCCGTATGCGATCAAACCGTGCCTTGATATTCGCGAATAGGTGGGTTTCAGACCCACAACGCCACAAAATCCAGCCGGTTGCCTGACGGAGCCGCCGGTATCAGAACCCAGGGAGACCTGGCACATATCGGCCATCACCCCCACGGCGGAGCCACCCGATGACCCGCCGGGAACCCGTGTCGGATCGATCGCGTGCCTGACGGGGCCAAACGCTGAATTCTCGTTTGACGACCCCATGGCAAACTCGTCGCAGTTTTGTCGTCCAATGATTATTGCGTCCTCGTCCAGGAGGCGTTGTACAGCGGTTGCAGTGTATTGAGAAATGAAACCATCAAGTATCTGACTCGAGGCTTGCAGTGGATGATCCTGATAAGCCAGCACATCTTTGATCCCCACGACCAACCCTGCCAGCTTACCCGCCTTGTTCGCGCGTATTTTCAGGTCGACTTCATCGGCCCGATTGAGCGCTTCTTCCTCATACACGCTCAGAAAAACGTTTAGGTGGGCCTTTTCCCGAATGTTTGCGAGGTATTGCTTAACCAAATCCCGGCAGGAGACTCTGCCGTTCTGAAGATCGTCCCGGATCTCCCGGAATGAACTGTATGTTTTCAATACTACTTGCCTTCTTCTATTTTGGCTGCTGCACCGGCATCCTCAATGTCCTTCTTAACATCCTTGATGGAGTCTTTGAACTCGCGAACGCCCTTGCCAAGACCACGCATGAATTCAGGAATCTTTTTCGCGCCGAAGAATATCAGGACGAACAATCCGATCAGGAGGATTTCCTGCATTCCCAAATTTCCCAAAAACAACAAAACCGCTTTCATATGAGTCATTTAATTAATGGTAAGATAAAAATCCCGGAAAGCGCTGCCGCTCCGGGTCACCTCAAAATACTTTGTAGGCAATTACAAAAATAGGGTAAAAATCCTGAGAATTTGAAAGAATAAACCCTATTTCTTTGGTCAGCACACGGCCTGCCGTTCACATCCCACAGGAACCTCCGGTCTCCCGTTTTTTACATGTTCACGAGCCAGGCCTGCGGGTCAAGAGGCGTAAATTTCTTTCTGATCTGAAAACGCAGCTCGCAAATGCCTTCAGCGTTAGAAATGACTTGGCCGATCTCCTGGCTTGTCGCCACCTTCTGGCCTGTTTTCACATAAACCTCTTTAAGACCGGTATATACGGAATAATACTCGCCGTGGTTTATGATTACCGTGCTTCCGAACGCGGGAATGAAGGCTACGCTCCGAACCTCTCCATCGAAGATGCTCTTCACCTTCTCGTTTTGCTTGGTTTGAATATTCACCCCGTCATTTTGTAAAACAATGCCCTTTAACACGGGGTGATTCTGCCGGCCAAAGCGCTGCGAAATGAACCCGGTGGACACGGGCCATGGCAACTTGGATTTGTTCTCTTCAAACGACGATGAGAGGGCTACGGACGCAGCCTTGGTGTTCTTCACAGCCAGCGCCTCGCGCTCCATCTCTTCCTTGATAATGTCGTTGATCTTCCGATCAAGAACAGCAAGTGCCTTGCGCGTTTCTTCGAGGTCGCGCTTGAGTTTCTTTTCCTCCTTCTCAAGTGCTTTTACCAGCCCTGACTGCTTCTTCTTAAGCATGGCGAGGTTTGAGTTCTCACGTTCCCCGTCGGCAAGCAGCTTGTTCTTTTCTTCGCGCTTACTCTCGATCTGCTTCACATGTTGACCAAGTTCGGCCTGTACCTGCGAGATCAACTCCGCCTGAAGCTTGCGTGCCTCGCCATATTGCTCCATATACCGGAGACGCATGACCAACTGATCAAATGATTCGGAAGAGAAGAGAAATGTCAGGCGCGTTGTGCTGTTGCTGGCCTTTTGGGCAGCAAAGAGCATGGCAGCGTACTCCTCCTTCAATTTCTTGAGGTCGTTGTCGAGTACCTGGATGATGTCGTTGTTCTCGCGAATCTCGCCGTTGAGGAGATTGATCTCTTTTCGAATGGAGTTGATGAGATTTTGCTGTTCGATGATCCGCTGATTAAGTGCGCTCAATTCGCCCAGCGTGTTCTTCTTCTTTGCAGTGGTTTCGTTTAAGATCTTCTCCACCTCCTTGATCCGCTCAACACTCTGCTGTTTTTCCTTCTGAAGCTGGCTCTTTGTCTTATTCTGACCAAAAACAGCACAACAAGAGCCCAGCAATAGAACGAGAAGCAGTAAACTTCTACCTGCGTACATACCGTTTTGGAATGTTAAAAGGGAACCGAAGTTCCTTATCACCTACTTCTGCCTTATTATATTCAAAGATAATAGTTGTATTCAATAACCCGGATAGAGTCTTGTAGAAGAGGTTGATCGTGCCGTTGTATGGAAATACCTTATTACCCACAGGCTGAAAGTTCGAGTAATTAATGACCAGTGAGTTCATGCTTCCCTCTTCCTTCATTTCGACCTTTTCAATCTTCATACTCGCAGCGTTGACGTAGTTAACAACGTTGACGTCTGCCTGTTGTTGTCTTAGAAGATACATTGAACTCTCCTGGTCAACATCATCCCTGTCGGACCGCGGAATAATGGGATTGCCAAGCATAGCGGCCTGCACGACCTCATAGTTGATGTCGAACTGGAAGCGAGCACTGAGTTCACTGTAAGGAAACACGAAATACTCTTTGTCAACCGTACTCACGATCGTGATTGAATCTTTGTTGATGAGAGCTTTGCCTCCCTGCACACCAATCACAGAGAAGGTCATCCAGATCACACTGTCTTTACGGATGCGAATGTTGGCTTTCACTTCACGTTCCTTGTTCGCATCGCGAAGAATCATTCGCGCCTTGCCTTGGAAGTAATCAAAGTCGATCTCCTCGATGTTTAGTGCGGTCTTGGGGCTTACAGCCGTGGGGGAGAAACTTTTCTTGCTGCACGCTGTGAAAACGAGCATGCAGAGGATTATAAAGAAGAACCCTTGGCTCTTATTCATAAATTTTTCTGTTCGCAATTTTTTTGTTGAGTGTTTCGCTGTTCGCATTTAAGCCGCGGGCTTTTTCCCATTGCCTTACAGCGCCATCCACATCGCCCAGCTTGTAAAGTATGTCGCCGTAATGATCAAAATGAGTGGCTGTGGCCTTTCCGGTGCCAATGGCACGCTCCATGATCTTTCGGGCTTCTTTGTATTTCTGCCGCACATAAAGCACCCACGCGTAGGTATCCAGAAAGGTCGGATTTTCTGGGTGATTTTTTATCAATAAAGCCGACATCTTTTCGGCTTTCTCCATGTTTTCGTTACGTAATGCCAGGTAATAGCTGTAATTGTTCAGGACAACAGGGTTATTGGGATTGTAGGTCAACGCTTCGTCATAAGCCTTGTCGGATTTTGCATAGTCCTTGGTAGCGTTGTACGCCTCGCCAAGCTGACTGTTGATCTCGCCCACCAGCGCCTGATTGGAGGCTGACAGACGTTTTGACTGCTCGAGTGATTGAATAGCTTCCGGGTAGTGGCGTTTGCGCAGATGGGCTACACCATTAAAATAATGGATGATACTTTGATTCGGATAAATCTCCAATGCCTGCTCAGCATGCTTTATGACTTGATCCCATTGCTCTAGTTTGATCTCGAGGTAGAGCAGGTTTTCATAGACCTCAAACGTGACGTCGGCTCCGGTTTCGACGGCCTTGAGGTACTCAGACTGTGCTTCACGGTTCTTGCCAGTTGATAAGTAGAGATCCCCGCCGATGATGTGAACACTTGGGTCACCAGGGTATTTGTCTCTCAATCTTTCGAATAGACGCGTGGCAAACGCTTCCTTGTCAGGATCGGTCTGTTTATTGGTTCTCGCCTGGTTGAGCTCGGCATTATACGCACCAAGAACAATCAGTTTACTTGATAGTTCAATGGATGGATCTTCGAAGAGGTTGAGCAGATATGGACGGGCTTTCTCCTCCTGCCCGGTATCGCGGTAGAATCCAGCGAGCAACATCTTCACTTCACCGGAATCAGGATACGCAGTCAGAAAGTTTTCCAGGTATCGGATTGCATCCGCGCGCATGCCATTTCTCGCAACCACTTCGGCAAGAGCCATAACGTACCGGGCTTCACCCGGATATGCCTTGAGGAGTTTTTCACCTTCTGCCAGTGCTTCCGTTGCTTTCCCCGTATCAAAGTAAAGCTTGAGTTTTTGGATCGAAGAAACCTCGTTGATGCCAAACACCTTTTCCGCCCGATTATAGGCCTTGATCGCCAGGTCTGGTTGATTGGCGTACTGGTAAACAGCCGCTACCTCATACAAGTATTCTTCTGTACCCTTGACTGCCCCCATCATGTTCTCGTAAGCCTGCGCGGCTTTATCGAACCGGCCGAGGCTATTGTAGATGGTGGCAGCGAGTAGATAGAAATATTTGTTCTCTTGTTCGAGCTTTAATGCCTGTTCGATGCTGACTGAGGCCTTGAGCAGGTCGTCCTGCTTGTTACTTTTCGACAGGACTTCCGCGATCTTGTAATGGATTGTCCCATTGTCTGGGTTGATGTCGAGCGCGCGCTGGTAGTAAACCAGGGCCTTGGCGTAATCTTCAAGGATGAAGAACTTCTCTCCCTCTGTGAAATAGAACTCCGCTTCCCTCAGACGAATCCCCGGAGACGCGTCTTCGCCGCGTTTCTTCCTCTGACCGAGCGCGTCCTGCGTAACGGATAGTGCCAGCAGGGCGGCGATCACCCAGACAATATGGGATCGAAAGCTTCTCAAGTCACAGTGTTAAAATCACCAACGCTCAGATCGGACGGTTTTTTTTCAAAATTAACGAAATTCCCCAACATACTATTTTCCAGGACCGCGTGGGAAACACGGGTATTTTCCTGGATGATGGAGTTCTTGACCCGGCTGTCACTGATGACGGTGTTCTTTCCGATTGAAACGTGCGGGCCGACCACTGAGTTTTCGATTACTACCCCATCCGCAACAAAGCAAGGCGCGATGATGGTCGAATTGATCACCTTTGCATTTGGCGAAACCAATTGCTGGTCTTTGATGAATTCCAGGTAACGCTGATTGGTGCCTACCGTTGCATCTTTGTTACCACAGTCAAGCCATTCCGCGACCTCTCCTGGTACGAACACCGCGCCTTTGCGGTTCATATTCTCCAGGGCTGTTGTGAACTGGAACTCTCCCTTCTCCTTGATGTTGTTGTCTATGAGGTATTGCATTTCTTCCGCGACCCTCTTTCCATCTTTGAAAAAATAAATGCCGATGATGGCGAGATCTGAAACAAATTCGGAAGGCTTTTCCACGAAGGCCACGATCTCTTTCCGATCGTTCAGCTTCACCACACCGAATTGGGATGGATCTTTCACGCGTTGTACCCAAATGATGCCGTCGCGATCAGTGTCCATCTTGAAGTCTGCTCTGAACAGCGTGTCAGCAAAAGCCACTACTACCTTTCCTTCGAACAACTCACGGGCGAACAGCAAGGCGTGCGATATACCCAGGGCTTCAGTTTGATAATAGATCTTGCCAGAGGCACCGACTTCCGCTGCAATGGCCTTGAGGCTATCCTCAACTGCCTTACCAAACGAGGGGTGGATGATGAATCCAATGTTCTTAATACGTTCATTGCAGACTCGCGCAATATCTTCAACAAGGCGATGCACAATTGGTTTGCCTGCGATGGGAAGAAGAGGTTTAGGAACAGTCAACGTGTGCGGCCTCATTCGCTTGCCTAAGCCGGCCATCGGGATAATAACATTCATTCTATATGTAGTTTGATTTCAGATTCTTTAACGAGCAAAAAAGTGAGTCAAGAGATAAAATCATGCCCGCTTCAGTCGCAATTGACGACCTTCCGCGAAATATATCAATATAAGGAAAACAAAGATAACTACCATATGAAACGCCGTTGCAGCAACTTGATTGGAAATTTCAATCGCACTTGTGCCATAGACGAACAGTAGGGTTACCGTAATGTAGAGAAGGATTTTGCCAACGTTGTAAGGGATCGGGTAGTAGCGCTGACCGAGGAAGTAACAGATGACTGTCATAGCAAAGTAACAAAGCAGAGCTGCCACTGCGCTGCCTTCGTATCCGGCAATCGGAATCAGAAAATAGTTGGCCACGATCGTAATGATCATGCCTATGACCGTGATTAGCGTGCCGTAGTAAGTCCTGTCAGTAAGCTTAAACCAGACAGAGAAATTATAGTACATTCCAAGGAACAGGTACGCAAGCAGCAGGATCGGAACAATGTGCAACCCTTCCCAGTACGCCGGATTCCCAAGGAAATACTTGAGTATGTCGAGATTGATCGATACTGCCAAGAGGATTACGCAGCATACGATCAGAAAATAATGGTTAACTCGCGCGAACAACTGTGGCGAGTTCTTGTCTGATGCGTTCGAAAAGAAGAACGGCTCAGCAGCATATCGAAATGCCGTAATCGTGAGATTCATCAACACAGACAATTTGTAACACGCGCCGAAGACACCCAACGCGTACTGCTCGCTATGAATCCCATAAAAACCTTCGGGTAACCACTTGACGAGCATGATCCTTGAAAACATCTCGTTGGTCATGCCGGCGAGTCCCGTGACCATGATGGGGTAGGCGTAGCTATACATCGCGGGAGAGATCTCTTTGTCGTACGCCGGGCGCCACGACAACAACATGGGGGCAAAGAACACGAGGTAGAAAGCGTTCGCCGCGAGGTTGGCGAGTACTACGAGTGAAACGTTTGGCTCATATCCCTGCGCGTACTTCAGAAAGTAGACGTTGAGTCCGACGAGGATTCCGATATTCAACAACTTGCCAACAGCAAAACGCAGCGCCTTCTTCTGTAAGCGAAGGCGTGCGAACGGAATCGCGGCAATGGCATCGACGAACATGATCGCGACAAGCCACATGACGAGGTCAGTGCGCCCCGAAACTTCCAACGTGTTTCCTATGGGTTCTGCCAGGAGGACGAAGGCAACGGAAAGGATTGTACTGATTACTATGACAACAGTCTGGGCAAGATTGAAGACTCTCTGTTCAGAGTTTCCCGTCTTGCTGGCGAAACGGAAATACGCGGTCTCCATTCCGAAGATAAAGACGATATTCACTACGCCGACCCATGCATAGAGATTGGTAATAATCCCATATTCTTCGGGACCGAAAACGTTCGTGTGCAGACGAACGAGAAGGAAGTTGAGGAATCGTGGCAGGATGCTGCCGAGTCCGTACAAAACCGTTTCGCCTGCAAGTCGCTGGATCTTACCCATTATGGAAGGAAAAACTGGGTGTGACTACTCACCTTTGAAGGATGGTTTACGTTTCTGAATAAAAGCGTCCGTTCCTTCCTTGAAATCTTCAGTGGCGGTACAAGCCGCAAAA
>Ga0065721_10052093_pt1 | contig 12685 bp, 10 predicted proteins | sample Mesricmetagenome_FD_59108 | JGI IMG/M metagenome (GOLD analysis project Ga0065721, IMG submission 59108) | Mesophilic microbial community from rice straw/compost enrichment Sample: eDNA_1 v2 (version 2) | ecosystem: Engineered > Solid waste > Grass > Composting > Bioreactor | place: USA: Davis... | reverse complement strand
CCCCGACTGCGCGGACAGATAGAGATTCCGGACCTTTAGCGCAACCCTGTTTTTGGGCCCATGTGCACAAGCGGGAACAAAGGAGGTCAAAGCGGGCCAGGGCGGCACCAAAAGCCCCACTCTCGGACAAGGTGGCTCGCCGCACTTAGCAGCGTCGAGGCCATCGACCGTCACTTTCGGTTGTCCAGAACTAACACGAAGTGGGCACAATTGAACGCCTCACGCGGCCGGTACGGAATCCAGCCAGTCATCGAACCGCGCCGTAGCGGAATCTCCACAATCTCTGAACTCCTATGGCACTTCGTTGCCAAAAGCGATGAGGCGAGAGCACATACCAGAAGGCAATTCTTGCGCGAATTGAACCGTTACTCTGGTGACTTAACTCACGCGAACGGTATGCGGGTGCAATGGATGCACCCGCAATCATTGCCTAGATGTCGTCCCGCCAGACTTGTTTGAACACCCGGAGGAAATTGGCACCCAGGAATTTGGTAATCTCCGCATTCGAGAAACCGCGCGAGACCAGCCCCGCAATCAGCAAGTGGATGCCCTCAACGCGGTTGTAGTCGGCGTTCTGGACCGTCTCGTAAGTCCATGGGCTGTTGTAGATAAGTTTGGTCGAGGTCTCCCAGGAGAATTTCGTGTAGCTCTCGAATACGTCACTGCCTACCCCGATATGGTCGGTACCTACAAGCTTGGCTAGGTAGTCGAAGTGATCGAGATAGTCGTCGAGATTGGGTTGCGCGGCCGTTTCCTTGGCTGACAGGAAGGCATGCGGCGAGAGGCCGATGACGCCGCCCTTACTGGCCACGAGCTTGGCCTGTTCGTCGGTGATGTTGCGGCGAGTGTTGGCAACGGCCTTGGCGTTGGAATGGGAGAAGATGCAGGGCTTCTTGCTGTGTTCGATCGCCTCGAGAGACGAGCGTTCTCCGACATGGGAGAGATCGACCACGATGCCGAGGCGGTTCATTTCGTTGATCGCCTGAAGGCCGTAATAGCTCAATCCACCATTGCGCGGATCATGGCAGCCATGGGCAAACACATTGGGCTCGTTATAGGCGAGCGAACAGGTGCGTAGGCCGAGCTGGCGGAAGATCGTCCAGCGGTTTATGTGGATGTCGATTGGCGTCGGCGACTGGAAGCCGAACATTACGCCGACCTTCTTTTCGCGGTGGGCCCGCTCAATGTCGGCCACCGACTTGATGTGCACAACCCGGTCCTTGGCAACCTGGAACAGGTTGAAATAGTGAAACATCTTGTCGAGCGCATGCTCAAAGTCTTCGGCGTGGGCCGCGATGGTGATATTGGTCACCCGCACGTTCGAATCGGCGACGCGGTCGAGATAGTTGCGGCCCTGGTAGGGCGGCGGCTCGGGGGCGACGATGTAGCCTCCCATCGCATCAATGATCAGTGCTTCCGCACCTAGCTGGGTGACGCGATCCTGTTGTTCGGCTGAAAGTGACATAGACATGAGTTTCCTGGGCACGCGTCTGCGCGCTTTCCTTTCTGGTTAGGAGGGGCCGGCAGCATATGCCAGCCTAGGGTTTGCTTGGATTGGGCGACGGCCTATTCGGCGCGCCTGACCAAGTTGTACATATCCTGCCCGACACGGCCGACGGCATCGTCGGACCACCACCAGCCGGTCCATTCGGAGCGGTATGGGCGCGCATAGGCATATTCGATGAGATTGACGACCGGGACTTCGGCGGCGGCCAGTTCCTGGATGCGATAGTAGATGTCGCGGCGTTGATCCTGGGTGACAGCGAGACGATCCTCTGCAAACAGCGCGTCCACCTCCTCGTTGACCCAGGGCATGACATTACGCGAGCCCTTCGAGCCCAGGAAGTTCACCAGCTCGCTGGGATCAGGGCCGCGTTGGCCGCCGGAATTGACCATATCGAAGTCACGCTTGGACCGGATCATCTCGTTGAAAAGCGAGAATTCGGCCGTCTCGACGGTCATGTCGATGCCGACATCGGCAAGGTATTGCCGGATCATCTGCGCCTGTTCAGGCCCGCCCCAGATGGAGAAGGAAAAGGCGGTGTAGCTGGTACGGAAGCGGATGCCGTCAGCGCCGCGCGGATAGCCAGCCTCATCCAGCAGTTCCTCGGCACGTGCCGGATCGAAGCTGGGCTGCAGGGCATTGGGATTATTGGCCCATCCCACGGCCGATGTCAGGTAACCATCGGCAGGCTTCACTAGGCCACCATAAAGCTTAGAAGCAATTTCTTCGCGGTTAATGGCATGGGCGATGGCGGTACGGACCCGGACATCCTGGAATTCAGGCCGGTCGAAGTTGAAGCCGAACCACATGACGATGGGGGAATTGGAGGAGTCGACAGTGATGCCCGGAGAGGCGGCAAGACGCGGCACTTCGCCGGGCGGTGGCGAGGCAATGGAATAGGCCGTTTCACCTGCTTCGAGGGCAGAGATGGCTGTGGCGAGATTGGGGATGGTGCGGAAGATCAGCACATCCACGAACGGGCCCTCGCCGAAATAGTCCGGGTTGGCGAGCATCACCGTGTGACTGCCGGGCACGGTTTCAGCGAACTTGAACGGCCCGGTACCGATCGGCGCAGTATTTAGCGGATTGTTGCGGACGTCGGTGCCCTCGTAGAGATGCTTGGGCAGGATGTTGAAGCCGTAATAGGAGGCGACATTGGCCAGGAACGCCGAGTTCGGCGCCTCGAGCGTGATCACCACGGTATGATCGTCCGGCGCGGTAATGGTCGCGATATCCTGGATCATCTTGTAGGACACGGCCGCCGTGCCCTCGCGCAGGATGTCCTCGATGGTCCAGACCACGTCGGCGGAGGTGAACGGCGCCCCGTCATGCCAGGTCACGCCCTGGCGCAGGTTGAACGTATAGGTGAGGCCGTCGTCCGACACCGACCAGCTTTCCGCCAGGTCGCCATGCAACTCGGAATTGGCGTAGCTGTAGGTGATCAGCTTGGAATAGATGTTCATGTTCTGGTACGGGGCGCCCAGGTCGGAGTCGTAGTTCACGTTGAGGAACTTGGGCTCGTAGGACATCGACAGCACCAGTGTTTCCTCCTGGGCCATCGATGGTTGCGCGGTGCCGAGGGAGGCTGCGAGCAGCCCCGCGACCAGCGCGCCGGTCAGTTTCGTTCTCATGTTTTTCCCTTGTGTGCGACGTTCCTGAATGTGCGGCTTTCACCGTTCTGGTTGTTGCTCCGATGACTGCGGCCAGGGCGCGGCGGGGGTCAGGTCCGCGGCGCGGTGGCAGGCAACCTGGCGGCCGGAGTCCGCAGGCTGAAGGGCGGGGTCCACCTGGCGGCAGACGTCGATGACGTAGGGGCAGCGCGGGGCGAAGCGGCAGCCGGCCGGGGGCGCGATGGCATTGGCGGTCTCCGCGGACAGCGGCGGCCGGTCGACCACCTCGCGCATCAGGTCCGGCGCCGATTCCAGCAGCAGCCTCGTATAGGGATGCACCGGGTGGCCGATAAGGGCGGGACCGGCGCTCAGTTCCACCACCTTGCCCAGATACATCACCGCGATGCGGTGGCTGAGATAATAGGCCGTGGTCAGGTCATGGGTGATCAGCATCATGGCGATGCCCAATTCGCCATTGAGGCGCTTGAGCAGGTTGAGCACGCCCGCCCGGATCGACACGTCGAGCATGGATACCGGCTCGTCCGCCACGAGGAAGCGCGGATTGACGATCAGGGCGCGGGCGATGGCGACGCGCTGGCGCTGCCCGCCGGACAGCTGGTGCGGATAGCGGTTGGCGAACTGCTCGGGCGGGTTGAGCTCGACCAGTTCGAGCGCCTCCATGACGCGCCGGCGCCGGTCGGCGCCGCTCGTGCCGATGCCCAGATAGCGCAGCGGCAGCTCCACATTGCCGAAAATGGTCAGTCGCGGATTGAGCGTGTCATAGGGATCCTGGAAGATCATCTGCACGTCGCGGTGGAACTGCTTGCGCGCCTGTCCCCGCAGTCCGCCCAGCGGACGGCCGTCGAAGCGCACCTGGCCCCCGGTCGCCTGCTCGAGCCGCACCAGCACCTTGCCCAGCGTGGTCTTGCCTGAGCCGGACTCCCCCACCACGCCGACGATTTCGCCCGGCGCGATGTCGAGGTCGATATCGCTGACCGCATGCGCCACCCGGACGCCGCCGGTCAGCGTGGCGATCAGGCCGGTCTTGAGCGGATAGTCCTTGACGAGGTTGCGCACCTCAACCAGCGACGACATGGTCACCTCCATCGGTGGCGGCAAGGTCGAGCTCGCCGACGCGGTGGCAGCGCACGCTGTGCCCGGAGCCGACCACGACCACGGGCGGCCGTTGCTCCGAGCACAGCGGCATCGCGAAGGGGCATCGCGATACGAAGGGACATGCGCGCGGCGGCTCGGACAGGGCCGGCGGCGCGCCCGGCAGCGCCACGAGACGGCGCAGCGGCTGATGCAATGACGGGAACGAATTGATCAGCGCCCAGGTATAGGGATGGCGGTAGCGGAAGAAGACGTCGCGCAGCGGCCCGATCTCCATGATCTCGCCGCCATACATCACCGCGACCCTGTCGCAGATTTCCGACACGGCGGAGATGTCGTGCGAGATCATGATCAGCGCCAGGCCGCTTTCGCGCCGCAGTTCGCGGAAGAGATCGAGCACTTGGCGCTGCGCCACGACGTCGAGCGCGGTGGTCGGTTCGTCGGCGATCAGCAGCTGCGGGCCGCACACCAGGCCCAGTGCCAGCATGGCGCGCTGCTTCATGCCACCGGAGAATTCGTGCGGATATTGCTGCAGGCGCGCCCGCGACACGCCCACCCTCTCGAACGTGTCGCCGGCCAGCCGCAGCGCCTCGTCCCGGCCGATCTGGCGGTGCAGGCGCATGGCGTCGACGATCTGGTCGCCGATGCGTGCCACCGGGCTGAGCGCCGACATCGCATTCTGGAACACCATGGCCACCTTGTCCCAGCGGATGGCGCGCAGCCGGGCGTCGGTCATCTCCACGACATCCTCGCCGTCCAGGCGGACACTGCCGCCCACGATGCCGCCATTCTCGGCCAGGAGGCGCAAGAGCGCGAAGCCCAGCGTGCTCTTGCCGCAGCCCGATTCCCCGACCAGGCCGAGGCTTTCGCCCGCCGCCAGCTCGAACGACACATTGTTGACCGCATGCAGCAGCCCGGTATCGGTGGCGAAGGCGACGGACAGGTCGTCGACGTCGAGCAGCATGTCAGGCCTCCTTGTCCGATACGGGCTTGCGAAGCATCGGCGGAACCCGGCGCACGGGCCGCAATTTGGGATTGAGGGCTTCCACTAGGGCCGTACCGACCAGGTGCAGCGACAGCAGCAGCACGGCCAGCGCCAGGCCGGGGAAGATCATCAGCCAGGGCGCGGAGGACAGGTAGTTCTGCCCCGAATGCAGGATTTGCCCCCAGGACGGGACATTGGGATCGCCGAGGCCGAGAAAAGCCAGCGAGGCTTCGGTCAGCACGGCATAGGCCATCTGCAGCACGGAATTGGCGAGCACCGGCCCCAGGCTGTTCGGCGCGATCTGCCCGAAGATGATGGCGCCGTCGCCGCCGCCGGCCACCCGCGCCGCCTGCACAAAGCCCCTGCCCCGCAGCGACATGACCTGCGCGCGCATGATGCGGGCATTGGCCGGCCACAGGGTCGCGCCGATGACGAACACCACCATCCAGAGCTGCGAGCCGAACAGCGCCACGATGACGATGATCAGGAACAGCCGCGGGATGATGAGGAAGGCATCGGACAGGCGCGAAATCACGTCGTCGATGATCCCGCCGTAGTAGCCCGCGACCCCGCCCAGCACCATGCCCATGACGAGCGACACACCCGCAGCACCAAAGGCGAAGAGCAACGAGACCTTGGTGCCATGCACCATCAGGGCGAAGACATCACGCCCGATATTGTCTGTGCCCAGCAGGTGGCCACCCCCCGGCGGCAGAAAGGGCGTCGCGTCCATCCGGAACGGATCGCCCGGCGCCAGGAGTGGGGAGGCGATCGCGATGAGAAAGATGGCGCCGAGCATGGCCAGGCCAAGGATGCCCTGGTGATTGGAGCGGAGTGCCCTTGCGAGGTCGCTCATTTGTAGACGACCCTCGGATCGAGATAGACATAGATGATGTCGGTGACGAGGCTGCCGACGATCACCATGATGCTGGTGAATAGGAAGCCACCCATCAGGACCGGAAAATCGCGCTGGGTTACGGCGTCGTACATGAGCCGTCCCATGCCGGGCCAAGCGAAGACAGTTTCAACGAGCAGAGCCCCGGCAAACAGTGAACTTAGCGACAGGCCGGCAACTGTTGTCACGGGTAGCAACGCATTGCGCAGGGCGAAGCGCCGGAACACGATCTGCTCGGAATAGCCTATGGCCCTGGCGGTGATGATGGAATCGTCCTGCGCGGCCTCGATGACGCTTTCCCGGGTGATGCGGGCATAGGTCGGCAGCGAATGCAGCATCAAAACGCTGAGCGGCAGGGCGAGATGCCGGACGATGTCGAAGGGATCGGGTGGCCGCCCATAGCTGAAGCTCATCATGCCCGAGCTGGGCAACCATTGCAGCTGCACGGCGAAGAAAAGGATGAAGACCAAGCCTAGCCAGAAAACGGGAATGCTGTAGAGGACCAGCATCGAGCTGGAAATGAAGGTGTCGAGTGGACTGTTCCGATAGCGTGCGGCCATGGCACCGAGCAGGATGCCCAGCGGAATGGCGATCAACTGGCTGACACCGACCAGTAGTAAGGTTGGGTAAAGCCGGCTCAGCAGCACTTCGAGCACCGGCTTGCGATAAGCGAAGGAAAAGCCGAGGTCTCCCTGGACGAGCTTGTGCAGATAGATGGACAGCTGCACCAGTATGGGCTCGTTGAGGCCGTAGGATGCGCGCAGGGCCTCGATATATTCGAGGGGGGCGTTGTCGCCTGCCAGGGCCGTCGCCGGATCGCCGGGTGCCACGCGCACCAGGATGAAGTTGAAGATCACCAGCGCCAGGACGACGGGCAGGATCTGGACGATGCGGCGGAACAAGTAGCGAGCCATTACGCCGCTCCGTTGGCCAGAGGCGAACCAGGCTTGACGAGGTCGCGCTGCGGCGGAGCGTGGGGGGCAATGAGGCGCCGGACATGGGCGCTATTCTCTTCGCTCAACGTGTAGATGAGCGGCATGAGTCGGGCGCGTCCAGCGGGAAGGCTCTCGACGATTTCACCGGCGGCAAAGCTATAGACCATGACATCGGCTTCGAGGGTGAGGCGCCGGGCGCCGGCCATGTCTTCGAGGTCGACTCGCTCGACCTGCGCGGTCGGGGCGTAGCTGGTGATGATCTCGAGAATGCTGTTGAGGTAGATGTCTTCGCAGACAAGCCCGATGCGGACGTCGCGCGGCAGCGCCAGTAGATCCTGCTGGCACTGGTGCGACAGTTGGGTAATGAGCGGCACGACATGCCGGCCTGTCGCTTCGAGGATTTCGCGCGCCAGGTGGTAGCCGGTCAGCAGGGTGAAAACAAATGTGGCGCCATCGAGTTTGCGGACGGCAGCTTCAGGATCGGATGTGAGTTCTGCAAGAGTGACGGGGATGGGCTCGATACGAAATTCGCGGAGCTCGAGCTTCAGCGCACGAGCCCATTTTTCCGCTCCGCGCTGGCTGCTGCCGACCACGCCGAGGCGGAGCGGCGCTTCGCTCAGCAGCTTTTCCACCGAGGCGGCGATCTCCACCCGAGTCAGGCCCATTGCCATCAGCGCAGTGATGGCTGGACGCAGGATATTGATGGCCGTGGCGTCGATGGACCAGTGATGCGGCTGCGGCACGATCAACTGCTTGACGAAAGTGCCGCGTCCCGGCCCGTTGTCGGTCAGCCCCTCGCGATCCAGATCCCGGTAGGCGCGAGCCACGGTGTTCATGGCGACGTCGAGATCGAGAGCGAGCTTGCGCACAGGTGGCAGGCGGTCGCCTGCCTTGAGGCGCCCCGAGCTGATCGCATGCCGGACACTGTTGACGATCTGCTGATGGATCGGCAGTGCAGCCTCGCCTTTCACCAACGTAATGTTCAATGTCATATTGTACCATTGCAATAGTGCATCGCAACAATAGGCACATATGCGTTGGCGGCTGTCAATCGTTGCTTTTGGGCCGGATGGGTTTACAGAGGCGGTCTGTCACAAGGCGCTTGCGCCGCTGGCGGCACGCAGATCGAGCAGCTGAGCAGACGGCAAGGTGCCGTAGTCACTCGCTGTGGGCCTTGATGGCGCGGCGCTATTTGGGCCGGTTATATGTCCACTTTCAAGATGCGGCGACCAGGAGCGACCATTCCAGTACCAGCCCCTACCCTGCCCTTCGCGCGCCTCGTACCAAAGGCCCAAAGGGGGCCGACAGCTGGCTGTCTGCTTTTGGCTACAAGCGGTTGAAAGCAGGCCACTTGCCGCTGGTTCCCTATATTGGCACGCCCCAATCTATCGTGCACGTGAGCTAGTCTGCACCGTTAGAACGGTGGTTCAGCAGCAAAAACAGGACCATTGCGCACCGCCGAATGATATGCTTAGCTATGTTTTGCATACGCATGCAAAACATAAGCGCATACGTATGCAAAGGGGTTGGAACGTTGAGTGTTGTGCCCTGCCAACGCAGGCAAGCGCAACGAGGGTGGGTACCAAGTTACCCAAAGTCAGGAGAACCTAGATGAAGCCCATTCTTACGCTCGCCGTGTCGGCGATTGCACTGGCCCTGGGGACGGGCGCTGCCTATGCCGATTGCGGCATTGAGGCCGGTTCGGTGCGCATTCTGAGCAACGACTTCGAAGCATTGCGGACCATCAATGCGACCGCGCAGGAATGCGCCAACGACGCGGTGACCGTGACCGCCAATGCCACCGCCGAGCACAAGGAAATCCAGGTGCCGGCACTCACCATCAATCCGGCGGAATATTCGGTGGCCGTAGTTGCCAACAATTCTATCGTGCCTCTGCTCAATGACGACCTGATTCGCCCGCTCGATGACCTGGTCGCCCAGTATGGCCAGGACCTGCAGCCCAGCCAGTTGGTGAAGATCGACGGCAAGATCATGGCCATCGCCTTCATGGGTAACGGCCAGCATATGTTCTATCGCAAGGACATCCTGGAACAGGCCGGTGTTCGGCCCCCGACCAGCTATGACGAAGTGCTCGCGGCCGCTGCCGCCATCAAAGAAGCGGGCCTCATGGAGTATCCGCTTGCCGCATCGGTCAAGCCGGGCTGGGACCTGGCTGCCGAGTTTGTGAACAACTATCTCGGAACCGGTGCCGAGTTCTTCGCTCCGGGCAGCGCTGAGTTGACCATCGACAATGAGAGCGGCCGCGAAGTGCTACGCGTCATGCGCGACATGATCGCCTACATGGACCCGGACTACCTGACCTTCGACGCCACTGAAATCCAGAAGGAATATGAGGCCGGCAACGTCGCCATCATGAACGAATGGGGCTCGCTGGGCGGCGCCATCCTGGATGCCGAAGGGGCAGTCGACGGCGTCGTGGAAAACACCGTCCTGGCGGCCGCCCCGACGATCGCAGGCGGCTCGATCCCCGCGGCCGCACTGTGGTGGGACGGCTTTACCATCGCCAAGAACATTTCCGACGAAGATGCCGAGGCCTCATTCCGCGCCATGGTGCATGGCATCAGCCCTGACATGATGGCCGCCAACAAGGATGTCGCGACCTGGCTGATCGCCGGCTACGAACCCGGCCCGGCGGCAGTCGGCGTGATTGCCAATGCCAATGGCGGCGCCCGTGCCTATCCGATGCAGCCCTATATGGGCCTGCTGCATACGGCCCTGTCGGCCGAGCTGGCCGAATTCGTCGCCGGATCGGAAGATGCCGAACAGGCCCTCGCCGACGTGAAGGCAGCCTATGACACGGCCGCCCGCGAGGCCGGCTTCCTTCAGTAGTCCTGCCTCGGACATGCTGCGCCTCCTCCCGTGCGCGGGAGGAGGCCCTTGGGTCGGCCGCGCAGAGTCGTGGGCTCGGTCATCCGATATTGGCTTTGCGCGTGGCGCCCGGCCGATCCATCGTGATCTCTGACAGGTCTGGCTTTCGGGAGACAGGCAATGCCGAACAAAACCTTCTTTGCTTTCATCCTGCCATCGCTGGTTGCCATGGTGCTCTTCATTGCCCTGCCAATCGTATCGGTCGTGGTGCAATCGCTCTATGTGAGCCACGAGCAGGTCATGGTGACAGTCGAGAATTGCCAGCCCTTTGGCGGCTGCTCGACCGAACGGCGGGTCGATGCGGCCGCCACGGAGTCGCTGCGCGCGGAACAGCCTCTTGGACGCTTCAACGGCCTTGGCACCTATCTGAACCGGGCCCATCTGGCCACCGCCGAACTGGGCGCCATTCTTTCGAACGACCGCGACCTCGGCGCCAAGTGGGGCCAGGTTCTCAACCTGCCCTTCTACAAGGCCCTCATCTTCACCCTGGTCTATTGCTTCGTGGTGACGCCGCTGGCCATGGCACTGGGTTTTGCCATTGCGCTGGCCGTCAACGCGCTGCCCAAGGTTACCAAGGGACCGATCATCTTCTTCTCTTTGCTACCCATGATCATCACCCCGCTGATCGGCTCGCTGATCTTGTATTGGATGCTCAGTCCGAACGGCATCCTTGGCGCGACCATCCAGCACATCTTCAGCGACCCGACCCTGTCGCTGCGCGCCTCCCCGGCACTGACCTGGGGCGCCCTGCTGACATATGGTGTCTGGACCAATGCACCCTTCTCCTTTGTTGTGTTCTATGCGGGGCTGCAGACCGTGCCCGGCGACACGCTGGAATCCGCGATGATCGACGGTGCCTCGCGCTGGGAACGCATACGCTACGTGATCATGCCGCACCTGGCACCGCTGGCGACCTTCGTCGCGCTGGTGCAGCTGATGGACAATTTCCGTGTCTTCGAGCCCATTGTCGGTTTCTCAGCGGAAGCCAATGCGACCTCGCTGAGCTGGCTCATCTACAACGACCTGACCGGTGACTCCCAGCAATTCGGTTCCGCCGGCGCCACCTCTGTGCTGACCATCATCGGGGTCATCATCCTGCTTTCTCCCGTGCTGGTGCGCACCTGGCGCGAATTCAAACACAAGGCGGTGTGACATGTCCGAAGCAATGGTGCACAAGCGCCCGGCCCTGCTCAATACTCTGATCTACGCCTTTATCGTCCTCTGGGTGATCCTGGCAGCAGTCCCTTTCTTCTGGACCGTGTGGGGCTCCTTCAAGGTCGAAGTGGACTTCTTCTCCCGCGATAGTTGGTGGAACGCCATATTTGGCACCGCCACGGTGCACGAGACCGGCAGTGCCTTTACCGGCGCAGGCTACTACGGCGCCTGGATTACCCGCGACTTCTGGCGCGCCGCCTTCAACACCGTCATCGTCACCCTCTGCGTCACCGCCATCTCGCTGACACTGGGGACATTGGGCGGCTATGCGCTGGCGCGCTCGGGCAAGAACTACGCCTTCTGGATTCTGATTGCGGCGCTGGTCTTCCGGGCCATGCCGCACATCACCCTGGTTTCCGGCTACCTGCTGCCCTTCTTCCAGCTCAACATCTGGGGCGTGCTGCCGACCTCGATCATCGTGCTGGTGGCGATCAACCAACCCTTCACGCTCTGGATGCTGCACTCGTTCTTCCTGTCGATCCCCAAGGATCTCGATGAGAGTGCCATGGTGGATGGCTGCACCCGTTTCCAGGCCTTCCGCATGGTGATCATGCCGGTCATGTGGCCGGGCGTGGTGACGACGGGGCTCTTCAGCTTCCTCCTCGGCTACAATGACTTCGCGGTCACCGCCATGCTGCTCAGCGCCGACAACCAGACCATGGTGCCCAAGATCTCGAGCTTCCTCGGCTCGATCCAGGAAACCGGCAACGTCATGTTTGCCGTCGCCGCCGTGGTTTCGGCTACCGTGCCGCTCTTCATTCTCGTCCTCTTCTTCCAACGCCAGATCGTCAGCGGTCTGACCGCCGGCGCTGTGAAAGGCTGATCCCAAATGGCCCAGATCCGTCTCAAGAATGTCTCCAAGCGCTGGAACAAGTTTATCGGCGTCGACAATTTCAACCTCGATATCGCCGACCAGGAGTTCCTGGTCCTGCTGGGCCCATCGGGCTGCGGCAAGACGACGACGATGCGGATGATTGCCGGGTTGGAGGAAATCACCGAGGGCGAAATCTGGATCGGCGACCGGCTCGTCAACAGGCTCGAGCCCAAGGATCGGGACATTTCCATGGTGTTTCAGAGCTATGGGCTCTACCCGAACATGACGGTCTACGAGAATATCCGGTTCCCCCTGAAGGTGCGCAGGATTCCCCAGGACCAGCATCATGAGCGGGTCATGAAGGCGGCGGCCATGGTCGAGCTGGAGCCGTTCCTGGAACGGCGCCCGGCGGCGCTGTCGGGCGGCCAGCGCCAGCGCGTGGCGTTGGCCCGGGCCATCGTGCGCGAGCCCAATGCCTTCCTGATGGATGAGCCGCTGTCCAATCTCGACGCCAAGCTGCGCGTCTCGACGCGGGCGCAGATCAAGAACCTTCATCACGCTCTCAAGACCACGACGATCTATGTGACCCATGACCAGATCGAGGCCATGACGCTGGCCGACCGGGTCGTGGTGATGAATAAGGGCGTGGTGCAGCAGGTCGGCACGCCGATGGAAATCTATGACCGACCCGCCAATACGTTCGTCGCGAGCTTCATCGGCTCGCC
>Ga0065721_10052099_pt1 | contig 12687 bp, 12 predicted proteins | sample Mesricmetagenome_FD_59108 | JGI IMG/M metagenome (GOLD analysis project Ga0065721, IMG submission 59108) | Mesophilic microbial community from rice straw/compost enrichment Sample: eDNA_1 v2 (version 2) | ecosystem: Engineered > Solid waste > Grass > Composting > Bioreactor | place: USA: Davis... | reverse complement strand
CGGAACAGCTTCTTGATCGTCGAGACCGTCTTGTCGGGCCCGCCGATCTCGTAGGCGACGTTGATCTTGTTCGTCCCCGCCCCCGGGATCTTGACCTTCAGGTCGCGCGGCAGCGACATCAGCGCGATCCGCCGCGTCTCCGGGTCCACGCGCGCCAGCAGGATCGTGTCCGAGCGCGGCTTGACGCCCGCCACCTTGTCCGCGTAGCGCTCGTCCGTGCCGAGGATCAGGAACGTGCGCGGCTTGCCCGCGTCGACCGGGTCGATCGACGGGACCTTGACGACCGTCCGCCCTTCCTTGCCGCCCGTGAAGTCGTCGACGAGGCTGTCGACCTCGCTCAGCACCGCGTACGCGACCGCGGTCGCCGACAGGCAGACGGTCAACAGCGCCGCGAGCAGGGCACGCAGCAGGATGCCGCGGCCAGGCCGCGGCGGACGATCCGGGTCCCTCACGCCAGCCCGCCCTCCATGGCGCGCAGCTCTCCGGTGTCGTCGGCGGGGAAGCGCCGGGGCACGTCCTGGGCGAAGTCCACGAGCGCGCGGCGGTAGCGGGCCAGCGAGTCGATCGAGACCCACTCGTCCGGGCCGTGGTGGCCGCCGCCGGAGGGGCCGAACTCGACCGCGGGCACGCCCGCCTTCTGGAAGGCCACCGCGTCCGACGCGCCGTCGCGCCCGACGCTCATCGACTCGCCGTCCGTGAGCCGCGACGCGGCCTGGCAGAGCGCCACGACGTAGGCGTTGCGCGGCGAGACGCGCGCGGGCGGCCAGATGAACGAGCGGGCCACGTGCACGTCCGGCAGCGCCCGGATCTGGGCGAGGAGCTCACCGGGATCCTGCTCGGGCAAGTAGCGGATGTCGACGTCCATGGCGCACTCCTCGGGCACCTTGTTCGGCGCGTCGCCGCCGATGATCCGGCCCAGGTTCACCGAGGGACGGTCGAACAGCTCCGAAGACTCGAGGGTGAACGGCATCGACTCGATTCGCCGGAACACGTCGATCGCCTTCAAGACGGCGTTGTCGCCCAGCCACGGCGTCGACCCGTGGGCGGATGTCCCGTAGACGAGGATGCGCAGGGCCAGCACGCCCTTGGCCTGCACGCCGACGTGGAGGTTCGTGGGCTCGCCGGTGATCGCGAAGTCGCCGACGTAGCCGGCCTTGACCAGCAGGTCCGACGTGCGCTGGTCGATCTCCTCGGACTCCTCGTCCGGGACGGCCAGGAAGCGCACCCGCACGTCCTTCTGGTCGCGCAGGTCGTGCAGCGCGCACATCATCGCCGCGAGCCCGCCCTTCATGTCGTAGGCGCCGCGGCCCTCGAGCCGGTCGCCCTGGATGCGCGGGGTGAACTGCTCCGGGCGGGCGGGGACCACGTCGTAGTGGCCGTGGAAGACGAGCGTCGGGCCCTCCTCCGGGCCGACCTCCGCCGTGAGGGCGAACGTCTCGCCGTACTGGTGCGCCTGGACCGCGATGTCGCGCGCCTCCAGCCAGCCCTTGATGAACCCGGCGGCGCCGCGGAGACCTTCGACATTGGACGTGTCGTAGGTGATCAGGCGCTCGGTCAGGACCCGTTCATCCATCCGCCGCAGGGTAGCGGCGGGGCGGCCGGACGAACGTCCGGCCGCCCCCATGCGGCTACGGGTTGGTGGTGGAGAGCGTGAAGGTCACGCTCGCCGAGTAGTTGCCCGTCCGCAGGCCCTCGTTGGCGCCGATGGACTGCGTGAAGTCGATCTCCACGTTGTCGTTGGAGACCGGGCCGTTCCAGGAGGACTTCGAGAAGTCGACCTGCAGCGGCTGCGCGAGCGAGAACGCGCCGTTGGTCAGGTGCACGGAGCTCGCCGACAGCGTCGCGTCACCGGCGGTGCTGATGACGTTGGCCGTCGTGGACGCCGTGTAGTCCTTGGCCAGGCCCGGCGTGAACGCGCCGAACGAGGCCGGGCCGCCGAGCGTCAGCGACAGGGTCGCCGGCACCGAGCCGCCGATCGAGCCGCCGGTGAAGCCGATCGCGAGCGTCTTGACCTCGGACAGGTTGCCCTTGAAGTCGTGCGCGATCCACTTCAGCACGGTGCCGTTCTCGAGCTGCAGCGGAAGCGGCAGCGCGCGAGCGCGGTTCGGCTTCCACTCGGTCGAGTCCGTGGTCGGGGTCGAGCCGTCGGTCGTGTAGTAGATCGAGGACGCCTCGTTGGAGACGAAGCGGACGTCGATCTTGCCCTCGTCGATCTCGCCCGTGACGGCCTCGACCACCGGCGGCGTCACGTCGTTGGCGTAGTCGAGCGCGGACTGCAGCAGGCCGTAGTTGCCGTCGGAGAACTCCATCGCCTCATGGAAGCCCTCGTTGTCGAGGCAGTCGTTGGCCGAGTCGCCGAACGGCGGCTGCTGACCCGGGTTGCAGGTCGTCTCGACCCCGGTCACCGGGTTCTTGTAGTAGTGGACGTCACCGATCTCGAAGTCGTAGCCGATGATGCCCAGCGTGTAGTACGCCTCGTCCGCGGAGTTGCCGGCGGCCGAGTAGAGCACGTCGATGACCGGACCCGTGCGCTGCGGGCGGATCGCCGTGCCGCGGTGGCTCTTGATGCCGTCCAGGACGTGGCGCGCGGCCTCGTCGAAGAAGTTCAGCGTGCCGTACGGCGGGTACGGCAGCGCCTCACGCTGCGGCGTGTAGGAGCCGGGCGGCCACATGAAGTAGCCACCGGACGAGTGGATGTTGTTCGAGAACTTGATGTTCCGGAACGTGTTCTGGACCCAGATCTCGTTGCGGGTCTCGGGCTCGGACAGCTCGAACGGGCCGGCGTTGTTGCCGCCGGAGCAGCTGATGCTCGCGCCCTGGAAGCCGTCGAAGACCGAACCGACCGAGAAGTTGCGGTTGATGTTGACGCCGTACGCGTTGCGGTTGGCCGGGTCACCGAGGTTCTCGGTGTTGGCCGTGTCGTAGCAGTACGGAGCCATGTTGGTGCGCCGCGGCGAGTCGTACAGCGAGTGGATCACGCCGTCCGCGTTGATCTGCGGGACGATGAAGATGTCCAGGCCGTCGACGAGCGCCGTGGTGCGCGGGTCCGTGCCGTAGTTGCGCACGAGGCGCTCCGCGGTCTCGAGGCAGACGCCCGAGGTCGCGATCTCGCCCGCGTGCTCCTGGCAGTACAGGTAGACGCCGACCTTGGAGCCGTCACGGTGCTTGCCGATGCGGAGCATGGTCTGCGTCTGCGGGCCGCGCGGGATGTACGCCGGCGCGCGCAGCAGGTCGCTGAGCGGCGAGCGGACGCCCGGCTGGGAGATGCCCTCGCCCGTGGAGTTGCGGTACTTGGCCGCACGCACGATGCGGGACGCATCCGGGTGGGCGTTGATCGCCGCGACGATCTGGTTGGCCGTACTGGCCGGGTTGCCCTCGGCGTCCGAGGCCAGGTTCACGCGCAGCGCGTTGCCGGTCAGGCTGACCGTCAGCGGCTGGTTCGGCCCGGTCGGGGCGAGCAGCTGGGCGGTGACCTGGTTGCCGCCGAGGTGACCCATGATCTTCGTCGTGATGACGACGGTCTGGTTCTGCTGGGCACCGGCCGTCGGGGCCGTGCCGCCGACGGGCAGGTTGTCGTCGTCGTAGCGGACGTACGGGGTCGTCGCGTTCGGCGCGTTGTTGTTCGTGTTGACGTAGCCGAGCATCGTGGCCGCGGGACGCTGGTAGCCCCACGTCTTCTCGGGCAGGTCGATCGACTCGGCGATGTTCGGGAACTCCGTGGCCAGGTCCCGCATCTTCTGGTACGCGTCGACCGAGTCGTAGTAGCGCGTCACGAACCCGGACTTGAAGCCCTCGGAGTTGGGCGGCGGGTTGTCCGACACCCACTGCTTGGCGGCCAGCGTGTCGACGTCGCCGTTGCTGGACGCGACCCGGATCGAGGCGACCTCGGGCGTGTCGTCGCCGAGGTTGCCCGTCCGGAAGACGCCGTAGTGGTACTGGTAGTAGTTCGGGCGGACGTCCGGGTCGGTGTACGGCGCCAGATTGCCCTCGCCGAGCTTGTTGCCCTGGGCGTCGTACCACGACGCGACGACGGTCGGGCCGTTGTAGACGTTCTGGTTGGTGCCCGTGTAGGTCACGCCGTCGACGTTCGCCTCGATCGAGATGAACTTGCCGACGTTGTTCGTGTACCGGTCCGCCCGCTGCGCGCGGATGGAGTCCGGAGCCGCGCTCTTGGCCGCAGCAGGATTCGAGAGGGCCTCCTTGGCCGCCATCTCGGCTTCCTTGTCGGCGATCGTCTCCGCGCGGATCGCCGCGTGGTTGCGCTTGTCGTGGATCACCCCGACGTTCTCGAACCCGTGGGCGCGCGCGAGCTGCAGCTGCTCATCGTTGACCCAGGCGCGGACGATGATGTCGTCCCCCTCGCCCTTGTCGACGTTGTGGTCCATGTCGAACCCGAGCGCCTCGAAGTCGTCATACAGCCCTGCGTTGTCGAGCCGGAACTCGAGCAGTGCCGGATCGTCCGGCGATGCGAACGCCAGCGCCGGCGCCGCAAAAATCGCTGTCGCAGCCGCGACAGCCCCCAACCATGGCTTCACTAGCCAAACCCTCCTCAGTGTGGACCACACCCTCCGAAATGCGGCATTAGAGCCCCTCGTGTAGATCCGCGCAACCGAACAGTCGTTGAGGCGTCTCAACGCTGTCATGCGGCTGCCACCCCCTAGCACTTCCGTCCGGTTTGCGGGGGTGGAGGTTGACAAGTGGGTGCGGACTTCTACAAAGTAGGCCCGGGTCCCGGGGGGAGTCTTCGATTGCAGAGGGTGTTCATGATCAGGCCATGGAAGGTGTTCTTGTCGGTTGCGGTCAGTGCGGCGGTCTTGCCGTGCTCCGCCATGGCCCAGACCCCGACGATCACCATCACGTCACCGGGCGGCAGCGGCATCTACGAGCTCAACGAGGTCGTCAACGCCGCGTACACGTGCGCGAACGCGGTCACCTGCGTGGGCACGGTCCCGAACGGCTCGCCGCTGGACACGAGCTCGCTCGGCGTCAAGAACTTCTCGGTGACGGCCACGAGCGAGTCCGGCGCGATGTCGACGGCCGCGGTCGCCTACCAGGTCGTCGAGCCTGACGGCTCGGGCGGCGGCAACGACGTGCCGCCCACGCTGAACCTGAGCCTCGGCACGCCGAGCGCGTTCGCGTCGTTCATCCCGGGCATCGCGCGTGACTACACGTCGACGCTGGTGGCCACGATCACGTCAACGGCCCAGGACAACCTGCTGACGGTCGCCGACAACTCGAACACGAACGTGGGCCACATGGTCAACGGCGATTTCCCGCTGCCGCAGCGCGTCCAGGTCGGCGCGACCAAGACCGCGGAGGAGACGCCGGCGTTCGCCCCGCTCGGCGGCCCGGGCTCGCCGACGCCGCTGCTCACGTACGCGGACCCGGTCAGTAACGCGCCCGCGCACGTGACCTTCAAGCAGTCGATCGGGGCCTCGGACCCGCTCCGCACGGGCTCCTACTCCAAGACGCTGACCTTCACGCTGTCGACGACGAACCCGTAGTCGCCGGCGCCATACGGCAACAAAAAAGCCCGCCGGATGGCGGGCTTTTTTTTGTGCCGTTCTCGCCGCGCGGGCTACGCGCTCTCGGTCAGGTTGAGGAAGGCCTTCAGCCGGCGCTGATCGCGCTCGGCCTGGCGGCGCTCCTCGCTGTCGTCCTCGGCGCTGGCCAGTTCGTCCTCGGCGCGCTTGAGCCGCTCACGCAGGTCCGCCGCGTCGAGCTTGTCGACGGCGAAGACCTCGTCCACCAGGACCAGCGCGCGGTCGCCCGTCATCTGCAGGAAGCCTTCGCCCTGCGCGAAGCGGATGACCTCGGACTCCGACTTGTAGAGCCGCAGCTCGGTCGGGTTGAGCATCGCCAGCAGCGGCTGATGGTTGGCGAGGATACCGATGGACCCCACGCTGGTGCGCGTGGAGACCATCTCGACCTCGCCGTTGAAGACCTCGCCCTCCGGGGTGAGGACCTCGACCTTGAAGGGCGTGCGGGCCACTAGCGGGTCCTCTTGGCGGCCTCGAGCACGTCGTCGATCGAGCCGCGCAGCAGGAACGCCGACTCGGGCAGGTCGTCGTGGTCGCCGTTGAGGATTTCGCGGAACGACCGGACCGTCTCGCCGATCGGCACGTACTGGCCCGGCGTGCCCGTGAAGGCCTCGGCCACGTGGAACGGCTGCGACAGGAAGCGCTCGATCTTGCGGGCGCGCTGCACCAGCACGCGGTCCTCGTCCGAGAGCTCGTCGATGCCGAGGATCGCGATGATGTCCTGCAGCTCGCGGTAACGCTGCAGCACGTTCTTGACCTCGTTGGCCACCGTGTAGTGGTCCTCGCCGACGATGTCGGGCTTGAGGATGGTGGACGTCGAGTCCAGCGGGTCCACGGCCGGGTAGATGCCCTTCTCGGCGATGCCGCGCGAGAGCACGGTGGTCGCGTTGAGGTGGGCGAACACCGAGGCGGGCGCCGGGTCGGTGAGGTCGTCCGCGGGCACGTAGATGGCCTGAACCGACGTGACCGAGCCCTTGCGGGTCGACGTGATGCGCTCCTGCAGCTGGCCCATCTCGGACTCCAGCGTCGGCTGGTAGCCCACCTGCGACGGCATGCGGCCCAGAAGCGCGGACACCTCGGAGCCGGCCTGCACGAAGCGGAAGATGTTGTCGATGAACAGCAGCACGTCCTGGCCGTGCTCGTCGCGGAAGTACTCGGCCATCGTCAGACCGGTCAGCGCGACGCGCATACGGGCCCCGGGGGGCTCGTTCATCTGGCCGAACACGAGCATGGTCTTGTCGATCACGCCCGACTCGGTCATCTCGAGCCACAGGTCGTTGCCCTCGCGGGACCGCTCGCCCACGCCGCAGAACGCGGACAGACCGCCGTGCTCCTTGGCCAGGTTGTGGATGAGCTCCTGGATGAGCACGGTCTTGCCCACGCCGGCGCCGCCGAACAGGCCGACCTTGCCGCCCTGGGCGTACGGGGCGAGCAGGTCCACGACCTTGATGCCCGTCTCGAACATCTCGGTCGTCGGGGTCAGCTCCTCCACGGTCGGGGCGGGCCGGTGGATCGGCCAGCGCTCCTTGACCTGGATGTCCTCGCCCTCGTCGATCGGGTCACCGAGCAGGTTGAAGATGCGGCCCAGCGTCACGTCACCGACGGGCACGCTGATCGGGCCGCCGGTGTCGACGACCTCCTGGCCACGGGCCAGGCCGTCCGTGGAGTCCATGGCCACCGCGCGGACACGGTCGTCGCCGAGGTGCTGCTGCACCTCGCACACGAGCGTGCCGCCGTCGGGGGTGGCGACGGTGATGGCGGAGTAGATCTCGGGCAGCTCGTCCGGGAAGACGGCCTCGATCACCACGCCCTGGATCTCCTCGATCCGGCCGATGTTCTGCTTCTGCGTATCAGCGGTCGCAGCCATAAATGGGTCTCCTTAGACGAGCGACTCCGCGCCCGCGACAACTTCCATGATTTCCTGGGTGATGGCGGCCTGGCGCTCGCGATTGAACTCCAGCGTGAGGTCCTTGATGATGTCGCCCGCGTTCTCGGAGGCGTTGCGCATGGCGGTCATGCGGGCGCCGTGCTCGGACGCGGTCGACTCCAGCAGCGCGCGGAAGATCGAGATCTCCACGTAGGCCGGGATGAGGCGCTCGAGGATCACCTCGGGGTCGGGCTCGTACTCGACGAGCGCGTGCTTGCCGTGATCGTCCTCGGCGGCGTCGTGCTCTTCGCCGGCGCGGCCGGCGAGGCTCTCGTCGCCATCGAGGATCGTCGCCTGCTGCAGCGGCAGCAGCGTCTCACGCGTGACCTCCTGCGTGAGCGCCGAGACGTAGCGGTTGTAGACGATCTCCACGCGGTCGACCTCGCCGTCCACGAAGGCGGCGACGAGGTCGGCGGCGATCTCACGCGCGTTGGCGTACGACGGGCGGTCGGTGAAGCCGGTGTAGGCGCCGGCGGTCTCGCGCCCGCGGAACGCCAGCGAGGAGACCCCGCGACGGCCCGACGCGAACCACACCGTGCTCTTGCCCGCGGCCTCGTACTCGCCGCCGGCGCGCAGGCCCGCGCGCACGATCTGCGAGTTGAACGCGCCCGCCAGACCACGATCGCCCGTGACGAGCAGGATGCCGATCTTCTCCTCGGACTCGTGCTCGTTGAGGATCGGGAAGTTCGGGACGTTCCCGGCCGCCTCCGCCGCCTGGCGGGTCATGCGCCGGACGGCGCCCGCGTAGGGCCGCAGCGCCTCGATGCGCTGCTCGGCCCGGCGCAGGCGCGCGGCGGCGACCATCTCCATCGCGCGCGTGATCTTCTGGATGTTCTTGACCGACGCGATGCGGCTCTTGACGTCCTTGAGCGCCATGGCGTGGGGCTACGCCTCCGCCCCGACCGGCTTGCGGCCCTCTTCGGCGCGCAGCTGGTCCTCGTCGGAGAGCGGCTGGCCGTCCTCGTCGAGGTCGTAGCCGAAGTCGTTGACGTACGTCTCGATCGAGGTGCGCAGCGCGTTCTGCGTCTCCTCGGACCAGTCGCCGTCGGCGATCTTCTTCAGCGTGTCCGCGGCGTCGGCGTGCAGGCGCTCGATCAGGCCCTCGTGGAACTCGGGCACGCGGTCGGCGAGGATGCGGTCGACGAAGCCGTTGGTGGCGGCGTAGATCACCGCGACCTGGTCCTCCACCGCGAGCGGCGAGCGCTCGTTCTGGTTGAGGGTCTTGACCAGGCGCTCACCGCGGGCCAGCGTGCGCTGCGTGTCCGGGTCCAGATCGGAGCCGAACTGCGCGAACGCCTCGAGGTCACGGAACTGGGAGAGCTCGATCTTCAGGCGGCCGGCGACCTTCTTCATCGGGCTGATCTGCGCGTTGCCGCCCACGCGGGACACCGAGATGCCCACGTTGATGGCCGGGCGCACGCCCGAGTTGAACAGGTTCGGCTCGAGGAAGATCTGGCCGTCGGTGATCGAGATCACGTTCGTCGGGATGTAGGCCGACACGTCGCCGGCCTGCGTCTCGATGATCGGCAGCGCGGTCATCGAGCCGCCGCCCAGCTTGTCGTTGAGCTTGACCGCGCGCTCGAGCAGGCGGCTGTGCAGGTAGAACACGTCGCCCGGGTAGGCCTCGCGCCCCGGCGGGCGGCGCAGCAGCAGCGACATCTGGCGGTACGCGTAGGCGTGCTTGGTGAGGTCGTCGTAGACCACCAGCGAGTGCTTGCCGTTGTAGAGGAAGTACTCGGCCATCGCGGCGCCGGCGTACGGCGCCATGAACTTGATCGGCGCGGCCTCGTCGGCCGGGGCGGCGACGATGATCGTGTTGTCGAGCGCGCCCGCGTCCTCGAGGGTCTTGGCCAGACCCACGATCGTGGACATGCGCTGGCCGATCGCGACGTACACCGAGATGACGCCGGTGTCCTTGTTGTTGATGATCGTGTCGACCGCGATCGCCGTCTTGCCGGTCTGGCGGTCGCCGATGATCAGCTCGCGCTGGCCGCGGCCGATCGGGATCATGCCGTCGACGGCCTTGATGCCGGTCTGCATCGGCTCGGTCACGGGCTGACGCTGGACGACGCCCGGGGCCTTGAACTCGGCGGGACGGAACTCGGTCGTGTTCAGCTCGCCCTTGCCGTCGAGCGGCTGGCCGAGCGGCGTCACGATGCGGCCGAGCATGGCCTCGCCCACGGGGATCTCGAGCAGGCGGTTCGTGCGCTTGACCGTGTCGCCCTCGACGATCTTTTCCCACGGGCCGAAGAGCACGGCACCGACGTTGTCGGACTCGAGGTTGAGCGCCAGGCCCGTCACGTCGTGCGGGAGCTCGAGCATCTCGAACGCCATGGCGTTCTCGAGGCCGTGGATGCGGGCGATGCCGTCCGCGACCGAGAGGACCGTGCCGACCTCGGTCAGGTCGGCCTGACCGGCGTCGAGGCCCTCGATGCGGGACTTGAGGATGGAGGTGATCTCGTCGGGCTTGATCTGCACGAATGGCTCCTTAGGCGCGGCTAGGCGCGCGCGACCTGCTTGCGAAGTTTCTCGAGGCGGCTGCGGATCGAGGCGTCGAGCACCGAGTTGCCGACACGGACGACGATCCCGCCGAGGATGTCGGGCTCGACGTGGGCGGAGAGCTCCACCTTGCGCCCGGTCTGCTCGGAGATGCGAGCGCCGATCTGATCGACCGTGGCGGGGTCGAGCGCCACGGCGGAGGTCACCTGCACGGGGAGGAGCTTGTTCTCCTGCTCCCAGAGCCGGTCGACCTCGCGGCGGACGCGGAACACGACCGGCATGCGGTGGTTCTCGATCAGCAGCTTGAGGAAGTTGACGACGATCGGGTCGGCGCCGGTGACCGCGCGGTCCAGTCCGTCCTCCTTCTCGGCCGTGGAGAAATACGGCGAGAAGAAGAACGTCTGCAGCTCGCGGCTGGTGTCGAGCGCGTCGGCGAACGCGCCCAGCTCGTCACGCACGGAGTCGAGCTTGCCCTGCTCCTGCGCGACTTCGAACAGCGAGCGGGCGTAGACCGCGGCGATCTCTTCCATCGCTACTTGCGCTCCTCGCTGGCCAGGGCGGCGAAGTCCAGCTCGGCGAGCGCCTCCTCGACCAGCCGCTTCTGGTCGGCGGAGTCAAGGGACTTACGCGTCACCTTCTCGGTCGCGAGCACGGTGAGGTCGGCGACCTCGGCCCGGATCTGCTGGATGGCACGGCGCGTCTCGGCCTCGATGTCGCGACGCGTCTGGTCCATCATCTCTTCGCGCTTGGCGCGCGCCTGGGCCTGGATCTCGGCCTCGTGCGCCTCGGCCGTACGGCGGGCACGCGCGACGATCTCGTCGGCCTGGCCACGCGCGTCAGAGAGGCGCTCGCGGTATTCGCGCAGCAGCTCGTCGGCCTCGCGCTTGGTCTGCTCCGCGTGGTCGATCGAGTCCTCGATGGCCTTCTGGCGCTTGTCGAGGGCCTCGCCGATACGCGGGAACGCGACCTTCCAGAGGACGAACAGCGTCAGGCCGAAGACCACGAAGGTCCAGAACATGAGCCCGACGACCGGATCGACGAGACCCGGAGAGTCGATCTCCTCGGAAGCGAGCAGGAAGGTCATGCCAGGAAGAGCGCGATCAGGCCGGAGACGAGGCCGTAGAAGAAGCAGGCCTCCGTGAGGGCGAAGCCGAGCCACTGGATGGACGTGATCTCGTCACGCATCTCCGGCTGACGAGTAACGGACTCGATGACCTTGCCGAAGATGATGCCGATGCCGACGCCGGCGCCGACGGCACCCAGGCCGCCACCCACGCCGACCGCGATCGCCTTGCCGGCGCTCGAGGCGGTCTCCGCCGGATCGCCCTGGGCGAAGAGGAAGCTCAGGATGGTCAGGAAGGTGTTCACTTTGGTGGGCTCCTTCTAGTGAGATTCGGCGACCGAGCCGCCGAGGTAGATCGCCGAAAGGGTGGCGAAGATGAACGCCTGCAGCGTGGCTACCAGGCCGACTTCGAACAGGTACAGCGCGAGACCGATCGGCAACAGCGCGAAGCCGAGGCCGGCCAGGCCGAGGATGATCGCCAGACCGCCCGACATGAACAGGATGATCATGTGTCCGGCGAGCATGTTGGCGAAGAGACGAACAGAGAGCGAAAGGATTCGCATGATGTTCGACATCACTTCCAGCACGAAGATGAAGGCGGCCATGCCGCCGGTCACCCCGGCCGGGATGAGGCTCTTGAGGTAGCCCAGCGGACCGTGATGGCGGATGCCCTCCGCCGTGTAGCCGATGAACACCATGAGCGCGAGGACGAGCGGGACCGAGATGTTCGCGGTCGCCGCGTACAGCGCGAACGCCGGGATCTCGAGGCCGAAGATCGTGAAGTGATGCGCGGCCGTCGGGAGCGGGATGAACCCGATCAGGTTGTTGAACCAGATGAACAGGAACAGGGCCCCGATGAACGGGAACCACTTGCGGGCCATCTTGTCGTCCATGTTCCCGCGCGTGATGTTGTCCCGCATCAGCGTGTAGAGCGTCTCGACCGCGGTCTGGACGCGGTTGGGACGCGCCTGCATGCGGTTGGCTACGTAGACCATCGTGATGCAGGTCAGCAGGCCGGAGATCATGAGGTAGAAGACGGCCCGGTTGATGTCCAGATCACCGGGGAGGTCGATCCACGTCGGGATCGCGAACTCCTCGTCCGGCGAGAAGTCTTCGTTGCGCGGCGCCGAGCCGAGGATCCCGGTGAACCCGATGATCGTGAACAGCAGCCAGACGCCGACGGCGCCGAAGAGGATCTTGCGGGTCTTACTCATGGGCGCTGGGTGTTCCTCTCCGAGGGGCGCAGGACCAGTGAAGTTGCGAGATAGAGCGTGAACGCGACGAGGGCGACGAGCGCCGCCGTGAGGCCGTCCTCGCGCTCCGCGGCACGGCCGACCACCAGGATGGCGATACCCACGATCCAGACCCGACCCATGAGGACGCCGAAGTTGAGGGCGACCTGCGTCTTGATCTGGCGGCCATGCGCCTGCCGCTCGACCAGCGCGCCGAGCACGCGGGTCACGACCCACGCGACGGCGCCGACGGTGAAGCCGAGCATCGGACCGCCCGTCAGCCACACGAACGGGGCCGCCAACAGCAGCAGGACCACGTCGAGGTAGCGGAGAAAGACCAGTGGGTCGGAAGTGGGCATTGTCGTGGCGCTCATGGCAGGCGGACGCGCCGCACCAGGCCATCCCCGCGCGGAATCGCGCGGCGGG
>Ga0065721_10052096_pt1 | contig 12688 bp, 11 predicted proteins | sample Mesricmetagenome_FD_59108 | JGI IMG/M metagenome (GOLD analysis project Ga0065721, IMG submission 59108) | Mesophilic microbial community from rice straw/compost enrichment Sample: eDNA_1 v2 (version 2) | ecosystem: Engineered > Solid waste > Grass > Composting > Bioreactor | place: USA: Davis... | reverse complement strand
CCCCAGCCGATCGAGCTCGGAGAGGCGGGCGACATCGTCTCCATCGCCGGGCTCGAGAAGGGCACGGTGGCCGACACCTTCTGCGCGCCGGAGGCCGACACGCCCCTGCCGGCCCAGCCGATCGACCCGCCGACGGTCACCATGTCGTTCCTCGTCAACGATTCGCCGCTGGCCGGCACCGAGGGCGACAAGGTCACGAGCCGCATGATCCGCGACCGCCTGTTCAAGGAGGCCGAGGGCAACGTCACGCTGAAGATCGAGGAATCGTCCGACAAGGATTCCTTCTTCGTCTCCGGCCGCGGCGAACTGCAGCTCGCCATCCTCATCGAGACCATGCGCCGCGAGGGCTTCGAGCTCGCCGTGTCGCGCCCGCGCGTCGTCTTCAAGAAGGACGAGGCCACGGGCGAGACGCTGGAGCCGATCGAGGAGGTCGTCATCGACGTCGACGAGGAGCACTCGGGCGTCGTCGTGCAGAAGATGTCCGAGCGCAAGGCGGACATGATCGAGATGCGCCCCTCCGGCGGCAACCGGCTGCGCCTCGTCTTCCACGCCCCGACGCGCGGCCTCATCGGCTACCAGTCGGAGCTGATGACGGACACGCGCGGCACCGCGATCATGAACCGTCTGTTCCACGCCTACGCCCCCTACAAGGGCGAGATCGCCGGCCGGCGCAACGGCGTCCTCATCTCGAACGACGCGGGCGAGGCCGTGGCCTATGCGCTGTGGAACCTCGAGGACCGCGGCCCGATGATGATCGAGCCGGGCTGGAAGGTGTACCAGGGCATGATCGTCGGCGAGCACACGCGCGACAACGACCTCGAGGTCAACGTGCTCAAGGGCAAGAAGCTCACCAACATCCGCACCACGTCGAAGGACGAGGCCGTGCGCCTGACGCCGCCGATCCGCATGACGCTGGAGCGGGCGCTCGCCTGGATCCAGGACGACGAGCTCGTCGAGGTGACGCCGAAGTCCATCCGCCTGCGCAAGACGCTGCTCGACCCCAACGACCGCAAGCGCGCCGAGCGCGCCAAGGAAGCGGCGGCGGGCTGACGCCGGACAAATGGAAAGGGCGCCGGAAGGCGCCCTTTTTCGTGTCCCGACTGGCGACGCTCACATGTCCGGGCCGATGCTCACGTCCGCCTCGGGGATGATCGCGACATGCTCGCCGGCGCCGCGCAGCAGGCTGACCGCCGAGCGGGGCATCCGGTCCTGCGTCGCATAAGCCGCGGCGAAGAACACGAACATCGAGAGAAGGGCGAGGCGGCGGTACATGGTTCGGCTCCCGGTACCCGGCGCCGCATCGGCGCGTCAGGCAGGGAGAATGTGCGCCGAACCGGGCCGGGCCGGCGTGCGCCCCCGCACGCGGCAGGATCGCCGACGCCGAACAGCGAAAGGGCGGCCCATGGCCGCCCTTCATTGGCGTCAATCCGTCGGAAGAAAGCTCACTGAAGGAGCGCCCCTCCCCGCAGGCGGGGAGAGGGAACTGCGTCACAGCCCCTCGAACAGCGCCGTCGAGAGATAGCGCTCGGCGAAGGAGGGGATGATGATGACGATGTTCTTGCCGGCACTGTCCGGGCGCGACGCGATCTCGAGCGCCGCTGCGACCGCCGCTCCCGAGGAGATGCCGACCGGGATGCCCTCGAGGCGGGCGACGAGGCGCGCGGTGTCGAAGGCCGTCTGGTTACCCACCGTCACCACCTCGTCGATGACCGAGCGGTCCAGCACCTGCGGCACGAAGCCGGCGCCGATGCCCTGAATCTTGTGCGGGCCGGGCTGGCCGCCGGAGAGCACGGGCGAATCCTCCGGCTCCACCGCGACGACGCGCAGGGAAGGCTTGCGCGGCTTCAGCACCTGGCCGACGCCGGTGATGGTGCCGCCGGTGCCGACGCCGGAGACGAAGATGTCCACCTCGCCGTTCGTGTCGTTCCAAACCTCCTCGGCGGTGGTGCGCCGGTGGACGGCCGGATTGGCCAGGTTGGCGAACTGCTGTGGAATGATGGAACCGGGAATCTCGTTCTTCAGCTCCTCGGCGCGGTTGACGGCGCCGCGCATGCCCTGCGGGCCGGGCGTGAGCACGAGTTCGGCGCCGAGCAGGGCGAGCATCTTGCGCCGCTCGATCGACATCGTCTCCGGCATGACGAGGATGAGGCGGTAGCCGCGCGCGGCGGCCACGAAGGCGAGCGCGATACCGGTGTTGCCCGACGTCGGCTCGATCAGCGTCGCGCCCGGCCTGATGAGGCCGCGCTCCTCGAGGTCGTCGATCATGCTGACGCCGATGCGGTCCTTCACGCTCGCGATCGGATTGAAGAACTCGAGCTTGGCCAGGAGGTTGGCCTTGACGCCCTTCTCCTTCGCCAGCCGGTCGAGCCGCACCAGGGGCGTGTCGCCGATCGTCTCGGTGATCGAATTGTAGATCCGCCCGCGGCCGGGCACGTGCTGCTTGTCCGCGGCGGGCTTGGCGGCTGGTTCGGCCATGATCTCGTCTCCACCCTTCTGCCGGCCTGCCGGCGAAAGAATGCAGGCCGGGCGATTGATCCTCAGCCCCGATAGCATATTTACATGAAGACTGTCGATATATTCCTATATTTACGTATCAAATCGTGAAATCGACCGACGACGGCACGAGCCCGAAGACCGCGGCCTCCTCGGCGCGCCGGCACAGGTCCTCCACCGTCGATTCGTCGAGGACCCTGAGAAAGGCCTCTCCGGCGTCCCGCACCACCGGCCCGACGACGAGGTCGACCAGGGCGGATTCCGGCACGGGCGGCATCGATTCCTCGGGGGAGGTCGCCATCGCCGCCCGCACGATCTCGCCTGCCGTGATGCGGCGGCGCTCGCGGGCGAGCTCATAGCCGCCGCGCGGTCCCCGCACTCCCTTGAGGATGCCGGCCCGCACGAGCTGCTGCAGCACCGTCTCGAGATGGCGCGGCGGCAGGTTGTGACGGGCCGCGAGCAGCTTCGCCGCCACCGGGCTCGGCCGGGCGTGGATGGCCACGTCGACCACGGCGGCGATGGCGAGAAGGCTGCGCCGGGAGAGCAGGATCATTGTCGTCGTTCCTCTTCGTCTGCTTCTCGCGGGTCACACGCCGGTCGACCCGAAACCGCCGGCACCGCGCTCTGTCGGGCCGAGCCGGTCGACCTCCACGAGCCGGGCCTGCCGCACGGGTGCGACGACCAGCTGTGCAATGCGCATCCCGCGGCTCACCGTAAAATCCGCCATGCCCGTGTTGATCAGAATAACACCGATCTCTCCGCGATAATCGGCATCGACGGTTCCCGGCGCGTTGAGAACGGTCACGCCGTGCTTCAGGGCAAGGCCCGAGCGCGGCCGCACCTGCGCCTCATAGCCGGGGGGCAGCGCCATCGCGAAGCCGGTGGGCACGAGCGCCCGCCCGCCCGGCGGCAGCGTCACCGCCCCGTCGGCGGGCACCGCCGCCATGAGGTCGAGCCCCGCAGCATGCGCGCTCTCGTAGCGCGGCAGCGGCAGGTCACCCGCGTGCGGCAGGCGCACGACCTCGACGAGCGGGTCCGCAGGCGGCATCGGTGTCATGCTGATCCCTTCGGCATGGCGGCGGCGATGCGGGCCACGAGCCGGCGCGCCACCTCGTCCTTGTCCATGGTCGGCCAGTCCTCGACGCCTTCACCGGTGACGAGATGCACCGTGTTGCGCGTGCCGCCCATCACTCCCGTGCCGGGGCCGACGTCATTGGCGAGGATCCAGTCGCAGCCCTTGCGCAGGCGCTTCTGGCGGGCATGCTCCACCACCTTCTCCGTCTCGGCGGCGAAGCCGACGACCAGGCGGGGACGCTGGTCGGCATGATGCGCGATGATGGCGAGGATATCGGGGTTCTCGACGAGGGCGAGCTGCGGGGTGCCCTTGCCGTCCTTCTTCATCTTCTGAGCGGCTTCACCGGCCGTACGCCAGTCCGCCACCGCGGCGGCGAAGACCGCGGCATCGGCCGGCAGGGCCGCCTCGACCGCCGCCAGCATCTCGCGGGCGGTTTCGACAGCCACCGTCGTCACCCCGGCCGGCGGGGCGATGGCGACGGGGCCGGAGACGAGCGTCACCCGCGCTCCGGCGGCGGCGGCGGCGGCGGCAATGGCATGCCCCTGCCGTCCCGAGGAACGGTTGGCGATATAGCGCACGGGATCGATCGGCTCGTGCGTCGGTCCCGACGTCACGAGGACGTGGCGGCCGGCGAGCGGCTGGTCGGCACCGCCGAGAAGCCGCTCCACGGCGGCGAGGATCTCCATCGGCTCGGCCATGCGGCCGGGGCCGAACTCGCCGCGCTCGGCCATGGCACCCTCGTTCGGCCCGACGACGGCGACGCCGTCCGATTCCAGGAGCGCCACGTTGCGGCGTGTCGCCGGGTGCTGCCACATGCGCGGATTCATTGCCGGGGCGACGAGGACCGGCTTGTCGGTGGCAAGGAGCGCCGTCGAGGCGAGGTCGTCCGCATGGCCTCCGGCCATCTTGGCGATGAGATCGGCCGTCGCCGGCGCGACGACGAGGAGGTCGGCCGAGCGCGACAGTTCGATATGGCCGATGTCGGCCTCGTCGGTCAGCGAGAAGAGGTCGGTGAAGGTGCGCTCGCGCGACAGGCTGGCGACGGAGAGCGGGGTGATGAATTCCGCGCCGCCCTTCGTCAGAATCGCGCGCACGGAATAGCCGCGCTCCTTCAGGCGGCGGATGAGGTCGAGCGACTTGTAGGCCGCGATGCCGCCACCGATGATGAGAAGGATACGCTTCGTCACGCGCCGCTCCTGAGGATCGATCCGGCGCCGGGCTTCGGCGAGCGAGGCCGGCACGGCGCGACGCAAACTAACGCGTCGTGCACAGCACGCAAACAGTTCAGCGCTCCACGGAAGCCCCCGGCACCGAAATGGAGTATCAACCTTAACGTGCAGAGCTGCGAGGATTCAGCCGCCGAGCCACATGGCGGCCAGGATGGCGGCAATGACCCACAGCGCCAGGTTGCCCCAGCGGGCGCGGCGGGCCTCGGCGCGACCGATATCCGCGACGCTTTCGGGCGCGAGCAGGAAGCCGCGCTCACCGGCAATTTCGAGCTGCTCGACGATGCGCTCGCCACGGTTGAGGATCGACGGCAGGTGCCCGGCGAAGCCCGCGAGCGAGACGGCGCCGCGCCCGGCCTCCTCCAGCCGGCCGACCGGGCCGAGGTTGCGCTCGATCCACTGGCGCACGACGGGATCGGCCGTCGACCACATGTCGAGGCGCGGGTCGAGCGAGCGCGCCACGCCCTCCACCACGACCATCGTCTTCTGCAGCATCACGAGCTCGGTGCGCGTGTTCATGTCGAACAGCGCCGTGATCTCGAAGAGCAGCGTCAGCAGCTTCGCCATCGAGATCTCGTCGGCGCGCCGGTCGTGGATCGGCTCGCCGATGGCGCGGATCGCCTGGGCGAAATCCGCGACGCTGTGGTGGCGCGGCACGTAGCCCGCCTCGAAGTGTACCTCCGCCACCCGGCGGTAGTTGCGGGTGATGAAACCGAGGAGGATCTCGGCGAGGAAGCGACGCTCCTTGTGGCCGAGCCGGCCCATGATGCCGCAGTCGACAGCGACGAGGCGTCCCTCCGGATCGACGAAGAGGTTGCCGGGGTGCATGTCGGCATGGAAGAAGCCGTCGCGCAGCGCCTGGCGCAGGAAGGACTGGATGACCGTGCGCGCCAGCGCCACGCGGTCGTGCCCGGCGGCAACCAGCGCCGCCATGTCCGACAGCGGCGTGCCGTCCACCCATTCGCTCGTCATCACGTCGCGGGCGGTGAGGTCCCACTTCACGTCCGGCACGCGGAAGTCGATGTCGTCGCGGGTGTTCTCGCCGAGCTCCGACAGCGCCGCCGCCTCGAGCCTCAGGTCCATTTCCATGGCGACGGAGCGCGCCAGCGTCTCCACCACCTCGATGGGCCGGAGGCGCCGCATGGACGGAAACAGGCGCTCCGCCATCGCCGCGGCAAAGCGCATGGAGGCGAGATCGCGCGCGAAGCGCTCGCGCACCCCCGGCCGCAGCACCTTGACCGCGACCGTCAGCGCCCCCTCGCCCTCTCCGATGCGCGCCTTGTGCACCTGGGCGATGGAGGCGGCGGCAAGCGCCGGACCGAAGTCGCTGAAGAGCCTGTCGATCGGCACATCGAAGGATTCCTCGATGGTGCGCACCGCCTCCTCGCGTGGAAAGGGCGGCAGCCGGTCCTGCAGGCTCTCGAGATCGGCCGCCGCGCGCACGCCGACGACGTCGGGCCGCGTCGCCAGGAACTGGCCGAACTTGACGTAGGAGGGGCCGAGCCGCGTCATCGCCGCCGCAAGGCGCGAGCCGCTCTCGCGTGCGCCGCGCCGCTCGACGGTGCGGCCGAGCGAGATCATGAGGCGCATCGCCGGCGGCAGCGGGGCGACGTCGGTCAGGGAGAGCGCCCCTTCACGCGCCAGCACGAAACCGACGCGGGCGAGCCTGAAGCAGTGGACGAGCGCTGAGATCACGACCGCCTCAGATCTTCCAGCCGGAATGCAGGGCGACGATGCCGCCCGTCATCGGCCTGGCCGTGACGCGCGCAAAGCCCGCTTCCTCGAGCATCCCGGCGAAGACACGGGCATTGGGAAACTTGCGGATCGACTCGACGAGATAACGGTAGGGCTCGCCGTCGCCCGTTACCATGCGGCCCATCGTCGGGATGACGTTGAAGGAATAGGCGTCGTAGATCGCATCGAGCACCGGCACGTCGACCCGGCTGAACTCGAGGCACAGGAAACGGCCGCCGCGCTTCAGCACGCGATGCGCCTCCCTGAGGGCGAGCTCGATGCGCGGCACGTTGCGGATGCCGAAGGCGATCGTATAGGCGTCGAAGCTGCGGTCGGGAAAGGGCAGGCTCTCGGCATTGCCCTGCACGAACTCGACGTCGTGGGCCTGGCGCGCCACCGCCCGGTCGCGCCCGACGGCGAGCATCTCCCCGTTGATGTCGAGCACCGTGACCTTCGTTTCCGGCCCGCCGGCGTCGCTCACGCGGAAGGCGACGTCGCCGGTGCCGCCGGCGACGTCGAGATGATGGAAGGGCCGGTGCCGCGGCGGACGGAGCGTAGAGATGAGCGCATCCTTCCACGCCCGGTGCAGGCCGGCGGACATGAGGTCGTTCATCAGGTCGTAGCGGCCGGCGACCTTGTGGAAGACGTCGTCGACGAGGCGCTGCTTGTCCGTGAGCCTCACGTTCGAGAAGCCGAAATGCGTGTCTTCGTCGCGCGCTGCCGTCATCGTCCCACCTTATCGAACGCCGGGACCATAGCCCGACAGGCGCGGCCGCGCCATGGCACGGCGCGTCGCGCCCCGGGTCGTCACCCGAAAACCGGGCGCCGCGCCGTCGGCCGGCTCAACGCGCCGCGAGAAAGGCCTCGTGCTCGGCCAGGAGCGCGCCCGACAGCGCCTTCCCGATCAGCGCCCGCGTCTCCCTGACGCCGTAGAGCGCGATGAAGGAGCCGAAGCGCGGCCCGCGCTCCTCGCCGAGCAGCACCTGGTAGACGCTCGAGAACCACTGCTGCGAAACGCCCGGGCGCCCGTCCGGGCTCTTGGTCTTGCCGCTGAGATCGGGGAAATGCCGCCGCCCGACCTCATAGACGACCGCCTGCAGGGCATCGGCGTCGCTCGATCCCTCCAGCGCCGCAAGCTCGTTGTCGAGATCGGCGAGCGCCGCCCGCTCCTCCTCGCTCGCCGCCCGGAACGTCTTGGCCGGGCGCACGAAATCCCGGAAGTAGTTGACGGCGTAGCCGACCAGCTTGTCGAGCCGCGGATGCGTCTCAGGCGACGCGCCCGGCGCATAGCGGCGGATGAAGCCCCACAGCACCGCCGGATCCTCGGAATTGGCGACGCCGGCGAGGTTCAGCAGCATGCCGAAGGTGAGCTGCGTCGACGAGCCGTTGGCGCCGGCCGCCTCGATCGTCTCCGGCGCCGGCGGCTCGCCGGCATGGATATGCCAGGCCGGGTTGCCGAGCCGGTGCTTCCACTCCTGCCGGCCATAGGCGTTGAGGAAGCCGAGATAATCGTCGACGTGTCGCGGGATGACGTCGAAGAACAGACGCTTGGCCTCGCGCGGCTTGTTGTACATGAAGAGGGCGAGGCTCTCGGGCGTGCCGTAGCGCAGCCACTCCTCGATGGTGAGGCCGTTGCCCTTCGATTTCGAGATCTTCTGGCCGTTCTCGTCGAGGAAGAGCTCGTAGTTGAAGCCCTCGGGCGGGGCGGCGCCGAGCGCACGGGCGATCTGGCCCGACAGGCGCACGGAATCGATGAGGTCCTTGCCCGCCATCTCGTAGTCGACGCCGAGCGCCACCCAGCGCATGGCCCAGTCCGGCTTCCACTGCAGCTTGGCATGGCCGCCGGTGACCGGCGTCTCGAAGCGCTCGCCCGTGTCCGGATCGCGCCAGACGATGGTGGCGCTGTCCTTCCTCACCTCCTCGATCGGCACCTGCATCACGATGCCGGTCTTCGGATGGACAGGCAGGAAGGGCGAATAGCTCTGCGCCCGCTCCGCCCTGAGGCTCGGCAGCATGATCGCCATCACCTCGTCGTAGCGCTCGACGACGAGGCGCAGCGTGTCGTCGAAGCGGCCGGCCGTGTAGCACTCCGTCGCCGACATGAAGGTGTAGTCGAAGCCGAAGGCATCGAGGAAGGCGCGCAGGCGGGCGTTGTTGTGGTGGCCGAAGCTCTCGTGCGTGCCGAAGGGGTCAGGCACGCGCGTCAGCGGCTTGCCGATATGCGCGGCGAGCATCTCGCGGTTCGGCACGTTGTCCGGCACCTTGCGCAGCCCGTCCATGTCGTCGGAGAAGGCGACGAGCCGCGTCGGGATGCGATCCTCCGTCAGCACGCGGAAGGCGTGGCGCACCATGGACGTGCGCGCCACCTCGCCGAAGGTGCCGATGTGCGGCAGGCCCGAGGGGCCGTAGCCCGTCTCGAACAGGGCCTCTTTCTTGCCCGACCGCTCCAGGCGCGCAACGAGTTTGCGCGCTTCCTCGAACGGCCAGGCGGCCGAGGCGCGGGCGGCCTCGACGAGCGCGGGGTCGAGCTGGAGCGGATGCGTCATGATACTCGTCTCTTCACGAATGATGGGGGCGCCGGCCAAGACAAGGCCGCAGCGGGCGGACACTAGGTAGGGCGCCCGGGCGCGTCAACGCGGCATTTCTCGTCAAAGCTCGGAAAGGTCAATAGAAGCCGACCGGGAAATAGCGCAGGTAGAGCTCGGTGTAGGTGCCGTTCTCCCACAGGCGCTGCAGGGCGTAGTCGAAGGCGCGCCTGAGCACCTTGTCGTCCTTGCGCAGCACGAAGCCCACGCCCTCGCCGAAATAGCGGCTCTCGAGATAGGGGCCGCCGACGAAGCGGCAGCAGTCGTCGGCCACACGCCCGTTGAGCCACAGGGCCAGGCTCATCCCGTCCGCGAACAGATAATCCACCTCGCCAGCCCTGAGCGCCTCGCGCGCGGCGATGAGATTGGCATAGGGCTTCGCCTCCGCCTCCGGGAAATAAGCCTTGAGGAAGGCCTCGTGCGCGCTGTCGGCGATCACCCCGACCAGGCGGCCGGCGAGGACCTCGGGCGTGAGCCTGTCCGGCGCCTTCTCGCGCCGGACGACGAAACGGGCCGGCATGCGGTGGAACGGAAAGGTGACGGCAAAGCCCTCCCGCAGCGATGCGGTGACGGGGATGCCGGCTGCAACCACGTCCCCGTGGCCGGCCTCCAGCGCGGGCAGCAGCGTGTCGAACCGGCGGGCCTGTATGGTGCAGGCGACGGAGAGGATCTCGCAGGCGGCGCGCGCAAGATCGACCGCAAAGCCCACCGGCACGCCATCGGGACCAGCGAAATGCAGCGGCGGGAACTCGTCGTCCGTCATGACGCGGACCACCCTGACCCAGGACAGATCCGGCTTCTCGATGCGGGTCCGCGTGTCCCAGAAATTGGGCACCACGGGTCCGCTCCCCTCCGCCGCGAGAGCCGGGCCGCCGAAGAGGAAGAGAAGGACGAGCAATCGAACCAGCGATCCCTTGAACACCCCGCCTCCTCCAGCGCCTGCCGGCCGCCGCGGGCCGCTACACGGTAGTTGTGCGCCAGGGGACCCATGCCGGCAAGAGGCTGTCGCGGGCAGCCGCCGGCCGACCTCAAGCCGCCGATACAAAGAAATTTACAAACTCCCGCCTGTGGATAATCTGTTGACGGGTTGTGGGGAAAAATAGATGCAGACCGAATTTCTATCCCCCGGAGCCGTCGGGGGAATACAAGGGCGTTTTGATCAAGATAGTGAAGATGTCTATTTAAACTATACAAGTTGTGCCTGCGAACCGGACAGGGACGAGATCGGCTTTCTGCTGCAGTACGGCGTGTCGGGCCAGGCTCTCGCCGAGGCCCGCCGATGTGCGCACCTGTGGCGGGTCTCGCCCTTCGAGGCGCTCCTCGCCTCCGGCGCGATCGACGAGGAGGGGCTCTACGCCGCCGTCGCCGGCACACTGGGCATGCCCTTCCTGCATCGCGACGTGCGCATCGGTGCCGGCGCCCGCTTTCCCGATTGCCTGACGGCCGGCGTCGTGCCCCTGCGCCCCGACGGGCGCGGCCTGCGCTTCGCCATCGCCCCGGGCGTGCGGCACCTCGGCCGGTTCATGGCGCAGCACACCCGCTGGCACGATGCGGGCGTGGCGCTCACGACGCCGCGTCTGCTGACGGGGCTGGTGATGCGGGCCTACCCGCGACACATCGCTCACCTGGCTGCCAACGGCCTTGCCGATGCCGCCGCCGCGCTCTCCTACCGCGGGCAGATGAGCGGCTTGCAGATCGGCCTGCTCGCGTTCGCCGTGGGCGTCATGAGCTTCCTCTTCGTCCGGGCGCCGGCGGCAGCCTTCGGCCTGTTCGCCGCGCTCTGCGGCCTGGTCTTCATCGCCATGGTGACGGTGCGTCTCGCCTGCTGCCTGGAACCGCCCCGGCGCCCGCCGCGGCGCGTCCCGGACGACCACGCGCTGCCGACCTATACCGTCATCGTACCCCTGCACAGGGAGGCGCGCGTCCTGCCGCAGCTCCTCGCCGCGCTCGAGGGCCTCGACTATCCACCGGCCAAGCTCGACATCAAGCTGGTGATCGAGAGCGACGACACGACGACGGCCGATGCGCTGCGCAGGCAGACGCTGCCGCCCTGGTTCGAGGTCGTCGTCGCGCCGCCGGGCCTGCCGCGCACCAAGCCGCGTGCCCTCAATGTGGCGCTGCAGCTGGCGCGCGGCGAATATACCGTCGTCTATGACGCCGAGGACATTCCCGAGCCGCGGCAGCTGCGGCTCGCGGCGGGGCACCTTGCAGCCGCGCCGGCGCATGTCGCCTGCCTGCAGGCCCACCTCGCCATCGACAATATCGACGACAGCCTGCTGACGCGCCTGTTCGCCATCGAATATGCCGTGCTGTTCGATGTCATGAATCCCGGCCTCGCCACCTTCGGCTTCCCGGTGCCGCTGGGCGGCACGTCCAACCACTTCCGCACGGCGGTGCTGCGCGAGGTCCACGCCTGGGATGCCTGGAACGTCACCGAGGATGCCGACCTCGGGCTGCGCCTGGCACGGCTCGGCTACGTGGTCGAGGACCTGCCGTCGACGACGCTGGAAGAGGCGCCGGCGGGGCTGCCGGCCTGGCTGGCCCAGCGCACCCGGTGGATGAAGGGATGGCTCCAGGTCTGCGTGACGCATACCCGCGAGCCGGGAACCGCTCTGCGGCAACTGGGGCCCGCCGGTACGCTGGGCGCCGTCGCGACGGTCGCGGGCACGGTGCTGACGGCCCTGTTCTTCCCCGTCTTCCTCGTCGCATCGGTGCTCATGCTCGCCGATGGCAGCCTGTTCACCGCCGATGCGCCGATGCGCCGTGCCTTCGCCGCCATCGGCCTCACCCTCTTCGCCGCCGGCAGCCTTGCAATGGTCGTGCCCGCCCTCATCGGCCTGCGTCGCCGCAATCTGCAGCGGCTCGCGCCCTATGTCGCGCTCATGCCGCTCTATTTCATGCTGATTTCGTTCGCCGCCTGGCTGGGCGTGATCGAGCTGCTCCGCAGCCCGTTCCGCTGGAACAAGACCGAACATGGCCTCGCCCGCACATCCGAAGCGGCGAAGCGCCGCGCGGATCCGGCTGAGACGGCCGTTCGACCGGTCAGAAGCAGCCGGCGATCGCCGTGAGCAGCCAATCGGCGAAAACGGCCTGCGACGAATGGCTCCAGAAGAAGGCGCCCGCCGCGAGAAGCGCGACGCCGAGGCCTGCGGAGCCGGCGAGAAGCAACCGCCGCTGGCCGCTCGTCAGCGTGACGTCGTCCGATGTCCGCACCCCGCCGCTCAGCTTCGAGCCGTCCACAGCGCACCTCGTCTCCATCCGGTGACCGCCGACAGGATAGCAGATCGAGCCCGAGCGCCCAACGCCCGATCCGCGCCCGCCCCTCCGAGGGCTCAGAGCTGGCAAGCTCAGCCGTCGCTGGGAGGGTGGGCACATCGGTTGAAAGCCGCCTAGGGCAGAAACTCCAGCATGGCGTTGTTGATCCTCCAGCCGTTGTAGTGGAGCGGAACGACCTTGTGGCCGTTCAATCCGCGGATCCGCCGGGCGGCGGCGCCCACGTCGAACACGACGATCGGGCGCGCCGCCCTCAGCGCCACCGAGAGAGTATAGGAATAGGTCTCCGGCCATACGGACGG
>Ga0065721_10006820_pt1 | contig 12688 bp, 10 predicted proteins | sample Mesricmetagenome_FD_59108 | JGI IMG/M metagenome (GOLD analysis project Ga0065721, IMG submission 59108) | Mesophilic microbial community from rice straw/compost enrichment Sample: eDNA_1 v2 (version 2) | ecosystem: Engineered > Solid waste > Grass > Composting > Bioreactor | place: USA: Davis... | reverse complement strand
CCGCCGAGGCGTGCGCCGAGCCGACGGGGTCGGCGTGGCTCGTCGGCGGCGCGACGACGGTCGGCAGGTCGACGTTCCTGGTGCTCGCGAACCCGACCGAGGTCGACGCGCGCGTCACGCTCCAAATCTTCGGCGAGGAGGGCCCCGTCTCCGCTCCCGGCCTCGCCGGCATCCTCGTGCCCGCGGGCGCGCAGCGCGTGCTCTCGCTCGCCGGCTTCGCGCCGGGGCTCTCGTCGCCCGTCGTGCACGTCACGGCCCGCGGCGGGCGCGTCGTCGCCTCCCTCCAGCAGTCGATCGTCCGCGGACTCGACGCGGTCGGCGTCGAGTCGATCGGTGCCGGTGCCGACCCCGCGACGGCCCTCGTCGTGCCCGGCGTGCGCCTCGTCGACACCGTCGGCACGACGCGCGCGACGGCCCTCGTCGACTGGCAGGACGTCGTTCCCGTCGTGCGGCTCGGCGTGCCGGGCGACGCCGACGGCACCGTGACGGTGCGCGTCGTGCCCGAGGGCGGGGACGCCATCGGCACGTCGTTCGAGCTCGCCGTCGCGGCGGGCGAGGTCGCCGACGTCCCGCTCGATGCCGCCGTGGAGGAGGGCGCCCACGCCCCCGACGAGGAGGGCGCCGGAGAAGAGCACGCCCACGGGCTCGTCGACGGCGTCTACACGGTCTTCGTGGATGCCGACGTGCCCGTCGTCGCGGCGGTGCGCGCCTCGACCGCCGCCGACGTGCCGACCGCGACGAGCGACATCGACACCCTCGCGACCGCGCCGCCGAGCGACCTCGCCTGGTTCGCCGCCGCGCCCGCGCTCGACGGGGGAGCGGTGCTCGCCGTGCCGCCGGGGCCCGCGCCGCTCGTGTCGATCGCCAACCCCACAGCCGAGACCGTCGAGGTCGAACTCGCCCCGCTCGGCGGCGGCGACCCCGTGCTCGTGACCGTTCCCGCGGGCGGCGCCGCGACGCTCGGGGTCGCGCCGGGCTCCTACCGCCTGGGCGGCTCGGAGGGGCTCGCCGTCGCGGTGAGCTACGCCGCCGTCGGCCGGCTCGCGTCGTTCACGCTCGCCCCCGACCGCCCCGTCGCGGGTGCCGTCGTCGTGCACCCCGACTGACCCATCGCGTCAGAAGTGCCGGTAGCGCTCCGGCGCGATGTCCCACGGGTCGCGGCCGAGCAGCTCGGCGACGGCGCGGAAGACGCAGCTCTCGATGAGGGAGCGGCGGTGCCACTCGTCGTCCTTGTGGAGGTGCGCGAGCCGTTCGATCGGCACGCGGTAGAGCACGACGGTGCGCCGCGGCGGATCGATGCGCCAGCGGTCGACGCCGTGCGGCGCGGGCGGGCCGGGCGGCATCGTGCCGACCTCGATGCGCACGCGCGCGAGCTCGTCGGGCCACAGCTCCTGCAAGTACTCGATCGCCGACGTCACGCACGCGTCGAAGAAGTCGACCCGGGTGCGCAGGCGCGGCAGGTGCGGACCCGTCACCGACGCCCGGATGCCGCGCCCGTGCCGGTCGCGCGACAGCGCCCGCACGCTCGCGCGGCCCGTGCCGCGACGCCCGAACCTCGCCATGCGCCCAGTCTAGGCAGCGACTCGGCGTGCCGACGGGGCGGCGCCCGTGGCCGGGGCTACCCTGGGCCGCGATGGGCGAGAGAGTGCTGCGGAGGCCGTGCAGCAAGGTCGCGTGCGGCGAGGACGCCGTCGCGACCCTGACCTACGACTACGCGGATGCGATGGCCGTGCTCGGGCCGCTCAGCTACCGGTCCGAGCCGCACTCCTACGACCTGTGCGCGCGCCACTCGGAGCGGCTCTCGGCGCCCCAGGGCTGGCAGGTCGTGCGGCACGCGATCGTCGAGGAGCTCGGCGCGTAATCTCGGGCGCGTCCTGCGAGAATGGGGGGATGTCCGCTCCCGTCACCACGCGTCTGCCGTTCAAGGTCGCCGATCTGAGCCTCGCCGAAGCCGGCCGTCACCAGATCCGCCTCGCCGAGCATGAGATGCCCGGTCTCATGGCGCTCCGTGAGGAGTTCGGCCCCTCGCAGCCGCTCAAGGGCGCCCGCATCGCCGGGTCGCTGCACATGACGGTGCAGACGGCGGTGCTCATCGAGACCCTCGTCGCGCTCGGCGCGCAGGTGCGCTGGGTGTCGTGCAACATCTTCTCGACGCAGGACGACGCCGCGGCCGCGGTCGCCGTCGGCCCGACCGGCACCGTCGACGCCCCGGCCGGCATCCCCGTCTTCGCCTGGAAGGGCGAGACGCTCGAGGAGTACTGGTGGGCGACCGAGCAGCTCTTCGACTGGAGCGCCGAGGGGTTCGAGGGCCCCAACATGATCCTCGACGACGGCGGTGACGCGACCCTGCTCGTGCACAAGGGCCGCGAGTTCGAGCTCGCCGGCTCCGTGCCGGAGGCCCAGCCGGGCGACAGCCACGAGTGGACCGTCATCCTCGACGTCCTCCGCCGCTCCCTCGCGGCGAGCCCCGACCGCTGGCAGAAGGTCGCCGCCGGCATCCAGGGCGTCACCGAGGAGACGACGACGGGCGTGCACCGGCTCTACGAGCTGCACGCCGCCGGACAGCTGCTCTTCCCCGCGATCAACGTCAACGACTCCGTCACGAAGTCGAAGTTCGACAACAAGTACGGCATCCGCCACTCCCTCCCCGACGGGCTCAACCGCGCCACCGACGTGCTCATCGGCGGCAAGGTCGCGTTCGTCGCCGGCTACGGGGATGTCGGCAAGGGTGCCGCGGAGGCCCTCCGCGGGCAGGGCGCGCGCGTCGTGGTGAGCGAGATCGACCCCATCAACGCCCTCCAGGCGGCGATGGACGGTTACCAGGTCACGACGCTCGAGAAGGCCGTCGAGTACGCCGACATCTTCATCACGACGACCGGCAACAAGGACGTCATCCGCGTCGAGCACCTGGAGCGCATGAAGCACCAGGCGATCGTCGCCAACGTCGGCCACTTCGACAACGAGATCGACATGGCGGGCCTGGAGTCGCTGGCGGGCGCCGAGAAGGTCGAGATCAAGCCGCAGGTGCACGAGTGGCGCATGCCCTCGGGCCGCAGCATCCTCGTGCTCTCCGAGGGGCGTCTCATGAACCTCGGCAACGCGACCGGGCATCCGTCGTTCGTCATGAGCAACTCGTTCTCGAACCAGGTGCTCGCCCAGCTCGAGCTCTACACCAAGACCGCGGAGTACCCGATCGGCGTCTACGTGCTGCCGAAGGTGCTCGACGAGAAGGTCGCGCGCCTCCACCTCGCGGCGCTCGGGGTCGAGCTGACCGAGCTCACCGCCGAGCAGGCGGCCTACATCGGTGTGCCGGTGGAGGGCCCCTACAAGGTCGACCACTACCGCTACTGAGCAGCATTCCCTAGCTCGCGCGCGAGCATTCGTCAACGCCCTCCCCCCGTCGTGGGGCTCGCCCTAGCGTCGAGGATGGGAGCCCCTGCGCTCCCATTACTCGAAGGGGAGGCTGGAATGAGGAACACAGCAGCGCGCACCGCCGGACTGGCGGGAGTCGCGATCACGGGTCTCGTGCTGGCGGGATGCGCCGGAGGCGGAGGCGGCACCGGGGACGGGGAGTTCTCGGGCGTGACGCTCGAGGTCGCGGCCACCTGGTCGGGCGCCGAGCAGCAGAACTTCGAAGCCGTGCTCGACGTGTTCGAGCAGCAGACCGGCGCGACCGTCAACTACACGAGCTTCGGCGACAACGGCGCGACGACCCTCAACACCCAGGTCGAGGGCGGCAACCCGCCCGACGTCGCCGTCGTCGGTCAGCCGGCCCTCATGCAGCAGCTCGCGCGCGACGGGGCCCTCGTGCCGCTCACCGGCGACGCCGCCGCGGCCGTCGCCGACAACTACGCGCAGACCTGGATCGACCTCGGCACCGTCGACGGCGAGCTCTACGGCGTGTGGTTCAAGGCCGCCAACAAGTCGACCATGTGGTACAACGCCGACATCTACGACGAGGCCGGCGCGGACGTGCCCGAGGACTGGGACGACTTCCTCGCGCAGCTCCAGCTCGTGTCGGATGCCGGCTACTACGGCATCTCGATCGGCGCCGACGTGGGCTGGCCGCTCACCGACTGGTTCGAGAACGTCTACCTGCGCACCGCGGGCGGCGACATGTACGACCAGTTGACGAACCACGAGATCCCGTGGACCGACCCGTCGGTCGCCGAGGCCCTCGAGGTGCTCGCGACGCTGTGGGGCACCGACCTCGTGCAGCCGGGCGCGGACCAGCGCACCTTCCCCGAGACGATCCCCGCCGTGTTCGGCGCGAACCCCGAGGCGGGCACCGTCTACGAGGGCGACTTCGTGGCGGGCAACATCGCCGACGACGGCAACTCGGTCGTCGGGGAGAACGCGCTGTTCTACGACTTCCCGGCGGTGAACGGCTCGGAGGCGGCGGTCGTCGGCGGTGGTGACGTCGCCGTCGCGTTCAACGACGATGAGGCCACCATGGCGCTCATGGCGTTCCTCGCGACGCCCGAGGCGCCCGAGGTCTGGGTGCCCAACGGCGGACTCACCTCGCCCAACCAGAACGTCGACACGTCGCTCTACCCCGACGAGACCGCCCAGCAGATCGCCGAGGCCCTCGTCGGAGCGGAGACCTTCCGGTTCGACATGTCCGACCTGACGCCGAGCGCCTTCGGCGGCACCCCGGGTCAGGGCTTCTGGCAGATCATGATCGAGTTCCTGCAGAACCCGAGCGACATCGCGGGCACGCAGCAGAAGCTCGAGGACGCCGCCGCGGCCGCGTACGCGGGCTGATCCGACCGTGTCCAGCAGCTCGCCTCAGGTGGCGACGCCGGCGCTGGCAGAGGGGGAGGGCCGGGGCACCCCGGCCCTCCCGCCTCGCCGCCGCACGACCGAGGGTGCGGGATGGCGCAAGTGGGTCGTCGCCCTCGGCTTCCTCGCGCCCGCGCTCGTCTTCCTGGGCGCGTTCGTCGTCTACCCGATCGTCTACACGCTCATCCGCTCGTTCTTCGACCGCGCGGGGGGCGAGTTCGTCGGCTTCGAGAACTACGCGCGGATGTTCACGAACGAGTCGACGTTCACCGCCATCCGCAACAACGTCATCTGGGTCGTCGTCGCCCCCGCCGTCTGCACGATCCTCGGCCTCATCTTCGCCGTGCTCGCCGACAAGGTGCGGTGGGGCACGGCGTTCAAGCTCATCGTCTTCATGCCGATGGCGATCTCGATGCTCGCCGCGGGCGTCATCTTCCGGTCGCTCTTCCAGGAGAACCCCGAGCTCGGGGCGGTCAACGCCGCGATCGTCGCCGTGCAGAACGCGTTCGGCGGCGGGGCGGCCAACTACGAGGGCGCGCGGTTCCGGCCCGAGTCGGGACTGCAGGAGGCCGACGGGTCGATCGCGGGCGGTGAGACCGTCGCGCCGGGCGGCACGCAGGACTTCCCGCTCGTCGGCATCCGAGCGGGCGACCTGCCCGAGGACGCCGCGCAGGCGGTCGAGGCCGACACCGCGGGCGACGCGATCGTCGGCACCGTGTACCTCGACAACATCCGCGGCGGCGGGGGCACCCCCGGCGAGATCGAGGACGGCAAGTCGGGCCTGCCCGGGATGACGGTGCACGCCGTCGACGCCTCCGGCAACGTCGCCGGTTCGGGCACGACCGCGGCCGACGGCACCTACGCGATCGAGGGGCTCCCCGACGGGGAGTACACGGTCGCGCTCCCCGCGACGAACTTCGTCGCGGGCGGGCAGGGCGTCTCCTGGCTGTCGAGCGCGTTCATCACGAGCGTCATCATCCTGTCGTACGTGTGGATCTGGGCGGGCTTCGCGATGATCATGATCGCGTCGGGCCTCTCGGCGATCGACAGGTCGCTGCAGGAGGCGGCGCGCACCGACGGGGCCAGCGAGTGGAAGGTGTTCACGCGCATCACGGCGCCGCTGCTCGCCCCCGTGCTCGTCGTCGTGCTCGTCACGCTCATCATCAACGTGCTCAAGATCTTCGACCTCGTCTACGTCATCCCGCCCGGCGCCTCCAAACCCGCGGCGAACGTCATCGCGGTCGAGATGTGGACGGTCTCGTTCGGCGGCGGCAGCGACCAGGGGCTCGGGAGCGCGCTCGCGATCCTGCTGCTCGTGCTCGTGCTGCCGGCGATGTACATCAACGTCCGCCGACTGCGTGAGGAGCGGAGCCGATGAGCGCCACCACCGTCGACCGGCCCGCGAAGGCGCCGAAGGTTCCGAAGGCGAGCCGGCCGGACATGATGGCGGGGCGCCGGCCCCGCACGCTCGGTCAGAAGATCGTCGCGTTCCTCGGCAAGGCCGTCGTGCAGGTCGTGCTCATCGTCATCGCGCTGTTCTGGCTCGTGCCGAGCATCGGGCTGTTCATCTCGTCGCTGCGCAGCGCGAGCGACTCGGGCTCGTCGGGGTGGTGGACGGTCCTCACCGCGCCCGCGCAGCTCACGCTCGACAACTACGCCAACCTGCTGACCAACCCGACGATCCTCGGCTCGATCGGCAACACCATCCTCATCACCGTGCCGACGACGCTCCTCGTCGTGCTCATCGGGTCGCTTGCCGGCCACGCGCTCGCGTGGGTCGACTTCCCCGGGCGCGACTGGGTGTTCATCGGCATCGTCGTGCTGCTCGCCGTGCCGCTGCAGGTCGCCCTCATCCCGCTCGCCCAGCTGTTCGGCGCGATCGGGATCTTCGGGTCGATCATCGGCGTCATCCTCTACCACGTCGCATTCGGGCTGCCGTTCGCGGTCTTCCTGATGAGGAACTTCTTCTCCCAGGTGCCCGCGGAGCTGCTCGAGGCGGCGCGGCTCGACGGGGCGAGCGAGTGGCGCATCTTCCGTCAGGTCGTGCTGCCCCTCGGGCTGCCCGCGATCGCGTCGCTCGCGATCTTCCAGTTCCTGTGGACCTGGAACGACCTGCTCATCGCGCTCATCTTCACGAACTCGCAGAGCCAGCCGCTCACGGTCGCGATCCAGAGCCAGCTGCGACAGTTCGGGGCGAACATCGACGTGCTCTCCGCGGGCGCGTTCTTGTCGATGATCGTTCCGCTCATCGTGTTCTTCGCGTTCCAGCGCTACTTCGTGCAGGCCCTTCTCGCGGGGTCGAACAAGTAGCGTCGCGCGCGGACTGGGCGCCTCGTGCGCTCAGTCCGCGACGCGCGTCGGGAAGTCGTGCGGCACGCCGCGCAGCGCGGGTTGGAGCACGGCGAGACGCTCCCGCTCGAGGCGCAGCGCCTCCGCCTCCCGCTCGCGGCGCACGACCGTGAGGCCCGCGAGGAACAGTTCCGGGGCGACCGGGGGCACGGGCGCGACGAACGCCTGCGCCTCCGCCGCGAGCTCCGCCGCGAGTCGGGCCCGGCGCACGGGGTCGTACGAGGTCGCCTGGGCGAGGAACTGGGTGACGCGCCGCGACAACTGGGTCGGCATCCGGGCGACGTCGACGACGCGCGCCCACTCCGTCAGCTGCGGCGGGATGCCGAAGAGCGGCATGACCGTGCCGGAGACGCGCTCGTACTGGCAGTAGGTCCCCGCGAGGAGGTCGCCGAGGCGCTGCGTGCGGGACGTGAGGAGTCCGACGAGCGCCGCCGTGCCGCCGAAGAGCGGGAACATGTAGAACTCGAGGATGCCGACCATCGCCCGCACCGCCGCGTGGCGCAGGCCGATCGCGCCGCCGTCGAGGCGCACGATGCGTCCGCCGACGACGAGCTTGCCGAGCGACTTGCCCTTCGTAAGGGTCTCGACCGTCATCGGCGTGATCACGAAGCACACGACGAAGGTGAGGATGAAGAGCGCGGCGAATGCGGCGGGCTCCGTCACGAGCGCCGCGCCGAGGCCGATCACGCCGGGGATGGCGATCGCCCAGAACAGGACGACGTGCGCGACGAAGTCGACCGCGGCGCCCGCGGCGCGCAGCACGAAGCCGGTGGGGTGCAGCTCGAGCGCGACGGCCTCGCCGGTGAGGGTGCCCTCCTCGCCAGGGGCGTAGTCGTCGATCCACTCCGAGTCGGGATCGGCGGCCATGACGGTAGTCTGCATGCCCGTGGACCTCGACGCCTACTCGGCCGCCCACCGCGCGGAGTGGGACCGTCTCGCCCTCCTCGCGCGGAAGCGGCGGCTGTCGGGGGCGGACGCCGACGAGCTCATCGAGCTCTACCAGTCGGGGTCCGCGCATCTGGCCGAGATCACGTCGACCGTCGGCGAGACGGTGCAGGGCGACCACCTGTCGCTCGCGCTCGCCCGGGCCCGGCTGCGGTTCACCGGCACCCCGGCGAACCCGTTGCGCCAGGTGACCCGGTTCTTCGCCACCCACCTCCCCGCCGCGCTCTACCGCATCCGCTGGCCGTCGCTCGTGATCACGGTGCTGTTCGTCGGCGTCGCGGCCGCCTACGCCGCGTGGTTCGCCCTCAACCCCGAGCTGCTCGACCTGCTGGGGCCGGAGGAGTTCCGCCGCGAGTACGCCCAGGAGCGATTCGTGGAGTACTACTCCGAGAGCTCGATGGGCGGCTTCGCGAGCCAGGTCTGGACGAACAACGCCTGGCTCGCGGCGCAGTGCGTGATGTTCGGCATCACGGGGGTGTTCCCGATCTACCTGCTGTTCTCGAACGCGCAGAGCATCGGCATCTCGGCGGCGATCATGGCCGAGTTCGACGAGCTCGACACGTTCTTCCTCTACATCTCGCCGCACGGGCAGCTCGAGCTGTACTCGATCTTCGTCGCGGGGGCGGCGGGACTGCTCATCTTCTGGTCGTGGGTCGCCCCGGGCGCGCGCACCCGGCGGCAGGCGCTCGCCGAAGACGGTCGCGCGTTCTTCACGATCGTCGTGGGTCTCGCGCTCGCGCTGCTCGTGTCGGGTCTCGTCGAGGGCTTCGTCACGCGGCAGGACTGGCCGCGGGTGGTCAAGATCGGCATCGGCACCGTCGTGCTCGCGCTCTTCCTCGTCTACCAGTGGGTCGTCGGCCGGCGGGCCGCCCGCGCGGGGGAGTCGGGCGACCTCGCGGAGTTCGACGCGGGCGCGACGGTGCCGCTCTCGGCGTAGCGATCCAGTCGTTTTGAGCCATTCGCTTTTTTGAACCATTCACGATAAGCTGTCGGTGTGAGCGACCTCCCCGCACCCGAGCAGCGCCTGCGCGACGCCGGGCTGCGCGTCACCGAGCCGCGCCTCGCCGTGCTCGCGAGCGTCGACGTCGCGCCGCACAGCGACGCCGAGACGCTGCACTCCCTCGTCGCCGACTCCCACCCGAGCATCTCGGTGCAGTCGGTCCACAACGTGCTGCGCGCCCTCACCGAGGTCGGCATCCTGCGCCGCATCGAGCCCGCCGACTCGCCCGCGCTCTACGAGTCGCGCACCGGCGACAACCACCACCACGCCGTGTGTCGCGGCTGCGGCGCCGTCGTCGACGTCGCGTGCGTCGTCGGGCACGCGCCGTGCCTCCACCCGTCCGACGCGGACGGCTTCGAGATCGACCTCGCCGAGGTCGTCTTCTGGGGCCTCTGCGCCGACTGCCGTGCTCGCGGCATCGCGAGCCCCTCCCACCCGGAATCACCAAGGAGAAGCACCACCCATGACTGAGCTGTCCCAGACGCCCGACGACGAGTCGACCCTCGTCACCGAGGAGCCGGAGTCCGCCGCGGGGGCCTGCCCCGTCATCCACGCGCAGCCGCACCCGACGCAGGGCTCGCAGAACGCCGTCTGGTGGCCGAACCGGCTCAACCTCAAGATGCTCGCGAAGAACCCGGCCGTCGCCAACCCGCTCGGCGAGGACTTCGACTACGCCGCGGCGTTCAGGAGCCTCGACCTCGCCGCCGTGAAGGCCGACATCCGCGCGATCCTCACCACGTCGCAGCCCTGGTGGCCCGCCGACTTCGGCCACTACGGCCCGTTCATCATCCGCATGGCGTGGCACTCCGCGGGCACCTACCGCGTGTGGGACGGCCGCGGCGGCGCGGGCGCCGGCATGCAGCGGTTCGCCCCGCTCAACTCGTGGCCCGACAACGTCAACCTCGACAAGGCCCGCCGCCTGCTGTGGCCGGTCAAGAAGAAGTACGGCCAGAAGATCTCGTGGGCCGACCTCATGATCCTCGCCGGCAACGTCGCGCTCGAGGACATGGGCTTCCCGACCTTCGGCTTCGCGGGTGGCCGCGCCGACGTGTGGGAGCCGGACGACGACGTCTACTGGGGCCCCGAGACGACGTGGCTCGACGACGAGCGCTACTCGGGCGACCGTGAGCTCGAGAAGCCCCTCGCGGCGGTGCAGATGGGTCTCATCTACGTCAACCCCGAGGGTCCCAACGGCAACCCCGACCCGCTCGCGTCGGCGCGCGACATCCGCGAGACCTTCGCCCGGATGGCGATGAACGACGAGGAGACGGTCGCGCTCATCGCGGGCGGCCACACCTTCGGCAAGACCCACGGCGCCGGTCCGGCCGACGCCGTCGGTGCCGACCCGGAGGCGGCCGACCTGGAGGAGCAGGGCCTCGGCTGGTCGAGCTCCTACGGCACCGGCAAGGGCGACGACACGATCACGTCGGGCCTCGAGGTCACCTGGACCTACCACCCGACGCGGTGGGACAACGAGTTCTTCCACATCCTCTACGCCTACGAGTGGGAGCTCATGGCGAGCCCGTCGGGCGCCCACCAGTGGCGGCCGAAGGGCGGCGCGGGCGCCGACATGGTGCCGCTCGCCCACTCCGAGGGCAAGCGCGAGCCGCGCATGCTCACGAGCGACCTCGCGCTGCGCGTCGACCCGGCCTACGACGCGATCTCGCGGCGCTTCAAGGACGACCCGCAGGCGTTCCAGGACGCCTTCGCCCGCGCCTGGTTCAAGCTCACGCACCGCGACATGGGCCCGCTCGTGCGGTACCTCGGATCCGAGGTGCCGAGCGAGGTGCTGCTCTGGCAGGACCCGGTGCCCGCGGTCGACCACGCCCTCGTCGGCGAGGCCGAGATCGCCGACCTGAAGGCGCGCGTGCGCGCGTCGGGACTCACGACGGCGCAGCTCGTGGCGACCGCCTGGGCGTCGGCGGCGAGCTTCCGTTCCTCCGACAAGCGCGGTGGCGCGAACGGCGCCCGCGTGCGCCTCGAGCCGCAGAAGAACTGGGAGGTCAACAACCCCGCCCAGCTCGCCGTCGTGATTCCGGTGCTCGAAGGCATCCAGGCCGACTTCAACGCGGCGCAGACCGGTGACGTGAAGGTGTCGCTCGCCGACCTCATCGTGCTCGCCGGCGGCGTGGGCGTCGAGGACGCGGCGCGTGCGGCGGGTCGCGAGATCACGGTGCCGTTCACGCCGGGCCGCACCGACGCGACGCAGGAGCAGACGGATGTCGAGTCGTTCGCCGCGCTTGAGCCGGCGGCCGACGGCTTCCGCAACTACTACGGTCGCGGCAACCGCCTTCCCGAGGAGTACCTGCTCCTCGACCGCGCCAACCTGCTCGGCCTCTCGGCTCCCGAGATGACGGTGCTCGTCGGCGGTCTCCGCGTGATCGGCGCGAACTTCGACGGCTCGAACCACGGCGTCTTCACCTCGACGCCGGGCGCGCTCGACAACGCGTTCTTCGTGAACCTGCTCGAGCTCGGCACGACCTGGACGCCGCTCGACCCCGGCAAGCACGCCTTCCGCGGGGTCACCGCCGAGGGCGCGGAGTTCATCGGCACGCGCGTCGACCTCGTGTTCGGCTCCAACTCGGAGCTGCGCGCGCTCGCCGAGGTCTACGCGAGCGACGACGCGACGGAGAAGTTCGTCGACGACTTCGTCGCCGCGTGGGTGAAGGTCATGGAGGCGGACCGCTTCGACCTCGCCTGAGCGAAGCCACCGCACGGAGGGCCCGGGAGAATTCCCGGGCCCTCCGTCGTGCGCGGCGACGACTACAGCCGCCCGGCGGCCTTGAGGGCGAGGTAGCGATCGGCGAGGGCCGGCGCGAGGTCGGCGGGCGGCGCGGTGACGACGTCGGCGCCCGTCTGCCGGATGGCGCCCGCGACGCGTTCGACGTCGAGCAGGGCGCGCTCCGCCGACGCCGCGCGATAGACCTCGTCCGACGAGGTGCGCTCCCGCGTCGCCGCGACGACGTCGGGGTCGGTGACCGCCGCGACGACGACGGTGTGATGCCGCGCGAGCTGCGGCAGCATCCCGAGCAGCGGGCGGGACGCCCCAGGGGTGTCGATCGGGGTGACGAGCACGACGAGGGCGCGCTGCGTCGTGACGCCGCGCACGAGCTCCGGCACGGCGTGCCAGTCGGGCTCGATCATCGCCGACTCGAGGGGCGCGAGCATGTCGACGGTGCGGGCGAGCAACTCGGCGCCCGACGCGCCCTGCACGCGGCCCCGCACGACGCGGTCGTGGACGAGCACGTCGACGCGGTCCCCGGCGCGCGTGGCGAGCGCGGCGAGCAGGAGCGCCGACTCGAACGCGGTGTCCAGGCGCGGCTCGTCGGCGATGCGCGCGGCCGAGGTGCGCGACGAGTCGATGAGGATGACGACCCGCCGGTCGCGCTCGGGGCGCCACGTGCGCACGACGAGCTTCATCTGCCCGGTGGCGGCGTCGCGGCGGCGGGCGGAGGCGCGCCAGTCGAGGCTGCGCACGTCGTCGCCGCGCACGTACTCGCGCAGGGAGTCGAACTCGGTGCCCTGGCCGCGCACCATGACCGAGGTCCGGCCGTCGAGCTCGCGCAGGCGGGCGAGCCGCGACGGGAGGTGCTTGCGCGCGTGGAACGGCGG
>Ga0065721_10052097_pt1 | contig 12690 bp, 11 predicted proteins | sample Mesricmetagenome_FD_59108 | JGI IMG/M metagenome (GOLD analysis project Ga0065721, IMG submission 59108) | Mesophilic microbial community from rice straw/compost enrichment Sample: eDNA_1 v2 (version 2) | ecosystem: Engineered > Solid waste > Grass > Composting > Bioreactor | place: USA: Davis... | reverse complement strand
GCACGTACGTGACGGCTCGCCGCGTCATCGCGGAGGAATCCGGATCGTCCGCGGAACAATCCCCGGAGGACGATCGGAAGACCGAAAACGTTCAATCGGGTAATCCGGCCGGTTCCGGCGAGGAAGCGCCGGCGAACGATCCGTCGTCCGATAACGGCTATTCCGATGCGCAGGCGGACTCGGCGACCCCCGATTGGACCCGCTACGACGATTAAGACCGGTTCCGCCTTCCACCGCTCCGTATGCTATAATCGGCATATCGAATGCGGAGGAGGCTAAGAACGATGAACGATGCGGGGTATCGAATCGCGTATTGGATATCTTTTCTGTTCCACCCCTTCGTCATCGTCGCGCCTTTGTTTTATATCGTGTCCTTTCGCTATGCCGAGCATGCGTACGAAGGAGCGCTATGGGGAACGCTCGTGTGCGTCGGCGTCGCCGGCGCTCCTTACGCGTTTATTCGGCGCGGAGTCAAGCAAGGACGCTGGACGGACCGCGATATCAGCAGGCGCGAGCAAAGGCTCGCGCCTTTCCTGATTACGCTAGGCTGCATGCTTCTCTCTATGGTATTGCTGCTCGTGTTAAGGGCCCCGCTCCCTCTGCTGGCAACGTTCTCGGGCATGGTACTCGCCGTCGCGGCCGCGCTGCTCGTGACCCAGCTCGCCCGCTGGAAAATCAGCCTTCATCTGATCGGCTTCACGGGAGCGGTTCTGACGCTCGCTTTGCTGGTGACGCCGCGCGCGTACGGACTTGTCCCGCTGATCGCCGTCGTCGGATGGGCCAGATGGCGGGTTCGGGCGCATACGCCGATGCAAGCGGCGGCGGGGGCGGCTCTGGCCGCAGTCGTCACGTTCGCCGTCGTCGGCCTGTTCGGCTTATTCAAAAATTAACCGGGCGCTCGGTCGTCCAGCAACCCCGCCTAACCCCTCATAACGGCGAAAAAGACGACCGCGACCGCGGCTACGGCCACGCCGTAGAACATCAACAGCCTGCCCAGCTTCCTCCCGGTATTGGCCGAATATTCCCCGTTGCTTTCCTTGCGGCCCAGCGAGGAGCCGATTCTTAACGTAAGCCAGACGGCCGCCGCCATGACGATCACCGTCAGGATCAATATCGCGTTCGTATTCATAGCTGCCTCTCCTTCCTCTCTGCTTATTGTACCCGGTTCTGAATATTTTCCAAGCTTTATCCCATTGCTCTTTTCCATTCCTCGGATTACAATAGCCTGATGTTCGATCGACAGGATGGGATAATTCGTGAACCGCAAACCAAGCTCCGTGCCGACCTTGATTCCGCTTATCGTCGGGATGGTCGCCATCTCCTTCGCCCCGATTCTCGTCCGCTATTCGGAAGCTCCGGTGTCCGTGCAAGGCATGTACCGCATGCTGTTCACGGTGCTGCTCATGCTGCCGTTCGGAACGAAGCAATTGGCCAAACTGAAGGACATCACCCGAAAAGACTGGATGCTGCTCGCTTTGGCCGGTTTTTTCCTGGCGCTGCACTTCTGGTTATGGATGGCTTCTCTGAATTACACGTCGATCGCCAGCTCGACGATCATATTGACGCTGGAGCCCGTGTTCGTCATGATCGGAGCGTATTTCGCGTTCGGCGATAAAATCGGAAAGCTCGCCTTCGCGGGGCTGACCGTCGCGCTGGGCGGCGCGGTCGTCGTCGGCTCGGGCGACTTCGGCTTGTCCGGCGAAGAATTCAAAGGCGATCTGCTCTCGTTCTTCGGCATGCTCGCCGTCGTCGCGAACCTGCTGCTCGCCAAAGTCATTTTGCGACGGGTTCCCTCTTACTTGTACAGTCTCGTTACGTTTGCCGTCGCTTTCGTCTGCTTCGCGGCGTTTAACGGGGCTTCCGGTTACGGTTTCGCGGGTTATCCGCCGGGAGAATGGCTCATCTTCGCGCTGCTCGCCATCGTTCCGACCGTGCTCGGACACATGATCTTTAATTGGTTGCTGCAATACGTCAATCCGACGACCATCTCCATGTCCGTGCTGGCCGAACCCGTGGGCGCAAGCTTGCTCGGCTGGATGCTGTTCCGGGAGACGCCGACCGCGTTTCAATGGATCGGCGGCGCATTCATCATTCTCGGCCTGCTGCTCTACATGAAAAACGAGACGACGCGCGCCCCCGCGGAAAGCGCGAAGATCGAAGCGGCATAACCGAAAGCAAGGGCTGTCCCCCGAGTCTGAACGACCGAATGGGACAGCCCTTGTTGATTTCGTATCCCTCGCCTTATGACGGTAAAGCGTTGGATTTCGATTTTTCCGTCGCGGCGGTTGCTTTTCCGACGTCCTTCATGGTCAGCTTCAAGAGCGGCGGCGTCACCAGCGTCGTCAAAATGATCGCGAGGATGATCGACGTAAAATATTCCGGAACGACAAGGCCCGCTTGAAGCCCGGTCGCGGCGATGATCAGCGCGACCTCCCCCCTGGACACCATGCCCGAACCGATCGCCAGCGAAGATTTGGAATCGAAGCCGGTCATCCGCGCGCCCGCGAAGCCTCCGATCAGCTTCGTCAAGCAAGCGACAACCGTCAAGACGATCAGGAACAGCCATTGCTCTCCCATCCCCTCGAAAGAGACGTTAAGTCCAATGCTCACGAAGAACACCGGCACGAAGATCGAGTAGGCGATCGGCTCGATTTTCTTCTCGACGGTATGCCCGTAATCGGTTTGCGCGATGGCGATGCCCGCGGCGAAAGAGCCGATAATGCCGGCCATATGCAGCCATTCCGCGAAGTAAGCGAAGCCGAAGCATATGACCAGCGCCGCGCTGACGACCGCTTCCGTTACCTTCAAAGGCGCCATCCATTTCATCACCTTCGGCACAAGGAACCATCCTGCAACGAGGATCGCCGCGAAAAACAGCGCTTTTTTGCCGAGCATCATGCCGATCGATTCTTCCGCTCCCCCGGCGCCCATCGCGCTCATCATAAACGCCAGCAGGATGACGACAAGCACGTCGTCGAATACGGCGGCCCCGAGAATCGTCGTCCCTTCGCGCGAATTCAGCTTGTTCATGTCCTTGAGCACTTGAACGGATATGCTGACGGAAGTGGCCGACAAGACGACTCCCAGGAAGAGCCCCAGGTTGTGATCCAATCCGAACGCGATCGCGACTCCGTAACCCCCGACGAACGGAAGGATGATTCCGCCGACGGCTACGGCCAAAGCCGATTTCCAATTTTTGCGCAGTTGATCCAGATCCGTCTCCAAGCCCGCGATAAACATGAGCAGCAGAACGCCGATCTCCGCGACTTCGTCGATAAAGGCACCGTGTTCAATCCAGCCCAGCACGGCCGGACCGAGCAGAATCCCGACGATCAGCTTGCCCAGAACGGAGGGCTGTCCCAATCTGACCGAAAGATCTCCCGCGACCTTGGTGAAAAACACAATCATGATCAAATAAGCGATGAATTCCATTTCAACTCGCTCCCTCCACGAAGTATAAGATGTCCATGATGTCCTCATTCGAATCGGATCGGAGCGTCCTCACGCAGCAGGAAAAAACAAAAACGCACCTTTAAAAAAGGCAAAGAGGAGCCTGCTGGTGACAGACTCCTCCGAATGAAAACGTATTCAGTTCATCAATATACCTATTATATCGCAAACCCGAGGTATATACAACCCTTAATCGATCAAATCCCCGCGTTTTACAGATCGACCAACGCCTTGATGACTTTCGTTTCCGGCTTCAGCCATTCGTCGAAAGCTTCGATCATCCCGCGGAACGGGGCGCGATGCGTCACGAAAGATTCGACGTCGATTTCGCCGTCCCTCATCGCTTTGCCGACCAAGGCGAAATCTTCTTTCGTCGCGTTGCGGCTTCCCATCAGCGTCAATTCCTTGCTATGGAAAGCAGGGTCGTGAAACGTGATGTCCGTCTTGACCAGACCGACGTAGACGAGCGTGCCGCCGTGCGCGACATAGCCGAACGCGTCCGTCATCGACTTGGCGTTGCCCGTCGCGTCGAATACGATCGTCGGCAGGTCGCCGCCCGTCAGTTCGGCCAGCTTGGCGGCCGCGTCTTCGCGCGCGTTCACGGTCTCGTCCGCCCGGGCCCACGTCCGGCAGAAGGCAAGCCGCTCGTCGTGCACGTCCATCGCGATGACCCGGGCCCCGGCATGCTTGGCGAACGCCATGACGCCGAGTCCGATCGGACCTCCACCGATCACGAGCGCCGTCTCTCCGGCGCGCACGCCCGATCTTCCGACCGCGTGGGCGCCGATGCTGAGCGGCTCCAGAACGGCCGCCTGATCCAACGTCATGCCGTTCGTCGGCACGAGGTGCGACACGGGAACCGCGATGCGCTCCCGCATCCCTCCGTCGATATGAACGCCGAGCACCTTCATCGACGTGCAGCAGTTCGTTTTCCCGTTCCGGCAGGCGATGCATTCGCCGCAATGCATGTAAGGGATCACGCTAACCTGGTCGCCGGCCTTCAAGCCCTCTTCATTGTCGCCGATGCGCTCGATCACGCCGGAAAGCTCGTGTCCAAGCACGCGAGGATAGGTAAAAAACGGCTGATTGCCCTTGAAAGCGTGCAAATCCGTCCCGCAGACGCCGATCCGCTTGATCGCGACGATCGCTTGTCCTTCCGCGAAATCGGGTTCCGGCAGATCTTCGAGCAATTGAAATCTTCCGATTTCTTCGCATGCGATGCCTAACATGGTTCATCTCCCCTTCCGTTTTTTTAGACGCGGATGCCTTCGTTGTATTCCGGGCGGCCGCTGACCCACGTCAAGTCGCGAACCGGCTCGAGGATGCCGAGTACCTCTTGCAGCAGCTCTTCGTCGATCGGCTCTTCCGTCCAGGCCGCGTTGTTGCGAATATTGTCGGGGTTCGCCGTGCTGACGAGCGTCGTCGGCACCCTCTCGTTCGACGTCGAGAATTGCACGGCCAGCTTGGCGATATCGGTTCCCCTCGCCGCGCAATGATCGGCCGCGCGCTTGCAAGCCGCCTTCAGCTCCGGGCTGGCCGGATGCCACTCCGGCGTTCCGCGCGCGCTGAGCAGCCCCATCGACAACGGGGAGGCGTTGACGAGCCCGATTCCCTTGCTTTCGATCAGCGGAAGCAGGCCCAGCAACGCGGTATCGTTCAGAGAGTAATGGCAGTAGGAAATGATCGCGTCCGCGTCGATCCGAGGAAGCAGCTTCTCGAACAGCGCGATCGGCAATCCGCATATGCCGTAAAACCGGATTTTGCCTTCTTCCTTCAACTTCCGAAGCGTCGGAACCGCTTCTTCCAGAATGATCTCCGCAGGTACGAATTCGATGTCGTGCAAGAACAAGATGTCGGCGTAATCGGTATTCAGTCGGGCGAAGCTTTCTTCGAGACTCGATACGATGCGCCCGCTGGTGAAATCGAAAGTCTCGACGCCGTACCGGCCGACTTTGGTCGAGAGCAGAAACTTGTCCCGCGACGTTTCCTTGATCGCTTTGCCCAGCACCGTCTCGGCTTTCGTCAAGCCGTAATACGGGGAAACGTCGATATAGTTAATCCCGCTGTCGAGCGCGGCGTGCATCGTGCGGATCGCTTCGGCTTCGTTCGTCTCCCGAAAAACGGAGCCCATCGAAGAAGCCCCGAAGCTCAGGACGGAGACGTCGAGTCCCGTCCGGCCCAGCTTGCGCTTGCGCATTACATGATCACCCCGTCTTTGAATATGGCGATTTCCTTGAAGCCGTTCTCTTCGTTGTTCGTGCGGACGTCTCCGGACGCGATATCGAGCATGCGGTTCCATAGCTCTTCGGCCAATTCGTCCATGCTCTTGCCTTCCAGCAATTGTCCGGCGTCGTAATCGATCCAGTTTTTCTTCTTGCGGGCTAGCTCGCCGTTCGTCGAGATCTTCACGGTCGGCACCGGCCCGCCGAACGGGGTGCCCCGGCCCGTCGTGAAGAAGACGATGTGCGCGCCGCTCGCCGAGAGCGCCGTGACGGAGACGAGATCGTTGCCCGGCGCCTCCAGCAGATGGAGTCCGGGCTTCGAAGCGCGATGCCCGTAGGGCAGCACGTCGGTGACGATCGAATGTCCGCCCTTCTGCGTGCAGCCGAGAGACTTCTCCTCCAGCGTCGTAATGCCGCCGGCCTTGTTGCCCGGAGACGGGTTCTCGTAAATCTCCTGGTCGTGGCGGATAAAATATTGCTTAAAATCGTTGACGAGCGACACGACTCGCCCGAACACCTCTTCGTTCGCCGCCCGGTTCATCAGAATCGTCTCGGCTCCGAACATCTCCGGCACTTCGGTCAGGATCGCCGTCCCGCCGGACGCGATCAGCCGGTCGGACACCGCTCCGACGAGCGGGTTCGCCGTAATGCCCGAGAAGCCGTCGGAACCGCCGCATTTCAGTCCGAGCTTCAGCTTCGACGCCGGCACTTCCGCGCGTTCGAACGTTTCCGCGTATTCGACGAGCTCTTCGATCAGCGCCAAGCCTTCCTCGATCTCGTCTTCGGCTTCCTGCGTCTTCATGAACTTGATCCGGCGCGGATCGTGGGGACCGATCGCCGCCTTGAAGGAATCGACCTGGTTGTTCTCGCAGCCGAGCCCGACGACGAGCACGCCGGCGGCGTTCGGATGGTTCGCGAGCGACGCGAGCAGCTTCTGCGTATAAGTCAAGTCGTCGCCCAGCTGCGAGCAGCCGAACGGATGGGAGAAATGAAATACGCCGTCCAGGCGTCCGCGATAAAGGGCGTTCGCCCGGTTCGCCAGAATCTCGCAAGTCTTGTTGATGCAGCCGACCGTGTTGATGATCCAGATTTCGTTGCGGATGCCGATTTCCCCGTTCTCGCGCACGTAGCCCCGGAAAGTCTGCCTTCGCGGCGCCGCCGCCGGCGCCTTCGCCGCGATGGGCTCGTACCGGTACTCCAGCAGCCCTTTCAAGCCGGTTCCCAGATTGTGCGTATGCACCCAGGAGCCGGGCTTCAAATCGGTCTTCGCCTTGCCGATGGAATAGCCGAATTTGAGGACGTCCTCGCCTTCCGCCACCGGCTTGGTCAATATTTTATGCCCGATCGGCACGTCGTCGGTCAGCTCGAGTCTCGTTCCGTCCTCCAGCGTAATGCTGTCTCCGGCCGAGAAGTCCTTCAGCGCGATCGCGACCTGATCCCCGGCGGCAATCCGTAACCAATCTCTCATGGCTGCTCCTCCTTCGAATTCCAATCTCCGATCATCGACGCGATCCCGTCCTTCAAGCCCGGCCATGCGGACATATCCGTTCCCCATAGGCCGGCGTTGCCGAGCAGACGTCCGACCGTTCGTTCCGCCGGCCAGCCTTCCCGCTCCGCTTCTTCCCATATCCCGGCCATCGTCTCCAGCGCGGCCGCGTCGTCCCGGACGACGTAACGTTTCCCGGCAAACGTATTTCCCGCATATCCGTCCGCTTCCTTTTTCACCCGGCAGTACCGGAGCAAGGCCGCCAAGCCGCGGGTTAAACCGCGCGGAACCGGCTCGCCGCGCTCCGCGTAATAAGCAAGCGACGGCAGCAATCTGGTTTTGAATTTGCTGACGCTGTTCATCGCGATGTCCGCCAGCCGGTGCCGGATGTACGGGTTCGCGTACCGTTCGAACACGACCGAAGCGTAGGCGTTCATCTCTTCGGGCGAATACGGCAGCGAGGGAATGATCTCGTTCCGGACGACCGATCTGACGGATTCGCCCAGCTCCGATTCCTCCATCAGCTCGCGGACGTGTTCGATGCCGCTCAAGATGCCGAGCGGGGTCATCCACGTGTGGGCGCCGTTCAAGATGCGCACCTTCCGCGTCTGGTAGGGAGCGAGGTCGGTCGTCCAGACGACGTTCAGTCCGGCATCGGCGAGCGGCAGCGTCTCCTCCAGCTTCCCGTCCCCCTCGATCGCCCAGAAATAATAAGGCTCCGTTACGCAGAGCAGCTCGTCGCGGTATCCCCATTCCGAGAACCAGGCCTCCGCCTGCGCGTCGTCGGGATAACCGGTGACGATCCGGTCCACGAGCGAGTTCAAGAACCGGTTGCCGCTCGCGACCCAGTCGCGGAACGCTTCCGGCAAATTCCACGCTTCCGCGTACCTCAGCACCGTATCCCGCAGCTTGTCGCCGTTGCGTTCCAGAAGCTCGCAAGGCAAGAACGTCAAGCCCCGATCGGCCGAGCCTCCGAAAGCTCGATAACGCCGATACAGCAGATAAGCGATCTTCCCGGGGAAGGACGCGATCGGCGCGCCTTCGACGAGCGGCTCTTCGCGGTAAGCGATGCCCGCCTCCGTCGTATTCGATACGACGATCCGCAAATCCGGCGAGACTGCCAGCTCGACCATGCGTTCCCATTCGGTATAAGGATCGAACGCTTCGGCGAACGCCGAGACGATCTCTCTTCGCTCCACCCGTTCTCCGTTCTCTAGCCCCCGGACGACCAACGTGTACAGCCGGTCCTGTCCGTTCAGGGCGTCGATCTTCGGCTTGCCCGACGGCCTCGGCTGCGTGACCGCGATTCCGCCGCGAAACCGTCCCGCCTTGCGGCTCTCGTGGACCATCCAGTCGAAGAAGCCGCGCAGGAAATTCCCTTCGCCGATCTGCAGCACCGTCGCGGAAATGGAAGCGGTATTCGCTCCGGCGGCGAAAGAGTCGGACTCGGCGATCAACGATCGATTCAAGTTCTTCATAGGTTATAGAACTCCTTCGCGTTTTCTCCGTACAAGGCCCGGCGTTCGGCTTCTCCCCACGATTCGGGAAGGCTGCGCTCCAGCACCTCCGCGACCTCGTCGTAGCTCGCCGCCAGTAGGCATACCGGCCAATCGCTGCCGAAGAGCACGCGCTTCGGGCCGAACAGCTCGATCGCGCCGCGCACGTAAGGCACGAAATCCTCGTATCTCCAGCTCTGACGATCGGCCTCCGTCACCATGCCGGAAAGCTTGCAATAGATGCGCGGGCGGGCGGCGATCCGAGCCATCTCGGTCAGCCAAGGCTCCATGAGCCCCTCGGAGATGGACGGCTTGGCCAGATGATCGACGACGCCCCGCAAATTCGGGACGAGTTCGAGCAGCCTTGCCAGCGGCTCCAGTTGCCGGGCCAAGACGAGCAGGTCGACCGGAACGTCCTCGTCGGCGTAAGAGCGAAGCGCTTCCACGAAAGCCGGCTCCAGAATACGGTTCGCGTCCGGCATCTCCTGGATCATGATGCGGAAACCGACGAACTTCGGATGCCGAGCGAACCTCGCGTAGTGCTTGCGATGATTCGGATCGTGCAGATCGAGCCAGCCGACGACGCCGAGAATCGTGTCGTCTTCCTCCGCCAAGCCGAGAATATAGTCCGTCTCCGCCAGGGTGGGCGCCGCTTGAACGACGATCGTACCGTCGATGCCGTGTTCCGCGAGCAGCGGCTTCAGATCCCGAGGCAGCAAGTCGCGATACAGCGCCGGTAGGTCGGGCGTAATCCAGCCGTAGTCTCCTCGCTCGATCGCCCAGTAATGCTGGTGAGCGTCGATTCTCATCCGTGACACTCCCTTGCGTGTGGTTGATACTTTCATTTTAACGCTTAAACGCAGGATAAAAAGGACGAAACCTTGCAAAAACATAACCGATTTTGATATTTTAAAGAGGAACGGAAAAATAGGAGGTACGCGCATGAAGCCGATCCGCAAGCCCTTCTCCACCGAACCGCTGTTTCCTTTCGAACTGGTCTACAAAGACACGAAAAGCCCGGAGCGGGAGCTTCCGGACCATCTGCACGACCGATATGAAATCGTATACGTCTACGAGGGCAAAGGAACGTTCCTCATCGACCATAAATTGTACGGCATGAAAGCCGGCGACCTCTTTCTGATCCCCGGCAATTCGATCCACCGCGCGTTTCCCGACTCGGAGCGGCCCGTCACCTCAACGGCGGTTTTTTTCGCGCCGAGCTTCGTGGCGCACGACGTCGTAGACGAGCCTTACAACAGCTTGCGCTGCTTCGAGCTGGCCCGGAAAAGAAAATCCTACCTGGTCGAGCTCGGGGATCCTCTTCGCTCCGCCGCGGAAGACGCGATCGAGACGATGCGTGCGGAGATGGAGCGCCGAAGCACCGGTTATCGCCATGCCGTCTCCCTGAGGTTGCAGCTCCTGCTGCTGGAGATCAATCGCCGGATGATCGAATCGCACGCGAACGAGCTCCGCGACTCCGGCGTCGGCCCGCCATGGATGAAGGACGTTCTCGACCATATCGCAGCCCGTCCGGCCGACGATCTCAGCCTGGCCGCGCTCGCCCGGCGCTCCGCCGTGACGGGAGCCCATTTCTCCAGAGTGTTTAAGCAGCTGACCGGCATGAACGTGACCGATTACGTCAACGCGAAGCGCATCGCCCTGGCCAAGGAGCAGCTGCTCGTCAGCGACGACAACGTCGGCTCGATCGCCGAACGCTGCGGTTTCGAAAGCTTGCCCCATTTTCACCGGATATTCAAGAAGATTACGCACACGACCCCCGGGGCTTACAAGCGGAACAGAGCGTGACGAAAGGGCGCCTCGGATCGAACGGCCGCTTTAGAAGACGAGCTGCACGGCGGATAATGCGAGCCCGATCAGGAAGCCGCACAGCGCTCCGTTCACCCGGATCCACTGCAGATCCCCGCCGATTTTCTCCTCCAGCATGCGCACGAGCTCTTTGTCGTTCATCTTGTCGATATTATCCCGGACGAGCTTGCCGATGCGATAGTGGTTCGCTTCCACGGCGTCGGCGACGAAGCCGAGAATTTTCTTCTCCGCGTTCTCCGTCAGCTCCGGCTCCGCTTGCAGCTTCCTGACGACGAAACGGAGAGCTTGGACGACCGCCCGTCCTCCCCGCTCCGCCTCCCGCTCGATCGACGCGAGCGCCGACCCCCGGATCGAGTCCAATCGCGCCGCCAGGTACTTCTCGGCGCCCGGCTGTTCGAGCTTCGCGGCAAGCCATTCTTTCCCGCACTCCAACAGCGCTTCGTCTTCCGCGGCCCGGTATAGCTGCTTGCGGATTTCCCCGAGCACGTTCTCGCGGCTCGCATGGCCCGGCTCCAGCAGATCGCGAATGGCCGAAGTCAGCAGCTGCTGCAAAATCGGCCCCAGCTTGTCTTCGCTCATGAAGCCGGCGAACGCCTGAACGGCGAAGCCCATGAAGCCTCCGACTCTCGCTTCGGAAATTTTCTGCAGCGCAAGCGAGCCCAGCATGTACCCGGTCTCGGGCTTCGCGACCCAGGCGCCGGCCTTGTGCAGCGCGTAATCGAGCACCCTCTCGTCCATTCGCTCCCGCACGACGGCTTCGACCGCCCCTCCGGCCAGCGATCGGATGTCCGCTTGCCGAATCGCGGAGACTAACGCCTTCCGCAGGTAGGGGACGAACGAATCGAGCGGGAGCCGTTCCACCAGCTTATAGGCCAGCTTAAGGACGGCGACCCGGTTGTCCCGTTTGGCCGCAAGCTTGACGAGCGTCGAGCCGACCGTCTTCGTCAGTTGGAATTGCTTCAGCTTGGCGGTGATGCTCGTCTTGTTCAGCAACTCGTTCTCGAGCGCGGAGACGAGCGCCCGGGCGATCTTGTCCCGGTTCTTCAACAGCAATGACGTATGCGGAATCGGAATGCCGAGCGGATGGCGGAATAGCGCCGTCACGGCGAACCAGTCCGCGAAGCCGCCGACGAGTCCCGCTTCGAAGCCGCCCTTGAGCAGCTCCGTGACGGGATGCTCCGGCAGGAATAAGGTGCCGACGAAGCCGACGCCCATGGCGATCAAAGATAAACCGGCTGCGTTTTTCGTTCTCATGGATGATGACCTCGTAAGGAAAGAATTGGCGTTTCCCCTAGTATAACCGAAAGCGGCCGCCATTCTAAAGCTTTCCGGTTCGTTCGGCGCCATTAAACGCCAAAAACCGCGCTTAGCGCGGTTTTGGCTGCGATACGGCTCTCTCGGGCACAGGCTGGGGCGCCTGCTCGGCATCGGGAGCTTTCGCCTTGCGTATGAACAGCGTCAGAACGAGTCCGACGATCGCGAAGATCATCCCGATTCCGAAGGCATCGTGTACGCCCGCGTTCATTCCGAGCGCCATCTCCGCCGGAGAGGTCGGATCGGAGGACGCCGCCAAGTAATCCTTCATCCCGTTGGACATGATGCTGATGAAGAACGCGACGCCGATCGCTCCGGCGACTTGCTGCAGCGTGTTCATGATCGCCGTTCCGTGCGGATAATAGACTCGCGGCAGCTGGTTCAGGCCGTTCGTCGATACGGGCATCATGATCATGGAGACCGCCACCATCAAGAGGCAGTGGTAAAAGATGATCGTGCCTCTGGACGTCTCGAGATCGATCTGCGTGAACAAGTACATGACGACGATCAACAATACGATTCCCGGAATCGCCAGCACGCGCGGACCGAACTTGTCGAACAGCTTGCCGGTTATCGGCGACAGGAACCCGTTCAGGATGCCTCCGGGCAGGAGAACCAGACCCGCGGCGAAAGTCGTTAAGAGCAGCCCTTGCTGCATGAAGATCGGCAGCAGCATCAGCGTGGAGAACATCGCCATCATGACGATCAGGACGAGAACGGTGCTTAAGGCGAACATTGGAGACTTGAACGCCCGAAGGTCCATCATCGGCTCCTTCAAGAGAAGCTGGCGCCAGATGAACAGAATGAGCGAGATCCCGCCGGCCGTCAGCGTCCAGACGACTTGCGGCTCGGACCACCCGCCGCCTTCGCCGGCGCTGCTGAAGCCGTAGACGAT
>Ga0065721_10052094_pt1 | contig 12693 bp, 9 predicted proteins | sample Mesricmetagenome_FD_59108 | JGI IMG/M metagenome (GOLD analysis project Ga0065721, IMG submission 59108) | Mesophilic microbial community from rice straw/compost enrichment Sample: eDNA_1 v2 (version 2) | ecosystem: Engineered > Solid waste > Grass > Composting > Bioreactor | place: USA: Davis... | reverse complement strand
CGAGACTCAGCCTTTCCTGAGCACGAGAGGGTGGTTCGCAGGGGCCTCCAGCCGTTCGCTGGCGAGGAATAAGCGAGTCGGTGCAGGGGGCGCAATGGAATTGCGTTCCCAAACCGGCGAGCGTTGACGAAGCCCAGCGGACGGCTGGTGGTTCCTGCGAGCCGCCCGGAGGCAACAGCCCAAAACAAGAAAGGGCGGCCCCAAAGGGCCGCCCTCTCGACGCAACGGGCTCGAACCCGGGCAGCGTCTACTTACCCTGCCAGTTCGGCTTGCGCTTGCCCAAGAACGCGGAGATACCCTCCTTGCCGTCCTCCGAGAAGAAGACGGTGGCAAAGCCCTGCTTCTCGGCGTCGATGCCGGCATCGGCGTCGCCGCCCCGGAAGCTGGCCTGCTTGACCTGCTCGATCGCGAGCGGGGCCTGCCCGGCGAGGCGCTTGGCCCAGTTGAGGGCGACGTCGAACAGCTCCTGGTCCGGGACCAGTTCGTTTACGAGACCGGCCTCGAGCGCCTCGATCGAGGAGATCGGGTCGCCGACGGTGTTCATTTCCAGAGCCTTGCCCCAGCCGACGAGGCGCGGCAGGCGCTGGGTCCCGCCGAAGCCGGGGATAATGCCCAGCTTGATCTCGGGCTGTCCGAAGACCGCGGATTCCGCCGCGATCCGGAAGTCACAGGCCATCGCGAGCTCACAACCGCCGCCGAAGGCGAGCGAGTTGACGGCGGCGATCGTCGCGACGCGACCCTCCCCGAAGCTCTTGAGCAGCTCGTGACCGTCGTTGATGAGCGCGGCGCCGCCCTCGGTGTCCATCTGCGTGAACGCCTTGATGTCGGCGCCCGCGGAGAACACGATGGGCATGGTGGAGGCGATGACCATGGCGCCGATCTCCGGGTTGTCGTTGACCTTGTCCCACACCGTCTTGAGGTCCTTGATGACCTGCGGCGAGATGGCGTTCATCGGCGGGTTGGCCAGCCAGGCGATCGCGACGTCGCCGCGCGTCTCCAGCTTGACCTTCTCGGGCTGATCTCCCTCGTCCGCCTGCGGGTAGGGGTAGAAGCCCTGGCCCGAGCTGATGCCGAGGCGGCCCTGGGCGACGAGGCGCTTGAGGGTGACGGGCACGGGGAAGCGCTCGTCGCCGTACTTCTCGTTGAGCTTCTCGATCCGCTCGAGCGAGACGTCGAGTCCCTCGATGTCGGCCTTCCAGAACGGCGGGAAGAGGCCGCGGCGCGGGTCCAGGCCGGCGCCGGCCATCATGCCGACGTCGATGTCACGGACCGAGCAGACGCCCTCCTCGAGAATGAGGCAGGCCTCGACGAGCGCCTTGCCGAGGAAGAGATCGGCCAGTTCCTGGGCGTCGGCGTCGTTCTCGCCGGGGATGTTCGGCTCGCCGTCCTTGTAGAGGCCCTCGCCGCCGGTCTTGGCGCCGAGCTTGCCGTCGGCGACCAGCTGCTTCATGCCCTGGTGGACGTAGAAGCGCTCGCCGTAGGAGTTGTTGAGGTGGTCGGCCACGTGGTACACGGTGTCGAGGCCGAGCAGGTCGACCAGGATGAACGGGCCCATCGGGGCGACGTTCGCGGCGCCGACGCCCTCGTCGATCTTCTTGATGGAGAGGCCGCGCTCTTCCTGGGCGCGCCAGATCTCGCCGACCGCGGAGTTGAGGATGCGGTTGACGACGAAGCCGGGCACCTCGCCGCAGGTGATCGGCTGCTTGCCGATAGCCTGGGCGAAGTTCGAGGACGTCTGGGCCGTCTCCGGGGAGGTGTCGTCGCCGATGATCACCTCGACCAGCGGCATGACGGACGCCGGGTAGAAGAAGTGGAAGCCGACGACCTTGTCGGGCCGCAGGGTGGCCTCGCCGATCTCCGAGATGGAGAGCGCCGACGTGTTCGAGGAGAGGATGGCGTGGCCGGGCGTGACGGCGTCGAGCTCGGCGAAGACCGCCTGCTTGATCTCCATCTTCTCCGGGACGGCCTCGATCACGAAGTCGACGTCGCTGAACTCGTCGTAGGTGACGGTTCCGGTGACGTTGGCGAGGACCTCCTCGAGCCGGGCGTCGGCCTGCTCCTGGGTGATCTTCTCCTTCTTGACCTTGCTGCCGAGCTGGCCGGCGGTGACGTTCTTGACTTCTTCGATCGCGGCGTCGACGAACTTCTGGTCGACGTCCTTGATCACGACCGGGATGTCGGATGCGGCGATCGCCTGGGCGATCTGGCCGCCCATCGTGCCGCCACCGACGACGGCTGCCTTGTGTACGAACATGAGGTTTCTTGGTCCTCCGGGGGCTTGTGAGTTGAGAGCCTCGCGGGCGTCTGGCCCGCTCTTCCGCGAGAAGTTGACTCGCGGGTCAACAAGGCTATAGGGAACCGGCCTGCTAACGTGTCCAGCGGTCGTGGTTCACACCGAACACGATCGAGGTTCAGTTCCTTCCTGTTTTCGCTTGGGTCGTCCGGCGTCTTGGGGTTACCGGATCTCCCCTCACATCTCTCACAGGAAGTCGAACATCATGTCCAAGCAGTCCTTTGCCGATCTCGGCGTGTCAAAAGCCGTGGTCGATTCCCTCCGCGAACGCGGAATCGAAGCCCCATTCCCCATCCAGCGCCAGGTGATCGAGGACATCCTCGACGGCGACGACGTGCTGGTCCAGTCCCCGACCGGTTCCGGCAAGACGCTGGCGTTCGGCGTGCCGCTGGTCGATCTCGTCCAGGCGGAGGACCGCCGGCCCTCGGCCCTGATCCTTGCCCCGACCCGCGAGCTGGCGAGCCAGATCGTCGACGAGATGGAGGCCATCTGCCACGCCCGCGCCCTCTCGATCGCGGCGGTCTACGGCGGCGTCGGTCTGCAGCAGCAGGCCAAGCGAGCCGCGAAGGCCCACATCATCGTGGCCTGTCCAGGCCGCCTCGAGGACCAGCTGCAGCGGGGCGCCTTCAAGCTCGACAACGTCCGGTACCTGGTGCTCGACGAGGCCGACCGCATGCTCGACATGGGCTTCAAGCCGGCCGTGGACCGCATCGTCCGCCAGCTCGACGATTCGCGCCAGACCCTCTTCTTCTCCGCCACCCTCGAAGGTGCGGCCGGCAAGCTCGCCGCCTCGTACACGGTGGATCCCCAGACCCACGTCAACGAGCCGTCGCTCGAGAACCGGGGCAAGATCGAACACCGCTTCATTCACGTCTCGCACGAGGCCAAGGTCGAGACGCTGGTGAACGAGCTCGAGAGCCCCGGCCGCGGCCGGACCCTGGTCTTCGTCCGAACCAAGCACGGCGCCGACCGCCTGGTGAAGAAGCTCAGCAAGCGGACCAGCCAGGTCCGCGCGGTGGCGATGCACGGCAACAAGTCCCAGAACCAGCGCCAGCGCGCGTTGGCCGACTTCGAGGACGGCCGGGTCGACACGCTGGTCGCCACCGACGTGGCGGCCCGGGGGATCGACGTCGCCGACGTCACCCACGTGATCAACTTCGACATCCCCGAGGACCAGGACACGTTCGTCCACCGCGTCGGCCGCACCGGCCGCGCCGGAGCGGACGGCGTCGGCATCAGCTTCTTCATGACCGAACAGGCGAAGGACATGGGAAGGATCGCCAAGTCGCTCGGGCTACATCGCGAGTTCGAGGCCAGCGGCGCCCACGTCCACCTGCATTCGGAGACCCGCACCAAGCGGACCTCCCACGAGGGCAACGGGTCGGGCGGCCGCGCCTCCGGCCGTTCCCGGAGCGGCGGGCGGAACCGGTCCGGCAACCGCCGGTCGGGCGGCGGCGGGAACCGCAAGCGCCGGGAGAACCGGCCCCGCGGCAAGTAACGGAGTTCGTGAATTTTGTAACAAAGCCTGCGGGATCGGGCAGATGATGCTACGGTCCCGCACATAGGGTCGGGAGAGATTCCCGGCAAAGACGTGTGTAGCGCTCGCAGTCGTTGCTTTACCAGCATCCTCCGCGTTTCGCAGCACCGATGTTGGAGGACTAAATGCCTACTGGCACAGTCAAGTGGTTCAGTGACGAGAAGGGCTTCGGCTTCATCACCCCGGACGACGGTTCGAAGGACGTGTTCGTCCATCACACCGCCATCCAGTCCGATGGTTTCCGCACCCTCGCGGAAGGAGCCAAGGTGAGCTACGAAGCCGAGGACGGGCCCAAGGGTCCGGCCGCCGCTTCGGTCGAGTCCGTCTAGGGCTGTCACCACAAGCACGCGAGCGCGCCCGCCATCCGGCGGGCGCTTCGCATTTAAGGGGCGCCGCCCGCGGCAACGTCCGCGGCGACCTTCATTGTGGAAACCTCTTGAACGTTTGGCGGGAACAGGCAGGGGAAACCGAATCCATGAGGAAGATGGACGGTTAAAGAGGTCGAAATGAACACCCGCTTCCACGTCCCGACCAAGGTCTTCGGGAGCCTTCGCTCCCGAAACGGCGCCGACGACGCCGATGGCGCCGGCGATGGAATCGATCCTCGCGTCACCCCCGCGTCGCTGACCGGAGCCGATCCGGTCCTCATCGACCCGATGCCCCAGGACAGCCCGGGCATGGCGGCCTCCTACCTGATCCCCGGGGCCCGAACGGCCCTTGTCGACCCCGGCCCCGCCACCTCCGCGCCCGGCGTCCTGGCGGCCCTCAAGAGCCGCCGGATGGCCCTGGACGTGATCCTCCTGACACACACCCATCCGGACGCGGCGGCGGGGGCCGGGATCCTCGCCCGCAGCTTCCCCGGGGCGCAGATCGCCGCGCCGGCCGAGACCATCGGCCGGCTGACCGACCCGGCGGCCCTGGTCTCGGACATGAGGAGGGTGTACGGCGACAAGACCGAGAAGCTCTACGGCGTGCCGACCCCGATCGACGAGGTGCGGATCAGGCCCCTGAGCGATGCCGACCGGATCGATCTGGGTGACCGCGTGATCGAGGTGATCTCCACCCCCGGACACACCGCGGCGCACGTCTCCTTCCTCGATCGCTCGAACGGGTCGCTCTTCTGTGGGGACGCGCTCGGCGTCCAGCTGCCCGGCAGCAGCGTCGTCCGTCCCTCCACCCCGCCCTGGGACTTCTCCATGGTGGATTCGCTCTCGTCGATCGAGAAGCTTTCGGAGGTCGAGGCGGAGAACATCTACCTGGCGCACTTCGGCGAGGCCAGGCCCGGGATCTTCAGCCGGGCGGCGGACTCCCTGGAGCGCTGGCACGAGTCGTTCCTGCGCAAGCGGGAGCAGACCGAGAGCGACGAGGACCTGTCCCGGCAGTTCAATGCCTGTCTCGAAGCCAGTCTGGAACCGATCGCTCCATCCGTGCGGCGGGACCTGGAACGGGTGAGCCCGGCGTGGCTGAACCTGGCGGGACTCAGCGCCGAGCAGGACCGCCTCGGCCAGCTCTCCGACGCGGCCTGACCCTCGCGCACCCGCTCCCGGCCCGGAGGGAGCGGTTCGGGAGGGGTCTGGCAGATGATCGTGATCGCCGCGTTGCCGCTTCCCGGATTTCTGGTCAGCCTCCTGCTTCCAAGAGAGAATGCCGGGGACTCCCCCGACGAGCCCACCCGGACTTGAACCGCACCCGATACAACCTGACCGACATCCCCTTGGAACGGCTCCGCACGCGACGCTCCGCGAAGTGGACCTCGTACCCGCCGGACGTGCTCCCTGCCTTCGTCGCCGAGATGGACTTCCCGCTGGCGGACCCGGTCAAGGAGGCGCTCGCCGCCGCCATCGAGCGCGACGACGCGGGCTACGCCAACCCGCCGGAGTCGGGGCTCGGGGACGCCTTCGCGGGTTTCGCCCGGCGGCGCTTCGACTGGGACCTGGACCCCGGCTCGGTCGCCGCGACCAGCGACGTGGTCGGCGGGCTGAGGTGGCTGCTCGCCGCCGTCGCGCGGCCCGGCGACGGGATCGTCGTCACCCCGCCGGTCTACTACCCGTTCTTCTCGATCATCCCCGAGGCGGGCTGCAACACAGTGGAGGCACCGCTCACCGAGACCGGCGCCCTCGACCTCGAGGCGATCGAGCGCGCGTTCCGATCGGGGGCCCGGGCGATGATCCTCTGCAGCCCGCACAACCCCACGGGCACGGTGCCCACCCGGGACGAGCTGCGCGAGCTCGCGAACATGGCCGCCCGCCACGACGCGTGGATCTTGAGCGACGAGATCCATGGCCCCCTGGCGCTTCCCGGCTCGGCCCACGTCCCTTTCCTCGACGTCTCGCCGGAGGCGCGGCGCCACGGCATTTGCGTCACGTCGGCCTCGAAGGCGTTCAACGTCGCCGGTCTGGGATGCGCCCTCTTCGTCACCGCCTCCGAACGAGCGGCGGAGGTGGCGCGGAGGCTGCCCCGGGGCGCGGCCCATGCCGGGCACCTCGGCGTCATCGCCTCGCGGGCGGCGTTCGAGGCCGGTGACGAGTGGCTCGACGAGGTGATAGCCCGCCTGAACGAGAACCGGCGCCTGCTGTCCGAACTGCTCGCCCGTCACCTGCCCGGTGCGCGGTTCCGGCCCCCCGCCGCGGGCTATCTCGCCTGGATCGACGCCCGCGGGCTCGGTCTGGGCCCCGACCCGGCGGAGCCGATCCTGGAGCGGGCACGGGTGGCGGTGTCCTCGGGCCCGGGATTCGGCACCGGTGGCGACGGGTACTTCCGCCTGAACATCGGCACGACGCCGGAGCTAGTCTCCCGCGCGGTCGCATCGATAGGGGAAATCGTTTGAGCCAGGAAAACCGCCGAACCCGGGGTGCTCCATCGCCTTCCCAGGTGGCCCTGCTCAACGACCTGAGGCGGGCCCGGTTTGCCAGCGAGGCGGCCGAGGTGACCGCCCGGGCGGCGGTCGAGCAGTTCGGTGCGATCGGCGCCGTGGTATCCGACCAGGACGGTCCCATCGCGGCCCGCCCGACCCGGCTCGACCCGGCGATGATCGCGGAGCTGACGTCCATCCCGACGGGGGTCGGGGTCGGGGCTCCCTCGAGCGCCCTCGCCGGCCACACGCTCGCCTGCTTCTCCCACCCGGACCTGGACGGGCTGCGGCTCTCGGCCGCCTGGCGCGCCGAGAGCTCGGCGCGGATCGACGACCTGCGGGCCGCCGCCAACTCGCTGGCGGTCTGGCTGCGGCAGTTCGCCGATCCCGCCAACGTGCGGGCCACCCGCTCGACCGTCGGCCCGGGACCCGAGGTCCCCGACTTCGCCCGGGACCGGGAGGCCCTGCCCGAAGGCGGTTTCGAGGGCCTGATCGACTCCGTCCCGGCGATCCTCTACATCGCGGAGATGGGCGAGGACGGAGCCTGGCTCTACGTGAGCCCACAGATCGAGCGCGTCCTCGGCTACACGCCGGAGGAATGGATGTCGGACCCGACCAACTGGTACAAGTCGATCCACCCCGACGATCGCGAGCACGCGCTCGCCTTCGAGGACGAGCGGCTGATCGGACTGGACCTCCACCCGCCGGCCGAGTACAGGCTCCGCGCCCGTGACGGCCGCTACGTCTGGATCTACGAAAGGGCCCGGCTCGTCCGCAACGAGGACGGGGTGCCGCAGTGGCACGGCGTTATGCAGGACATCTCCGCCCTGAAGGCGGCCGAGGCCGAGGTCGAGATGAAGGCCGAGCAGCAGCTCCTCGTCGCCAGGCTCGGCGAGATGGCGATCCGGGGCGAGGAACCCGACTCGCTCCTGCGGTACGCGGTCGAATGGCTCGGCCGGCTCGACGGCGTGCTGGAAGCCTCGATCTGGGAACAGGAGGACTACAAGGTCCTCCATCTCTGTCATCGCTCCGGGGCGCTCGGGTGGTCGAACTCGCTTCCGTACGACCCGGACAAGTACCCGGAAAGCCACCTCACCCGGGGCGACGTCGTGCTCGTCCCCTCCTGGGCCGACGATCCGCGGCTCCAGCGGTTCACCCAGTTCCTGCCGGGGTCCGTGCGCAGCTCGATGTTCGCCCCGATCATGGGCCCGCTGGACCAGTTCGGGGTGATCATCGTCCACTCCTCGAAGATCAGCGGCTTCAGCGAGCAGGACGGCAACTTCCTGCGCGCGACGGCGAACGTGCTCGGCAACTCGATCGAGCGGAGCCGCACCGACCAGTCGCTCCGGCACCGCCTCAACCACGACCCGCTCACCGATCTCCCCAACCGCCAGCTCTTCACCCGGCGCCTCGCCGACGCCATCGACGAGGCCGGGGTGCGGGACGGGATCGTCGGCCTGCTCTTCCTGGACATCGACCACTTCAAGCTGATCAACGATGGCATCGGCCACCATGCGGGGGACGACCTCCTGCGGGAGATCGCACCGCGGCTCGCGGCGAGCGTGCGCCGGGGCGACACCGTCGCCAGGTTCGGCGGCGACGAGTTCGGCATCGTGCTCGCCTCGATCAAGTCGACCGAGGAGGCGCAAGAGGTGGCGCGCCGAACCCTCGAGAACGTCTCGGAGCCGATCGCGGTTGCGGGAACCGAGCGCTTCATCACGGCCAGCATCGGCGTCTCGACCTATCAGCCGGGCAAGGAGGAGCCGAAGTCGGCCGAGGACCTCATCCGCGAGGCCGACGCCGCCATGTACCTGGCGAAGGAGTCGGGCCGGGCCCGTTACGAGTTCTTCGGCAAGCCGATCCGGGAGCGGGTGCTGCGCCGCCTCGACGTCGAGCGGCAGCTGCATAACGCGATCGACAACGGTGAGCTCCAGGTGGCCTATCAGCCGATCATCGACCTCCGGGACGGTCGGCTCTGCTCGTTCGAGGCGCTCGCGAGGTGGCGCCACCCGGAGGAGGGGGAGCTTGCCCCGGAGCTGTTCATCCCGATCGCCGAGGAGAGCGACCTGATCACCCGCATCGACAGCTTCGTGATGGCGGAGGCGATCCGCCAGACCGCGCTCTGGAACGGGGACCGGGACGACGCCAGCCTCATCAACGTGTCGGTCAACGCCTCCTCCCGCCAGATCCGCAAGGCCGACTTCGCGGCCGAGATCGCCGAGCTCCTGGTCCTCCACGACCTGCGCCCGGGGCAGCTGATCGTCGAGATCACCGAAAACGTCCTGCTCACCGGCAGCACGGTGATCGACGACGTCCTCACCGACATCCACGATCTCGGCGTCAACCTCGCGCTGGACGACTTCGGGACCGGCTACTCGTCGCTGAGCTACCTGAACGAGTTCCCGCTCGACATGATCAAGATCGACCGCACCTTCGTCGAGGGGCTCGGCCGGGGCGACCCGGGACCTTCCGCGATCGCGGACGCGATCACCCAGATCGGGCGGGCCCTCTCGCTGACGGTCGTGGCCGAGGCGGTCTCCACCGAGACGCAACTTCAGATGGTGCGCGACCTGGGCTGCGACCTCGCCCAGGGGTTCCTGATCGCACCGCCACTCGACGCCGAGGAGGCCTCCCGGTTCGCGGAAGGCCCGGGGCTACCCGACCCGATCCACTGATCGCTCGTCGCTCACGAAGGACGGGCGGGCGAGCTCAAGGCCGGGCGAGGGCCTGTAAAGCGCGATCTGATCGGGCTCCGGGATCACCCCCAGGATCTGGTTGACGCCGATGTCGCCCCGCTCGAAGGCCAGGTAGCTCGCGGTCATGTAGAGCCGCCACACCCGTTCGCGCTGCTCGCCCACCTCGGCGATCGCCGCCTCCTGGTTCGCGGCCAGGTTCGCCACCCAGCGCCGGAGCGTGAGCGCGTAGTGCTCGCGCAGGTTCTCGACGTCCCGGAGCTCCTGGCCGGACCGTTCCAGCGCCGCGATCACCCGGGCGGCCCTGTGGAGCTCGCCGTCCGGGAAGACGTAATGGGTGATGAAGGTGTTGGGGGACTCGTCGTTGCTGTGCTGTCGGCAGATGCCGTGATGCAGGGCCAGGCCACCCGGCTTTCCGAGGCGGGCCGTCTCCCGGAAGTAGCTGTCGATGTCCGAACCGGTGTGCTCGAACATCCCGATCGAACAGAGTTTGTCGAAGGGGCCGTCGCTCACCTCGCGATAGTCCTGGACGCGGATCTCGACCTGGTCCGAGAGGCCCGCCTCCGCCACCCTCTCCCGGGCGAGCTCGGCCTGGGACGGGGAGAGGGTGACGCCGACCACGTCCACCCCGTAGTTGGACGCCGCGTGGATCGCCATCGACCCCCAGCCGCAGCCGATGTCGAGCAGCCGCTCCCCCGGTTCCAGCCGCAGCTTGCGGCAGACGACGTCCAGCTTCCTCTCCTGGGCCTCTTCGAGCGTGTCGTCGGGCGAGCTGAAGTACGCGCAGGAGTAGACCATGGTCGGCCCCAGGATCTGGCGGTAGAACTCGTTCGAGACGTCGTAGTGATGCTGAATCGCCTCGCTGTCGCGTCGCAGCGAGTGGAGCCTGCCCTTCGGCTTCGCCTCGATCTCCGGCGGCTTCGGCGGCGGCACCTTGATCGCACCGAGGCCCGCCGCGATCCGGGCCGCCTCGAGCTTGTCCTTGGCGGTGAAGTCGAACCCGTACAGCCTGGCCCCGCCCGCCATCACGCGCTCGATGCTCCCTTCCAGAACGAGATCGCCGGCCACGAACGCCCGGGCGACGCCGAGCTGGTCCGGCCGCGCGATCACGTAGCTGAGGGCCCGTTTGCTGCGAAGGACGATCACGTCGGGGCAGGAGCCCTCCTCGCCGGGACCGATCTCGCTGCCGTCCCAGAAGCGAAGGGCGGCCGGGAGCGGGCCTCCGAGACGCTCCTCGACGCGGTTCCAGAGGGGTACGAAACGATCGGCTACACCACCTGTGCTGTACATGGCTTCGACCCTACTCCCGCCTCGGGTCGCCCTCAAGTGCTAGGTTGCGCGGGTTAGGCCGGGAGGAGAGAACCGGCGCCGCATCATGATGTTGGAGGAAGTTATGCCGACTGGGACAGTCAAGTGGTTCAGCGACGAGAAGGGCTTCGGGTTCATCACGCCTGATGATGGCTCCAAGGACGTCTTCGTCCACCACAGCGCGATCCAGGCCGACGGGTTTCGCACCCTGGCCGAGGGCGCCAAGGTGAGCTACGAATCCGAAGAGGGCCCGAAGGGCCCGGCCGCCGCTTCCGTCGAGACCATCTGAGTCCGAACTCGGAAGCTGTACCGGACGGCCGCCCTCGGGTGGCCGTCTCGCGTTTCAGGACCCGTAGACCTCGGCCTTGATCATCGTCACGGACCGGATCACCGAGTCGAGGAACGGCTCGATCTCGGGCAGCAGCTCCTGGTAGGCGGTCTCGCCCGCGTCGGTGATCGAGTAGAACCGACGGGTCCGCTTGTCCGGGTGCTCCCAGTTACCCTCGATCAGGCCCCGGCTCTCCAGGTCCCTGAGCAGCGGGTACATGGTGTTCGGGTTCACCGAGACGACGCCCTGGGTGAGGGACTCGATCGCGTCGATGAGCTGATTCCCGTAGGAGGGCTCGCCGCGGATCAGGTGGAAGACGAGGAGCGGCAGGAGGTCACGCCGGCGCATCTCCCCGCCGAACACGTCCTGCGGCTTGCCGGCCCGCTTCCGGCGCGTCGGCGCCGGGGCTCCGCCGGCGGCTTCGGTCGCCTCCGCGACTGCGTCTCCAAGCGGCTTTGACGGCTCGGGCATCAGCCGCGAGTCTACGGGCTCCGGCACGCCCATTACCCTCCGCTGGTGGACTCCGGTGCCGGACAGCTCTTCGAGAGCGAGGCCTCCTTCAGCGGCCCCGTCGAGGTGGTGCGCACCATCTTCGCCGCCGAGGACGACGGCTTCGCGGTGATCGAGGTCCGCGACGACTCGGGTGACGAGTTCGTCGCCACCGGTACGATCGGCCACCTCAACCCGGGGGAGCGCGCGAAGCTGACCGGGCAATGGACCGAGCACGCCCGCTTCGGCCCCCAGGTCCAGGTCTTCACCGCCCTCCCGATGGATCCCTCCGACCGCGCCGGCCAGGTGGCCTACCTGAGCTCGCTCCGACACATCGGCCCGATCAGGGCCGAGGCGCTCTGCGAACTGCACGGGCCCGAGGTCCTCGAGAAGATCGCCGCCGACCCCTCCGGGATCCTCGGGGCCCTCCCGGGACTCGGCCAGAAGCAGCGCGAGGCCGCGATCGAGAGCTGGTACGAGACGCGGGCGGTCCGCGACCTCCACGTCGAGCTGGCTCCGCACGGGCTGGCCCACCTCGCCGGGAAGATCCACGCCCGCTTCGGGGACGCCGCGATGCGGACGATCCGGGAGGACCCGTACTCCCTCACCGAGATCGACGGCGTTGGCTTCGCCAGGGCGGACACGATCGCCATCGCCGCCGGGTTCCCGCCCGAGTCGGACCGGCGGGCGCAGGCCGCCGCCTGGTTCCTGCTGGGCGAGGCCGAGCGCCGAGGCCATACCCACCTGCCGGTCGACGAGCTGGTCGGGCAGGCCACGAAGCTGCTCGGCCACCGGCCCGACCCGGAGGTGCTGACCGACGCGCGAGGCGTGATCGCCGAGGACGGGCGGGTCTACCGCCAGAGCACGTTGGACCGGGAGTGCTCGCTCGCCGCCGATCTGCGGGAACGGGCCTCGGCCGAGCCGCACCTCGACCATTCCCCGGAGCAGGCCGGCGACGAGAACCTGACCGCGGAGCAGTGGCAGGCCGTGATCGGGGCGTTCGGCTCCCGCATGTCGGTCGTGACGGGCGGCCCCGGCGTCGGCAAGACCGTCTGCACGCGGGCGATCGTCCGGGAGGCGCAGGCGGCCGGGGTCCGGGTCGCGCTCTGCGCCCCGACCGGCCGCGCCGCCCGGAGGCTCGGCGAGGCGACGGGCGCGGAGGCACAGACCATCCACCGGCTGCTCGAGTGGCGG
>Ga0065721_10052092_pt1 | contig 12697 bp, 13 predicted proteins | sample Mesricmetagenome_FD_59108 | JGI IMG/M metagenome (GOLD analysis project Ga0065721, IMG submission 59108) | Mesophilic microbial community from rice straw/compost enrichment Sample: eDNA_1 v2 (version 2) | ecosystem: Engineered > Solid waste > Grass > Composting > Bioreactor | place: USA: Davis... | reverse complement strand
GCTCACCGCTTTGCATGACTGGCTGGCGGCCCGCCTCGGCCGCGACCTGTCGGGCGCGGACTTCCCGGCCGTCACCCGCGAGCGCCATCGGTTGCGCCTGACCGAGGCGCTAGGCGCCGTTCGGGCGGCGCGGGCCGCCCTGGACCGCGCGCCGGAGATGGCCGGCGACGATCTGCGACGGGCGGCGGAAGCCTTGGCCCGTGTGACCGGGGCCATCGGGGTGGAAGACATACTGGGCGAAGTCTTCTCCACCTTCTGCATCGGAAAGTGACGGCGGGTCCTACCGCCTGTTTCACGTGAAACGATTGCTTCGGAGCTCCCGCCCCGGGTGGCGAAATCCCGCCGTTTGGACTATGTGCGCGCCATGACTTCTTCCTTCGATAAGACCTATGACGTCGTCGTCATCGGCGGTGGCCATGCCGGCTGCGAGGCCGCGGCGGCCTCTACGCGCGCGGGCGCGCGCACGGTGCTTCTGACGCAGAAGCTCGAGACCATCGGCGAGATGTCGTGCAACCCTGCCATCGGGGGCTTGGGCAAGGGCCATCTGGTGCGCGAGATCGACGCCATGGACGGGGTCATGGGGCGGCTGGCCGATGTCTCGGGCATCCAGTTCCGCCTGCTGAACCGGTCGAAGGGCGCGGCCGTCCGCGGTCCTCGCAGCCAGATCGACCGGCGGCTGTACCGCGAGGCCATGCAGGCCGAGCTGGCGGCGACGCCCAACCTGACCCTGATGGCCGGCACGGCCGAAAGCCTGATCCTGGACGGCGATCGCGTGGTCGGCGTCACGACCGGGGCGGGCGAGCGCATCGGGGCCGGGGCGGTGGTGCTGACGACCGGCACCTTCCTGAACGGCGTGATCCATCGCGGCGACGAGCGGATCCCCGCCGGCCGTCATGGAGAGGCGCCGTCGACCGGACTGGCCGCCGATCTGCACGCTGCGGGCCTGGCCATGGGCCGGCTGAAGACCGGCACCCCGGCGCGCCTGGACGGCCGCACCATCGCCTGGGACCGACTGGAAATGCAGCCGGCGGATGAGACGCCTTCCGCCTTCTCCTTCATGACCGACCGCATCGACGTGCCCCAGATCGCCTGCGGCATCACCCACACGACTGAGGAGACCCACCGCATCATCGCCGAGAATCTGGGCGAGAGCGCCGTCTATGGCGGCCGGCTGTCGGGTCGGGGCCCGCGATACTGCCCCTCGATCGAGGACAAGGTGGTGCGGTTCGCCGACAAGACCAGCCACCAGATCTTCCTGGAGCCGGAAGGGCTGGACGATCCGACTGTCTATCCGAACGGGATTTCGACCTCGGTGTCCGAGGCGACCCAGCTGGCCTTCCTGCGGACCATTCCCGGGCTGGAGCAGGTCGAGGTGTTTCGCTTCGGCTACGCCATCGAATACGACTATGTCGACCCGCGTGAACTGACGCCGGCCCTGGAGGTCAAGGCCCGGCCGGGCCTCTATCTGGCCGGTCAGATCAACGGCACCACGGGTTATGAGGAGGCGGCCGCCCAGGGCCTGATGGCCGGGCTTAATGCCGCCAGAGCCGCGGGGAACCAGACGCCGGTGATCCTGGGCCGGGACCAGGCCTATATCGGCGTGATGATCGACGATCTGGTGACGCGCGGCGTCACCGAGCCCTATCGCATGTTCACCAGCCGGGCCGAATACCGGCTGTCCCTGCGCGCAGATAATGCGGACCTGCGACTGACCCCGCTGGCCCTCAAGCTCGGGCTGGTCGGCGCGGAGCGCCGCGCGCGCTTCGAGGCGAAGGCGAGGGCGCTGGCGGAGGCGCAGAATGTTTCACGTGAAACGCGGTTCACCCCGGCCGAAGCCAACGCCCTGGGCGTGCCCGTCAACGCCGACGGCCGCCGCCGTTCGATGCGGGAGCTGCTGGCCTTTCCGGACGTGTCTCTGGATCACTTCCTGCCGGTATGCTCGACAATCGCGGGATGGTCCGCCGAGGTCCGCGAGCAGGTGGAGATCGACGCCGGCTACGCCGCCTATCTGGACCGCGCGGCCCAGGACGCCGAGGCTCTGCGGGCGGAAGAAGCGCTGCTTCTGCCTGAAGGACTGGACTATGGCGCTATCGGCGGCCTGTCTAACGAGGCGCGGGAGAAGCTGGCGCGCGTCCAGCCGCGCACCCTGGGTCAGGCCGGGCGCATCGAGGGCATGACGCCCGGCGCGCTGACGGCCCTACTGGCGCATGTGAAGAAGTCCGGCCGCGCGGTCGCCGCCTGATGCTGGACGTCGAGAAGACGGCCTTCCAGGCGAAGGCCGTGGCCACGCCCGAACAGCTCGCCGACCTGGAGCGGTTCCGCCAGATGCTGGCCGAGGGCAATGCGGTGATGAACCTGGTCGGGCCCGACAGCCTGCCCGACTTCTGGAACCGCCACGCCTGGGACAGCGCCCAATTGCTGACCCATGTGCCGGAGGCCCGCACCTGGGCCGACCTGGGCGCGGGGGCCGGACTGCCCAGCGTGGTGCTGGCGATCCTGCTGAAGGGCCGAGGCGACGCCCATGTCTGGATGATCGACAGCCTGGGAAAACGCTGTCGCTTTCTGCAGTCTGTCGTCGACGCCCTTGAGCTTCCGGCGACCGTGATCAATGGCCGGGCCGAAGAGCAGGTCATCCGCTGCGACGTGGTTACGGCCCGCGCCGTCGCGGCGATGGACAAGCTGTTGGGTTATGCACAGCCCTATTTCGAAAGGGGTGCACAAGGCCTGTTCCTGAAGGGAGAGAAGGCCGAATCCGAGTTGATCGAGGCCCGCCGGAACTGGCAATTCGAGGCTGAGCTTTTCCCGTCGCAGAGCGATCCGCGCGGCCGTATCGTCAAAGTCCGGAGTGTCCGCCGTGCCCGCTAAAGCGCCCGCCCGCGTCCTCGCCGTCTCCAATCAGAAGGGCGGCGTGGGCAAGACCACGACCGCCATCAACCTGGGCACCGCGCTCGCCGCCATCGGCGAGAAGGTGCTGATCGTCGATATGGATCCCCAGGGCAACGCCTCGACCGGATTGGGTGTTCCACGTGAAACACGCCGCGTGACGATCTACGACGTGGTGGTCGATCAGCGGCCCATCGCCGACGCCGCCGTGCCAACGACCGTCCCAGGCTTGGCTATCGTGCCGGCCGACGCCGACATGTCGGGCGTCGAGATCGAGCTGAGCAACGCCGACCGGCGCTCCTATCGCCTGCGCGACGCCCTACGCGCGCATGACGAAGGGCCGACCGGGTATGACTATGTGCTGATCGATTGTCCGCCGTCTTTGAACCTCCTGACGCTGAACGCCATGGCGGCGGCCGACGCCGTCCTGGTGCCGCTGCAATGCGAATTCTTCGCCCTGGAAGGCCTCAGCCAGCTGATGCGGACGGTGGAGATGGTCAGGCAGAGCCTCAATCCGGCGCTGGAGATTCAGGGTCTGGTGCTGACCATGTACGATCGCCGCAGCGCCCTGTCGGGTCAGGTCGCCAACGACGTGCGCAACCATTTCGGCGACAAGGTCTATGACAGCGTCATTCCGCGAAACGTGCGGGTGGCCGAGGCGCCGTCCTTCGGCAAGCCGGCCCTGATCTACGACCTGAAATGCGCCGGCAGCCAGGCCTATCTGCGCCTGGCGCGCGAGGTGGTGAAGCGCGAGCGGCAACGGCGGCAGAAGCTGGCGGCCTGACGCCGACCGACGGAAACGACAGAAAAGGACGCGGACACATTGGCGGCTGAACGACAAAGAGGATTGGGGCGGGGTCTGTCGGCCCTGATGGGCGATGCGGCGGTCGAGGCTCCGGTGACGAGCGGCGCGCCGACGCCGGAGGGGGTGCAGCGCGCCCCGATCGAAAGCCTGAAACCCAATCCCGATCAGCCCCGCAAGGTGTTCACCCAGGAGCATCTGGACGAGCTGGCGGCCTCGATCCGCGACAAGGGCGTGCTGCAGCCGATCCTGGTGCGGAGCCAGCCGGGCCAGGACGGCGTCTGGCAGATCATCGCCGGCGAGCGGCGCTGGCGCGCGGCCCAGATGGCCCGCCTGACCGAGGTGCCGATCGTCGTCCGCGAGATGGACGACATCGAGGTGTTCGAGGTCGCCATCATCGAGAACGTCCAGCGGGCGGATCTGAACCCTCTGGAAGAGGCCGACGCCTATCGCGCCCTCATGGAACGGTATGGCCGCACCCAGGACCAGGTGGCCGGCGTGGTGGGCAAGAGCCGCAGCCACGTGGCGAACACCCTGCGTCTGCTTCAGTTGCCCGAGGAAGTGCTCTGGTATGTCCGCAACGGCAAGCTGACGGCCGGCCACGCCCGGGCCCTGGTCACCGCGCCGAACGCGCCGGCCCTGGCCGAACAGGCGGTCAACGAGGGGCTGAACGTCCGTCAGGTCGAGGCCCTGGCGCGCCGCGCGGCGGAAGGCCCGAAACCCGTCCGGTCCCGGGTGACCGGGAGCGGGGAGGGCGCCGCCGACGTGGCCGCGCTGCAGCAGGATCTGGCCGACGCCCTGGGCCTGAAGGTGCAGCTGACCGATCGGGACGGGCGCGGCGAACTGGCCATCCGCTACGGCTCCCTGGAGCAGCTGGACGATCTCTGTCGCCGCCTGATGCGGGGCTGAAGCGTCCAAGGGAGGAGAACCGCATGAGCGAAGACCCTGCGCCGAGCGCCGCCGACAAGCTGAAACAGGCGCTGGCGGCGAAGAAGGCCAAGGCCGGAGGCGGTTTCGACGGCTCGGTCGCCGCGCGGGCCCAGGAGAAGGTCGTGGCGGCGCGCAACGCCGCCCTGGCCAAGCCGGCCTTCCGGCGGGCGTCCAAGCGGGGCTAGCACCCGAGGCGTATCACAGGCCCAGTCGCCGCGCCTTGACCGCGATCTCGAGCAGCAGGCGTTCGGCGATCAGCTGGTCGGGCAGGCCCGTGGTCTTGGTGGCGACGTCGGCGGCGTTGACGCTGTCCAGCACCTCGTCCAGCAGCTCCAGCCGCCAGGCGCGCGCCTGACGCAGGATTTCGGCCTCCTGTTTCCAGAAGACGCCGGCGGCCTTGGCGGCCTCCTTGGCGTTGGCGCCGCTGTCTTGCAGGACGTTGATCCGGCGCAGTTTCCCGAGATGAATCGAGGCCTGGCGGACGGCCATGACCGAGGATTCGCCTTCAGCGAAGGCGCGCCTCAGCCCCGATTGCGCCGGCCCCGCCCGGCCGCCGAACGCCTGCAGAGCGGCGTCCGACAGGGAGGCGTCGGGCTCGACGCCCAGATGCTGCTCCAGCTCCTCGAGATCGATGGTGCGGCCCGATCCCGGGCCGATGAACAGGGCCAGGCGTTCGATCTCCTGGCGCATTAGGCCGCGCTCGCGGGGCAGGCGGGCCACGAACCGGTCCAGCGCATCGGTGGTCAGCCCGACCTTGTCGGCCGCCAGGGCCTCGCGCGTCATGCGGGCCACGTCGCCGGTCTCGTCCTCGTAGCAGACGATGCCGACCGCGCCGGCCTCCTTCTCGGCCGTCTTTCTGAGGGCGGATTCGCGGCCCAGCTGATCGGCTTCGATCACCAGCATGGCGTCGGGGTTGAAGCCGCCGTCCGCATGGGTCTTGACCGCGGCGGCCAGGGCCTTGTCCAGACCGGGCTTCAGCGTGGACAGGCGCACCCGCACCAGCCGCCGGCCGCCCATCAGCGACATCGCCGTCAGGGCGTCCTCCAGCCGCGCCTCGTCGCCGTCGATGTCGCTGTCGGTCAGGACGGTGACGTTGAACGGGTCCGTCAGGTCGGGCGTGACCGTGCGGCACAGGACCTCCGCCCGCTCGGCCACGCCGGACCGGTCCTTGCCGTGGATCACCGCCGCCCGCACCTGGGGATCGGGCGCCTTCAGGAAGCGATCGATCTCGGGGCGTTTGGAAAGGATCACGGGGTCGCGAGCGCCTGCATCAGGTCCAGCCGGATCAGGCGCGCCAGCTCGGCGGCGGCGCGTTCCTCGCCGTCCTGCTGGGCGGCAATGGCGGCGTACGGCTGGTCGGCCGCGGCGTAGGTGGTGGTGACGGTCTCGGTCCCCGTCCGGGGCGTTCCGCCCGCGGCGGGCGTCAGGGTCCAGTCGGCCTTGACCGTCAGCTCATAGCGGGTGGCGGTGTCGTCGATCCGCCGGCCCAGCGAGCGGCGGTTCTGCTCGACCCGCGTGGTCAGGCGATAGAGGGGCGCGGCCGAGCGATCGAACGCCAGGGCGTCCTCCAGCTGCTCGCGCAGGCGATAGCCCAGCCGGTCGTCCTGACCCTCCACGGCGATCCGGCGGATCGACGCGCCCGTCGCCGGCTCGGCGTACATCGGGGTGAAGCCGCAGGCCGAGACCAGCGGCGCCGCCAGAAGCAGGCTCAGCAGGGCGCGCCGCATCAGCCGGCCACCAGATTGACGATGCGGTCCTTGACCACGACGATCTTCTTCACGCTCAGGCCCTCCAGGCGCGCCCTGACGGTCTCGTCGGCCAGGACCCGCGCCTCGACCTCGGCCGGCTCCGTGCCGCGCGCCACGCGGATTTCCGCCCGGCGCTTGCCGTTGATCTGGATGGGCAGGACCACCTCGTCGTCGGCCGCCAGCGCCGCGTCCCACTGGGGCCAGGGCGCGTCCAGCACCATGCCGTCCTCGCCCAGCCGCGTCCAGCATTCCTCGGCCAAGTGGGGCACGAAGGGCGCGATCAGCCGCGCCAGGGCGGACAGGGCCTCCCGCCGCGCCGCTCCGCCGGCCCTGTCGTGGTCGCGCACGGTGGCCACGAAGGCGTAGAGCTTTGCGATCGCCGAGTTGAAGCGGAAGCCCTCGACCCCCTCGGTCACGGCCTTGATCGCCTTGTGCGTCTCGCGCCGCAGGGCGGCGTCGGCGTCCGGGTCGCCCGCCGCGTCCGGCTCATGGGCGTCGAACAGGGCCCAGGCCCGCTGGACGAAGCGGCTGGCGCCCTCGACCCCGCCGGGGGTCCACTGCACGTCGCGCTCGGGCGGGCTGTCGGACAGGACGAACAGGCGGCCGGCGTCGACGCCGTGGCTCTCCAGGATTTCGGCCGGGGCGACGACGTTCTTCTTGGACTTGGACATCTTCTCGATGTCGCCGATCGATAGGGGCGCGCCGTTCGACAGGCGGGTGGCGACGCGCTGGCCGTCCACCGTCTCGATGCGGACGTCGGTCGGCTCGACCCAGCGCGGCTTTCCGACCTCGTCCTGGCCCTCGAAATAGGTCTCGTGCACCACCATGCCTTGCGTGAACAGGCCGGCGAAGGGCTCCTTGACGTTCATCAGGCCGGCGTCGGTCAGGGCGCGGGTGATGAAGCGGGCATAGAGCAGGTGCAGCACCGCGTGCTCGACCCCGCCGATATACTGGTCGACCGGCAGCCAGCGGTCGGCCGCGGCCGTGGAGATCGGCTCCACCGCCTTCGGATCGGCGAAGCGGGCGAAGTACCAGCTGGAATCGACGAAGGTGTCCAGGGTGTCGGTCTCGCGCGTCGCCTCTGCGCCGCACGACGGACAGGTCACGTGCTTCCACGTCGGGTGGCGGTCCAGCGGATTGCCCGGCACGTCGAAGGTGACGTCCTCGGGCAGTTCGACCGGCAGCTGGTCGGCCGGAACCTCGACCGGCCCGCACGAGGGGCAGTGGATGATCGGGATGGGGCAGCCCCAGTAACGCTGACGCGACACGCCCCAGTCGCGCAGGCGATAGATGGTCGCGCCCTTGCCCAGGCCGGCGGCCTCGACCCGGGCGATGGCTTCGGCCTTGGCCGCCTCGACCTCCAGTCCGTCCAGGAAGTCCGAGTTGAAGATGCGCCCCGGCCCGACATAGGCCTCGGTCCCGATCTCGACCGTCTCGGCGCCGTCGGGCCGCACCACGGGAACGACCGGCAGGTCGTATTTCCGCGCGAAATCCAGGTCGCGCTGGTCATGCGCCGGGCAGCCGAAGATGGCGCCGGAGCCATAGGTCGACAGGACGAAGTTGGCGGCCCACACCGGCACGGTCCGCTCCGGGTCGAACGGATGACGGACGCGCACGCCCAGGTCGATCCCCAGCTTCTCGGCCTTCTCGATCTCCGCCTCGCTGGTGCCCCGGTGGGCGCAATCCTCGATGAAGGCGGCGACGTCGGGCCGATGCTCGGCGATGGCCTTGGTCAGCGGGTGGTCGGGCGCCAGGGCCAGGAAGCTGGCGCCGAACAGGGTGTCGGGGCGGGTGGTGTAGACCTCGATCGGATCGCGCGCGTGGTTCGGCTCGCCCTCGGGTGAGGACGGCAGGAAGGCCGGCGCCTCCACGATCGGCCACCACAGGGTCGCGCCCTTGGACTTGCCGATCCAGTTCTCCTGCATCAGCCGGACCTTCTCGGGCCAGCGGTCCAGGGTCTTCAGCCCGTCGATCAGGTCGTCGGCGTAGTCGGTGATGCGCAGGAACCACTGGTTCAGCTTGCGCTTCTCCACCAGCGCGCCCGAGCGCCAGCCGCGCCCGTCGATGACCTGCTCATTGGCCAGGACGGTGTTGTCGACCGGGTCCCAGTTGACGACCCCGTCCTTGCGATAGACCAGACCGCGTCGATACAGCTCCAGGAACCAGGCCTGCTGGCGGCCATAGTAGTCGGGATCGCAGGTCGCGAACTCACGCGACCAGTCCAGCGACAGGCCCAGGAGCTTCAGCTGGGCGCGCATGTTGGCGATGTTGTCGTAGGTCCAGCCCTTGGGATGGACTCCGCGCTCCATGGCCGCGTTCTCGGCCGGCATGCCGAAGGCGTCCCAGCCCATCGGATGCAGCACGTCGAACCCCTGGGCGCGCTTGTAGCGGGCCACCACGTCGCCCATGACGTAGTTGCGGGCGTGCCCCATGTGGATGTTCCCGGACGGATAGGGGAACATCTCCAGCACATAGTATTTCGGGCGGCCCGTATCCTTCGTCACGAAGGCGTCGGCCTGGGCCCAGCGGGCCTGCTGGCGGGGTTCGGCGGTCTTGGGTTCGTAGCGGGCCACGGTCGTCCTGGAAAAGCAGAGGAGCGCCGCCGCCCCTCACGCTTCACCTAGCCCGAAGGACGACGACGCCCAAGAATATTTGCGCCCCGCAAGCCGGCGCGCCGCGCTCAAGCAGCCCGAAGGGCGATAGCGCGATAGAAAGTCTGGCGCTCAAGCAGCCCGAAGGGCGATAGCGCCAAAAACAAAAGCCGACGCCGGCGTCAGCCGGCGTTGGCCAGGTTCAGCTGGCGCGCCTTGGTCAGGATGGCGTTCTCCAGATCGGCCTCGGTCTGGGCCGCGACCGGGGCGGCGGTCCACTGGCCGTCGGCGCCCTTGATCTCCTTGGTGACCGTCACGTTCAGCGCGTCGGCGCGGAGACGGGTGTCCAGGATGAAGACGGTCGCCTTGAACCGCTCGTTCGGCGTCTGGGGATTGATGTACCAGTCGTAGTTGATCACCCCGCCCCACGGATCGGCGTTGGCCAGGGGCATGAAGGCCAGGGTGTCCAGCGAGGCGCGCCACAGATAGCCGTTGACGCCGATGCCCTGCTGCACGTCCGCCTTCGGCGCCGCGCGGCGGCCGCCGACGAAGGGGATGGAGGAGCAGGCCGCCAGGCCGAGGCCGGCGACCAGGGCGACGGCGACGCCGCGAACCAGGGCCTTGTTGAGGCTCATCAAGGAAGTCTCCGTAACTTGGGAACGTAAGGGCCCTCGCCCCCACGCGCACGGCCCCGCGCACGATCAGCGCCGCAGCGGGGCTCTATAACACGGCGAAAAGGGGCGATGACAAGGCGAAGCGTGCGACAGGACCCGGCGTTCGATGACAGGGCTGCGACAAGGCCCTCCGCGAAGGCCCGGATTCGCCCAAATCCCGTGACGCTTGAGACACATCGCACTGCAACAATGACGGGGAACCGGGTTATGCGGGTCGCGTTGCGTTGACCGGGCGAACGTCGCGGGTCTAATCGCGGCGTTCACGGTCGCATAAGGCCGGTTCAGGGTTCGGCTCCGCGATTGGCGGGGTGATTAAGGGTTGGAAATGCGCGTCGGCGTTTTCACGGTTGGATTGATCGCGACCGCCATGGTCGCCGGCGCCGCCATGGCCCAGTCCGCGCCCGCGCGCCCGGCCGGCGTCTCCCTCAGCGAAGCCCAGGCGGCCCAGCGCAGCGCGCCGCCGCAGCGTCGGGGCCTGCGGCTGAACCAGAACGGCCGCTGGGGCCTGGACCTCAACCTGAACCAGCCCGTCGGTCGCGAGACCGAATGGGGCGACGTGGAGGCCGGGGCCTATTATCGGCTCAACGACCGCCTGCGCGTCGGCGCCGCGGCCGCCGTCGCCTCGCCCGAGGCCGATCCGGCCCGTCCGCCGGAAAGCGACCGCCGCAGCCAGCCGCGCGTCCGCCTGGAAACCATCTTCAAGTTCTGATCGCGAACGCCTGCCGGATCGCCGCCACGCCCGCGACGCCGCAGGCGCCGGAGCCGGCCAGCCTCATGACATTCGCCGCATCGATCCCGCCCAGCGCATAGACCGGCGTGGACGCGTCCGTCGCAAGGCGCGCGAACGCCGCCACGCCCAGCGACGCCTTGTCGGCCGAGGCGCCGCCGGCGGGAAAGACCGGCGACAGGATCAGGGCGTCCAGCCCCGTCGGCGCAGGCGCCTCCCCGTGCCAGGCGGCGGTCAGAAGCCATCCGGGGCGGTCCCGGCGCAGCGCCCCGGCCCGGTCCGCCGCGCGCTCGGGCAGGTGGACCCCGTCCGCCGCGATCCGCTCGGCCAGGTCGGCATCCAGTCCGACCAGCAGCCGGACCCCGGCTTTCCGCGTCGCCTCGCGCAGGCGCAGGCCCGTCTCTAGCGCCTCGGGACGGCCGAAGGCGCGAAACACCACGCCGGCGCCCGCCGGCAGGCGCGCCGCCGTCTCCCACGGGCGCGGCGTCCGCTCGGGATCGGTGAAGAACAGCAGGGGCGGCAGGCTGACAGCGCCCGCCGCGCGGTTTAGAGCCAGGGCGGCGTCCCAGAGCGCGCGCGCCTCATCGCTGTAGCCGTCCGGCAGGGTCATGACCGCTTCTTCCTCCGCTTCGTCCTCTCCGTCCATCGCCGAGCGGTTCGCCACGGTGCGAGGCCGGATCGCCGCCGCCTGCGTCGCGGCCGGGCGCGCCCCGGGCGCGGCCGTGCTGACCGCCGTCTCCAAGACCCAGCCGCCCGAGGCGATCGACGCCGCTCTTTCCGCCGGACAGCGGATATTCGGCGAGAACCGGGTGCAGGAGGCGACGGCGCGCTGGGCCGACCGGCGCGGGGCGCACCCCGATCTTCAGCTGCGTCTGATCGGCCCGCTTCAGACCAACAAGGCCGAGGACGCCCTGCGCCTGTTCGACGTCATCGAGACGCTGGACCGCGAGAAGTTGGCCCGCGCGCTGGCGGACGCCGGAGCCCGCCTGGGCGTCGCGCCCCGCGTCCTGGTCCAGGTCAATACGGGCCAGGAGCCGCAAAAGGCCGGCGTGGCGCCTGCCCAGGCCGACGCCCTGATCCGTACGGCGCGCGACGCCTGCGGCCTGATGGTCGAGGGACTAATGTGCATTCCGCCGGCCGAAGGGGATCCGGGGCCGCACTTCGCCCTCCTGGCCGCCCTCGCCGAACGCAACGGCCTTTCGGTGCTGTCGATGGGCATGAGCGGGGACTTCGAGGCCGCCATCCGCCACGGCGCCACCCATGTGCGGGTCGGAACGGCGCTGTTCGGGGAACGAATTCGCCCCGAAACGCCCTCTAGGGACTGACTCGCCCTGTGAATTTGGTCCCGAAGCCTTGGCGGCGGGGCAAAGCCTCGCCATTCTCTGCCCATGCCGACGCCCAAGACCATCCTGATCATCGACGACGACGACGACCTGCGCGAGGCCTTGGCCGAGCAGCTGAACCTGCACGAGGAGTTCCGCACGCTGCAGGCCTCGACCGCCACCGACGGGGTGCGCATGGGCCGGGAGGTCCGCGCCGACCTGATCCTGCTGGACGTCGACCTGCCCGACATGGACGGGCGCGAGGCCTGCCGGCTTCTGAGGAAGGACGGGGTCTCGACCCCCGTCATCATGCTGACGGCCCAGTCGGCCGACGCCGACGCCATCCTGGGACTGGACGCCGGCGCCAACGACTATGTCACCAAGCCCTTCCGCTTCGCCGTGCTGCTGGCCCGCATCCGCGCCCACCTGCGCAGCCACGAGCAGTCGGAGGACGCCGTCTTCACCATCGGGCCCTACGAGTTCCGCCCCGCCGCCAAGGTCCTGACCGACCCGCGCGGCCGGAAGGTCCGCCTGACGGAGAAGGAAACCAACATCCTGAAGTATCTCTATCGCGCCGGGGCCAAGCCCGTGTCGCGCGAGGAGCTGCTGACGGAGGTCTGGGGCTACAACGCGGGGGTCACCACCCACACCCTGGAAACCCACATCTATCGCCTGCGCCAGAAGATCGAGCCCGAACCCGGCCAGGCCCGCCTGCTGCTGACCGACGCCGGGGGCTACCGGCTTCAGCCATGAAGGCTAGCGGGTCCGCCATTCGCTGAGGACGGCGCCGGAGGCGTCCTCGAAGGCGACGCGGTCGATCTGGGCGGCGGCGATGCACACCGGCCGCTGGTCGGGGCTAGAGGCGCGGCAATGGATCGCCCGCCCGTCGGCGAAGGCCGTCAGTCGGCCCTCAAGGACAAGGCGATAGCCGCCGGTCGGCGCGGCAGGCGGCTGGTCCCCCTCGCCCCTCACCGCGAAGCTGTAGGCGCGCCCGTTGCGACGGTCGAGGCGGGAGCCGTC
>Ga0065721_10005874_pt1 | contig 12698 bp, 7 predicted proteins | sample Mesricmetagenome_FD_59108 | JGI IMG/M metagenome (GOLD analysis project Ga0065721, IMG submission 59108) | Mesophilic microbial community from rice straw/compost enrichment Sample: eDNA_1 v2 (version 2) | ecosystem: Engineered > Solid waste > Grass > Composting > Bioreactor | place: USA: Davis... | reverse complement strand
CTTTCCTTCCCTCGATATGGGCTTGACATAGTCCGCCTGGAAGAGCCACTGCTTTTCCCATTCGTCATTGATCGATTTCTGAAGCTTTGCAAGTTCCGGTCTTTCAGTCCCATTGGGAGCAAAACTGAATTCTGTGAACGTCTGATCTGAATACTCCCAATTGTCAAGGAACTTTGCCTCAGCTACCAGTTCATGCCCTTTTCCGGTAAAAATTTTCTTATAAATCAGTGAGTACTCCGAATTGGGTTCGACTTCATCTTCATCCTGGCGGCGTGTATTATAGCCGATGGGATTTGTCAATGTATTCAGATAGTCGCGATAGATAATGTCGGTGATCCGCTTTGCGTCGCTGCGTCGAAACAAATACGACCCTGTGAGGATACTCTTTTCAGTGAAGTAAATATCAATTCCCCCGCGGATATTGTTGTTTAGTCCACTGAGCGAAGCTTCATTTGACTGTTGAAGGAGGAGCGTTTCATGGTTTCCATAAACTTCCTGATACAATCGCGAGAATCCAGGCTGGTCGCGGTAGGCAATGCTATAGTTAATGAAGAAATTTACCTTTCGATGACGATAGTTCACGTTCGCAGCCAGCCCATAATTGTCCGGGTGGCCGCCGATCACATCAAATGATCCATTGAACCCCTGGTTCGTCTCCTTTTTCAGAATGATGTTAATTACGCCACCCAAACCTTCAGCTTCGTAACGAGCCGAAGGGTTAGTGACAACTTCTACCCGTTCAATCATGCTCGCAGGAAGCTGTTGCAAGCCGCTGCCTCCTTTGAAGCTCACAAGACCTGAGGGTTTTCCGTCGATCAATATCCTGACGTTATCGCTTCCTCTGAGCCGTACATTGCCTTCGGGATCAACTGCTACGGAAGGGATATTCATCAAGATATCTGAGGCTGATCCACCACTGTTTGCCAGGTCCTGGCCTACGTTGAAAATCTTTTTATCAAGCGTGAGTTCCATGGTACTTTTTTCGGCTCGCACGGTGATTTCGTTTAACATGTCTTGCGTGGGCTGAAGCAATATTTTGCCCAATGGCCTGGCGGGATTGCGCTGATCCAAAGCAAATGCTGGTAGCCTTATCGTTGCGAACCCGAGAAAGCTGATTTCTGCATAGTAGTTGCCATAAGGGACTTCAATGTTAAAGTACCCTGCATGATCTGTGATCGCTCCATTGACCAGTGTGTTGGATTCCTGGTGGTAAATGGCAACGCTTGCGTATTCAAGGGGAGCATTGGAAGCTGAATCAACGACGGTGCCGTGGACAGCTCCGCCGGATTGGGCGAAAACGTCGTTGTTGATCAAAAGCGTTACCACCAAAAGTGGCAACCACAGGAGTCTGGTGTTCGGGGAAAACATAGGCGTACCGTAAGTTAGGAACTGGCGCGCCATTATTGCAAAATTAGGGATGGGCAGCTATATGGTAGTTTTTGTGGCTGGTGTCGTGCAGAAAAGCAATGAGTTCATTATACCTGAATGGTATAGAACAAAAAAAAGGTGCAAGAAACCCAAACCAAAGGAACTTGCACCTTTATATCTTTTGATATTCCGGGTCCCAAACTTTCCGGAATATCACGGATAGCTTCGGGTGGGTGCGAAACAGGCATACGGAAGGCCGATGCCAATTTCCCCATTTGGTATGCGTTTTCCAGATCAGCCTGCCAACCCGTAGTTTGTGGACTGAGCGAAAATGGAAGTAGAATATATTCCTTGATAAAGGAAATAAACGGCTTCGTGTCGCCTTTTTGTTCAGGCGTATTATCCGTTAGTGTGCTGACATAGGAGTTTAGCGCACGTTGAAGGCGTTCCGTTTCCTCGTCTCGAATACATACGATAGTCAGTGTATCAGAGGCGTACTTCTGCTTTACAAGGCGATAGAAGGTTCCGTTGTGTTGAAAAATACCCTGGACACGGTTGAAATCCTGGGCATCAGGAACGTAAGGGATGGATAAAGGAAGCTTAATAGTAATTGTACCCGAAGGGCTGATTTCATTGCGGTCAAGCCTGATTTCAGCCTGCCGGTTGTGTTGCCATTCGAAACACAGGAATATGGCATAATACCCCATTACATTTAACAGGAGGAGAAATATGAGCGCTATGGATAGTGCTTTCTTCACCGGGACATCATGCAAGACTAAGCTAATCAATCAACGGGAACAAAAAAAGCCCGGAACCACTTTTTTTGCCGATATAAAGCGTGCTTCAATAAGTGGCGGTAAGGTCAATGGTCCAACATGTATTTTGTACACGATGATCCTTTCCATATATTTGATATATACCACATCCTACGACACTACAATCCGATGACAATCTTCCATTTCTTCCAATCGCTGCTATCGAGTACCTGGTTTTTTCGCTTACTGATCGGAACCTCTCTCGTTTCCCTTTTGCTGATCACGTTTTCGTGTTCCGACAAGAAAGACGAGGTCAGAATTCTTGTATTCAGTAAGACGGTGGGATTCCGTCACGAATCCATACCCGCCGGAATAGAAGCCATCAAGGAACTTGCTGCGAAGCGAAACATCCTTGTCGATACGACGGAAAACTCCGCAAACTTTAACGAGGAAAACCTGCGCCGGTATAGTGCGGTGGTGTTTCTGAATACCACCGGAGACGTACTTAACAAGGAACAGCAGAATGATTTTGAAAGATTCATTCAGGCCGGCGGTGGCTTCGTTGGAATTCATGCTGCCAGCGATACCGAATACGACTGGCCCTGGTACGGCAAACTGGTTGGGGCTTATTTTGAAAGCCATCCGAACAATCCGAACGTGCGCGAAGCCGATTTCATTACCGTAGATCATAACCATCCTTCTACCGATTCACTACCCGAAAGATTTCGCCGGTCAGATGAGTTCTACAATTTCCGGAACATCAACCCGGAAACAAATGTCCTTATCAAAATAGACGAGTCCACGTATGAAGGGGGAACTAATGGCGATAACCATCCGATGTCCTGGTACCACGAATACGATGGAGGTCGTGCATTCTATACAGGGATGGGGCACACGGATGAGAGTTTCAAGGAGGAATTGTTTCTGAAACATCTGGACGGTGGCATTGAATGGGTTCTTCGCGGTGGTGGCCCCGTTAAGTTGGATTATCAGGCAGTCAAAACACGTCGCGTTCCTGAAGAAAATCGTTTCACGAAGGTCATACTCGAGGAGAAACTTGATGAACCTGTAGAGCTTGCCGTACTTCCGGATAGCCGGGTCCTGTATGTCGAAAGAAAAGGAAATGTAAAACTCTTTGATTCGAAAGCTGGTAAGTCAAAAGTGATCGCAAAGATCCCGGTCAGCACGAAGTATAAATTTAAAGACGGCAATCAGGCCGAAGCTGAAGATGGATTACTCGGACTTGCTCTTGATCCGAACTTCAAACAGAACAACTGGATCTACATGTATTATTCTCCGGCGGGCGATGACCCCAAGAACGTTCTTGCCAGATATGAGTTCAAGAATGATCAGTTGGTTGAGGGCTCGATGAAAGTAATACTGGAGGTTCCTGTACAGCGCGAGCAATGTTGTCATACCGGTGGGTCGATAGCCTTTGATTCAGAGGGCAACCTATACGTTTCAACCGGTGATAATACCAGTCCGCGGAACACGGCCTATGCTCCTATAGACGAACGTCCCGGACGCAACCCCTGGGATGCGCAGAAGGGATCTGCCAACACAAACGATTTGCGCGGTAAGATTCTGCGCATCCGGCCACAGGCCGATGGCACGTACACCGTGCCCGATGGAAATCTGTTTCCAAAGGGAATGGAAAAGACTCGTCCCGAAATCTACGTGATGGGAACACGCAATCCGTATCGTATTTCAGTTGACTCAAAAACCGGCTATCTCTATTGGGGTGACGTTGGACCAGATGCAGGGCAGGACAGTGTTGGCCGTGGCCCGAAAGCTGTAGACGAAATCAATCAGGCACGAAAGCCAGGATTTTATGGCTGGCCATATTTTGTGGGCGACAACAAGCCTTACTATGAACGCGACTTCGCAACGGGTAAGGTAGGCGAGCCCTATGACCCAACCAAGCCAATTAACAATTCGCCAAATAATACTGGTCTTACCGAGTTACCTCCGGCCCAGAAGGCATTCATCTGGTATCCTTATGATGAGTCAAAGGAATTTCCGCTTGTAGGGAAGGGCGGAAGAACTTCTATGGCAGGCCCAGTGTTCTATGCCGATGAATTCCGAGACGCGATACGCGCTTTCCCCGATTACTACGACGGAAAGCTCTTCATCTATGAATGGATGCGGGGCTGGATTATGGCTGTAACCATGGACGATGAAGGCAACTATGTTTCTATGGAACACTTCATGCCATCGCACAAGTTCAGCAACCCAATGGATATGGCGTTCGGACCTGAAGGAGATTTGTACCTGCTTGAGTATGGTACTGCCTGGTTTCAGGGGAATGAAGACGCAAGACTGGTTCGTATTGAATACAACGGTGGTAACCGAAAGCCAGTGGTGCAATTGGCGGCAGATCGAACCAAAGGAGCAGTGCCTATGACCGTACAGCTTACGTCAAAAGGAACAAAGGATTTTGACCGCGACCCACTAAAGTACAACTGGAAGATTGCAGACAGCGAAGGTAAACAAATCGCTGCCTTTAAGGATCCGGATGTGACATTTACATTTGAAAAGCCTGGTATCTACAAGGCGTTGCTGGAAGTCAGTGACGGGAAGGGTGAAACGGCGTCGCGCGACCTGGAAATCCTCGCAGGTAACGAACCGCCCCGGCTTGAATTCACGATCACCCGTGGAAATAAAACATTCTTCTTCCCGGGACAGTCTTTTGATTATGAAGTCTCCGTATCAGATAAAGAGGATGGAAGCCTGAACAATGGTATTCAGGACGAAGAAGTATCCGTAACTGTCGATTACCTTCCTGAGGGTTTTGACAAGACGCAAATTGTCCAGGGCCATTTGTCTGCCGATGAAAGTGCCCGGTTTATTCAGGGCAAATCGTTGATGGATAACAGCGATTGCAAATCGTGTCACCTGATCGATAAAAAATCTATAGGTCCGAATTACAAAGAAATCGCTGCAAGGTATAAGGACAATCCCAATGCGATTGACTACCTGGCCAAGAAGATCATCAACGGTGGCGGTGGTGTATGGGGTGACGTGAACATGGCGGCGCATCCGCAGCTGTCTGAAACAGAAGCTACTGAAATGGTGAAGTACATCCTTAGCCTCGAATCATCCAGCCAATCGCCGTCGCTACCAGCAAAAGGAAGCTATACCACTACGTTGGAGAAGGGTGTCAATCCCGGGGGAGTCTTCCTGTTACGTGGAGCGTATTCTGATAAGGGTGCCAACGGATTGCCGTCAGCGCGGTCGGAGCAAACATTCGTGCTGAGGAATGCCACCGTAGAAGCAGGAACTGCTGACGTGGATGAAGACGTACAGAAATTTAAACTGCCGGATATTCCAACGACGCTGATGATTGGTCAGAAGAGTGGCGCATATGTTGGGTTCAAACAGTTGGATATGACAGGAATAGATCAGATTACGTTCGTAACATCTGCTGTAAGTCAATATGGAATGACAGGCGGAACGGTTGAAGTTCGGCTTGGTTCGCCAACAGGAGAACTTATAGGTGAATCTGCGAAAATCATTCCTGTGGCAAGTCCTGCCGAAGGAATGCCGGCCCCCTCAATCGTTGCGGCGAAGGTGAAGCCTGTGACAGGCTTTCAGGATGTTTACTTTGTCTACAAGAACGAGGAGTCGGCTCCGGGACGAATGCTTTTCGTAATGTTGCAGATCCACTTTGGATATAATCCCAAACTGACAACTGTGGCATCGCGATAGTCGGCAATGCAATACCTGGTTATCCCTCAACGGTGAAGCTACCTGCAGAGCGTGGCATAGGTTTATTGGTGATTCATCCTTTGCGGCGTTTTCAGCGCCAGTATAAGATTAATCACCATAAAACGTAAAGCCATGACGGAGTTGAAAGATTTAAAGGATCTGTTGATCCATGAGGTTCAGGTTTTGTACAACACGGAAAAGTACCAGTTGCTCGCGCTACCCCGGATGTTGAAGAATGCGACCAACGATGAATTGAAGGGCGCATTGCAGCAACATCTTGATGAAACGAAGATTCACAAGGAGCGACTTGAGAAGGTGGGGCAGTTGTTGAATATCGATCCGGACGACGAAGGCAGTCCAAGCATCAAAGGTCTCGTCTTCGAGGGAGAAAAAGTGCTCCACAAAGATGCGAAACCTGAGGTTCGCGATGCGGCGATTCTGGCGGGCGTTCAGAAGGTTGAGCACTATGAGATTTCAGGCTACGGCACAGCAGCTTACCTTTCTGAAATGCTGGGATTGCATGAAATCAACGAACTGCTGGGCGAAACGCTGGACGAAGAAAAAGCGACTGACGAAAAGTTAAACGGTATTGCCAAAAATACCGTCAACCAAATCGCCGCCCAGGTGAAAAGGTAACTCTTTACAAAGCCTCTCCGGAGGCTTTGTTCAAATGTTCTTCAAAGTCCTTTTCGGACGATAAGAATGTGCTTATGTTCTTTAAATACTGGCTTCGCGCAACCAGTTCCTCTTGTTTGTCGGCTATTATCTCAAGATTGATTCGGAGCTCGATCTGTGACACAAATAACTGGTCCCTCAGTTTTCGTAGTTCGCGAAGTTTGTCCTCAATCGCCGCCAGGTCATTTGTATTTGTCATAACAAAATCCCACCAAAATATCATACCTGCAAAACGGTACTCAAGTTGTTTCTACTGGGGAGCATTTTCGTTCGTGAGTTGCTTCGTAATGTAATCCCGACAAGCCGCGAAAGCCGGCGGAATTCAAAACCACATTCGCTGCCGGATTATTTGAAGGCACGGATATCTACCGAAGCCTGGGGGAGAAGTTATGCGCCTGTTTTGTTGCTCGGATTGAAAACTTGCCTTCTGTCCAAAATCCGGATACCATGGAAGCCTTCACACGTATTTTTCCTCGACAAAATTTCAAGTCTATGGTCCGTCACTTTCTCGTTAACTTTTATCGGCATATCAGAGGTGCCCGTTTTCATTTCATCACTATCATAAGTGGACTCGCCATTGGGATGGCGGTGACAATGCTTGTGCTCATGTATGTGAATACTGAACAAGGATATGATACTCATCATGAGAACGCCGGAGCGTTGTTCAGGGTGGACACTATTCTTGAAATGGAGGGCAAGGTAGATCGTACCGCAAAATCGGGTCTGAATACCGGCGAAGCGTTGATGGAATTTTTTCCCGAGATAATTGACCACACGCAGTTCCTGAATATGCAAAAGCAGACAGTGCGCGTAGGGGAGGACCTTTTCCCAAGTGATAAGATCGTATATGCGGACAGCAATGCCATGACTTTCTTCAACTATGCATTCCTGCATGGTGATCCCAAGGGTTCATTAACGGGACCAAATAAAGTTGTCCTCTCATCATCTGTAGCGTCGCAGTTTTTTGGATCTCCCGATCGTGCTATCGGCAGATCCATTGAGATTAATCGTAATGATTATTTAGTCACCGGTGTTTATGACGAACGCGCAGGATTAACCCATATTCCCTATAACATTTTTCTGTCACTTGCATCCCTGCCACAGGAGTATCTCCAGATGCGGAACCGCGAATTCATGTGGCTCACAACATTTAACTATGTTCGTGTTGGGCCGAATGTTCAATATTCTGATCTCCAAAAAGAGTTGGCCCGGTTCAATGAATCACACCTCGTTCCATATGTTGAGAAAAATGGCGTAAATGGTTCAATTACATTCGAGCTGGAACCAGTTAGCGGTATTCACCTCAACAATACGCTGCGCTTTGATTTTCCTGGTGCGGTTGACCCGGCACATCTCCGGATATTTTCAGTGATTGCTCTGCTGACCTTGTTCATCGCGCTTGTCAATTACATCAATCTTACCACAGCACGCATTTCTAAAAGGATTAAGGAAATCGGCATAAAAAAGGCTATCGGTGCGTCGCGCAAATCGCTTTTTCTTCAGTTTGTTTTTGAAACCTATGTTTCCGTTGGGTTTAGTTTTCTGCTTGCAGTGGTCGCTGTTTATTTCCTGATACCGGTGCTGAATGATCTCACGGGAAGATCCTTTATGATTGCTGAGCTGTTCGAGGGTCAGCGTCTGGTGGTGATCGTCATTAGCCTGCTGGTGTTTGGTTTACTGGCCAGTATTTATCCTGCATCATTGTTAACCTCTTTCGGAACAATGAATGCATTGAGCGGTGCAAAAAGGTCATCAGGCACGTCGCGGCTTGAACGGATGATTAATCCCACAGCTATCCGTAAGATCCTTGTTACGCTTCAGTTCAGCATCTCGATCTTCCTCATCATCGGGACTATCATAATCTTCAGTCAGTTCAAATATATTCAATCCGTCAGCCTGGGTTTCAACAAAGAACAAATTCTCGTTGTGGATATCCCATCGGATACCGCTGTGTCCAATCACCTCGATGTTGTCAAAAACAAATTTTTCGAAGTTTCCTCTGTGCAGGATATTTCAGTGACGTCGAGTGTTCCTGGAACGGATCACGGCGCACTAACCATGAACGTCAGTCAGTCAGGAGGCAGTGAAATCAAAGTTATCAACACTTACATGGTGGATGACAAGTTTGCCAACGTCCTTGGGCTTGAACTTTCAGCGGGGCGATTCTTTTCCAGGGAATACTCCACGGATCCTGCCCAAGCCTTCATCATCAATGAAGCTGCGGCGCGGTTTCTGGGATGGGAGGATGATCCGATCGGGAAGCTCGTTGAAAGCCCGCTGGGCCAGAAGGGTGGGGTGGTTGGTGTGGTCCGGGACTTCAATTACAAGTCCCTACACAGTGTAATCGAGCCGATTATTCTTATGAATACTGTCAATTCTCAGGGCTACCTGATGGTGAAATTATCATCAGCTAATCTGTCTGCGGCGGTTGATCAGCTGGGCGATGTCTGGCGTTCTCTTCATACAGGCCATCCGTATGAGTATTTTTTTCTGGATGACAAGTTTCAGAGCCAGTACCAAAAGGAAGAACGTCTGCTTAAGATGTTTACCTATCTGGCCATTCTTGCGATCTTTATATCATGTCTGGGATTGATAGGACTTGCGATTTTTACAAACGAGCTTCGTGTCAAAGAAATCGGAATTCGGAAAACGCTGGGTGCCTCCACGAATCAGATTGTGGTGCTCCTGTCCGCGAATTTTCTGCTTCTGATCCTTTTCGCCAACATGATTGCCTGGCCGGTCAGCTATTTCGTGGTGCAAAGCTGGCTCAATGAATTTGCCTACCGGGTCGATTTTGGCGGGCTACCTTTCATTGCAGGAGCGCTTATTGCGTTTGCAATCGCCGCAGCAACTGTCGGGTATTTTGCCATTCAGGCCTCCCGGAGAAGCATTGTAAAAGCCCTCAAGCAGGATTGAGATCTGCCTGCAGTTGCTTTTAAGTCCGTTGGGGGCAGATGGGTAGAATCCTGAAACCGCTTTAAATGCTATTTTTTCCTAGCTTTGGAGGATTGTCGAAACCATCTGCCGGCTGGCATCGCTATTTATGACGACCCAGACGAATTTGGTTTAATAATGACGCTAACCTATCTTTATGGTCGCTCGGTATAAGAATCACGTTCACCAGCAAGTTGAACCCAAGACGCCCCAAGTGAAGAAACTTCTGAGAAACTGGCTTTGGCCGAAACGTTTAATCATTTTCGCGATACCATTTGCGTTAATTCTCCTCGCCAACGTTGGGACAGTTAATGTCGCCGGAAAACACACATTCCGGAGCACCGATGAAACCGGAATTGGGATACTTCAGTACCTCCCAAAGGATTATTACACCAATTCGGACAAGTATCCGATGATCCTGTTCCTTCATGGCTTTTATGAAAGGGGTATTGATTCACGGAATCCCGAGTTGTTGCACGGTACCATAAACGACCTCATCAAGTTTGGGCTTCCGCGCACTATTCGCAAGGGAGGTGAGTTCCCGTTCATTATCATTGCCCCGCAACTTAAACATCGCTTCGAACGATGGCCGGATTGGTACATGCTCGAGGTGCTGAATTGGGCGAAGGCCAACCTTCGCGTTGATGAGAAAAGGATTCATGTAACCGGTCTTAGTCTGGGCGGAGGCGCTACATTCATCGCGATGCAGGAGTTTCCCCAATATTTTGCCTCCGGGGCTCCGGTGTGTCCGAACTGGAATAATCCCGCTAAGGCTCCGGCAATCGCCCGCGAGGACGTTGCCGTGTGGGCTTTCCATGGCGAACTGGACGAACAAGTGCCATTGCATACGACCACCTACATGATTGATTCTATTAACCGAAGCAACCCGGATCTCACGTATAAAGCACAGGTTCGGGTATATGACAGTGCCCGGCACTCAATATGGGACTGGGCTTATACGGATGACCACAGCTGGCAAAATCCTAACCTCTTTGAATGGATGGAAGCAATCCACAAAACGAAGAGCGGAGACAATCTGCTTCCTGCAGCTGACGCTGGCGTGGATAAAACAGCAACGGCGTTTAGCGACGTTACACTTTCCGGCAAAGGAACTGATCCGGATGGCAACATACAGTCATATCGTTGGATTCAGATGTATGGACCGGAGGCTAGAATTCACAATTCAGGAAGTGAGGAAACGAAGGTGTCATTGTCGCGGCGGGGAACCTATATGTTTCGCTTCATTGTGACCGATGACAAGGGTAGTACCGACACAGATTATGTTTCTGTGACGGTGAAATAGCGCGCAGTCCTGAACGGTAGTTTCATCTCCCAACGCCTGTCGTATCGCTTGTTCATGTCTCCAATTTTATTCGCGTCCTCAACTTTTAAGGCATTCACTGTTCGCCTTGTCTTAATGGCTGCGCGGTAACCGGACTGCAGAATCGGCAATTGCACATTCTCAAGCATGGGGGTACACGGTTCCGATTCGGAAAATTACCATTCAAGTTCACGATTGAATGTACTAAACTGCTATCGCCAGGCCGATTTTTATCACCGAAAGGCCTACTCGGATTATGGTTCTGTCAAAATCATAAAAACCTTACATCTGATTTCCTGAACATCCGTAAAACTTTTCGCGCACGTTAAAGTCGGCTGATCAAAAGCTTCNTNAGACGTGTTATTGCCGCTCCTTTATTGATCTGACCTATTTTCTGCTCATCTGATTATTTCACTACTCATCTATTCGGCGGGTAGCAGTAGCGTTGGACGGAAGAAAATGCTGCTGATAAATTTCGAGGCAATAAAAAAAAGAAGCCTTTCGTTTCCTACATCCAAGCGAATGTAGCCCAATCGTTGCGATACAAAAGCAAATTTTGTTACACATTTGCATCTGTAAAAATTACACTTACAAAAAAGCTATGCCGGATTGAATAGTCACCAACCCCATGTCTTGAGTCCTTTAATCACATCTATTATTTGACAGTTCTGGAGTCCCTCTCCGCACGCCTGTCCTAAAACTGTATAAATGAGAAGAAGTAAAAGTTTCTTGTCCTGTCTTTGTCTTGTCTTTGTCCTTTTTTCTTCTGCGCCGATTCTGGCTCAGCAAACATTTCAAACTACCAACGAGACCACTATTGGTTTGCTGCAGTACCTCCCCAAAGATTATAACAGTAATTCGAACAAATATCCGCTGGTTATATTCTTGCATGGGATAGGGGAACGGGGAGCCAATTCAACGAATAAATCCACCCTGCAGGGAACCATCAATCTTGTGGCGAAAATTGGTCCTCCGCAGTATGCAAAAGATGGTCATAATTTCCCATTCATTCTCATTTCGCCGCAATTGAAGAATAACTATGGTACCTGGCCCACATGGTACATACTTGAAGTTATCAACTGGGCGAAGAATACCCTGCGCGTCGACGAAAAACGGATTCACATCACCGGACTTAGTCTTGGCGGCGGCGGCGCATGGACTATGCTTGAGGATTATTCTAAACTATTTGCATCGGGATCTCCGGTATGTGGCGGCTATAATTCTCCGTCAAAAGCCGGGAACATTGCCAAGGAGAATATTCCTATATGGACTTTCCACGGGGATGCTGACACAACAGTGCCTCTGAGCAAAACATCGAACATGGTGAATACCATAAACGGAAAATCGCCAACGCCGAATCCGAAGGCAAAGCTTACGGTATATCCCGGCGTTAAACACGATGCCTGGGGCCGCGCTTACCGTCCTGATCACACCTATCACAACCCGAACGTGTACGACTGGATGATGTCGCAGTATAACCGCAANAANGGNTCAAACAGTCTGCCGACAGCAAATGCCGGAAGTGATAAATCGTATACAGGTACNAACAAGATCACCCTTAGNGGTTCCGGCAGTGACAGTGATGGAAGCATACGTAGCTATCGCTGGACGAAGATAAGCGGACCTGCTGCAACCATCGTGGATGCATCCAAGGCTTCGACGTCGGTTACCGTAACTAACGGTACTTATATGTTCAGGCTGACTGTGACGGATGATAAAGGCGATACGGACTCAGATTATGTGAAAGTAACGGTTTCATCCTCCTCGTCCTCAAGCACTACTAACAAGAAGCCTACGGTTAACGCAGGCGCTGACATCACACTTACATTGCCAGCATCAACGGCAAGACTTAATGGTACGGCCTCCGATCCTGACGGTTCGATTAAATCATACAAGTGGACTAAAGTAAGCGGACCTGCGGCCAACCTGAGCAACGC
>Ga0065721_10052090_pt1 | contig 12699 bp, 20 predicted proteins | sample Mesricmetagenome_FD_59108 | JGI IMG/M metagenome (GOLD analysis project Ga0065721, IMG submission 59108) | Mesophilic microbial community from rice straw/compost enrichment Sample: eDNA_1 v2 (version 2) | ecosystem: Engineered > Solid waste > Grass > Composting > Bioreactor | place: USA: Davis... | reverse complement strand
GAAGCGGTAGGTGACGTGATGCTCAACGGCGGTGAAGTTTCCAGCCCCGCGACTGCGCAGGACCTCGGCGGGCTTTTCATGGCCCTATCGCGCGCCGCCAAGGAGCTGCAGCAGCGCGAACTCGACCGGGCGAGGGGCTGACCATGGGACGCATGACTTCACGAGCTCATCCCTCTACCCAAAGGAGTGCGGCATGCACACAATCAGCGTAAGGGTTCCCTTGGTGGATGGATCGGAATATGCCCCGTCCACGCCGGAGTACACGTCTGGAAAAGACTTCATCAATCAGACCATATCTGATGATTGGGGCGCACCCCCAAGGCACCTACTCATTGAGGGTACAACGACCAGAGGGCGCGAACTCCGGATCGTGATCCCCTATTCGACGAATGAACCCATCTACGTCTACGTTGATGGGGAGGCAATCTAACCTCTCCCGTCGGCAGGGATGTCTGATGGGAGTCCATTGGGGGGATTCGCATGAAGTGGCGACTAATGACACTTGAAGCCACGCCACCTCCTTTGAAATTCAAGGTGCCACTTGTCGAGGATTTCGACGAGTGGTGCGCGCTATTCAATCAGCACAACCAGGACCCAGAGACCCCGAGCATCCATGACTGGATCGAGAGGCACTCTGCCTACTACGTCGCACTCCCATACGCCCTGGAGCAGTATGAAGCGGGCCACTTGGATGCGATTCTTTTCGCGCTCTCAAGGTGCTATCGCTACGACCTTGAGGTCCCGGGCTGGGCCAAGGAAGGCCTCCTTAGAATCACAGACAGCATTGAGCTTTTCCAGGCGCGAGGATGGGATGAGGTATTGGGTCGCCCCATCCCGAAAGGCACGCATATCGCATCGGTCCGAAAGCGCCATCGACTAAGGCCAGCAGTGTTCAACGAGGTGCTGGCCGAGCTTGAAAAGGGATCCCCGATCGACGAGGCCCTCTTTGAGCGGGTAGGCCAGAAGCTCGGCGCTGGGAAGTCCCTCGTCTCAGAGCTTTACTACGAGGAGAAGAAGCGCGCGACAGAAGATTGGCCCGGATTCTTCTAATTCTGAAAACTTGCGGAAATACTCCGCCGCTCGCCGCTGCCAACCTGATCGCACCCGCCACACATTGGCGCATTGGTGCGAAGAATGGATAGCAACAACACCCCCGCCCTTGAAAGGCACTACACCAGCCGAGAGGCTGCCAAGCTCATCGGCTTCACCACCTCCAGCCTGCGCAACATGCGGCTGGTGAACAAAGGCCCCCGCTGGATCACCACCGCTGACGGCACGATCCGCTACCCCGAAAGCGCCCTGCGCGAGTACCTGAGCGGGGTGGCTGCTTGAACGCCATGAGGGAATTCCGGCCCTTCATTCCGGAATGCCACAAGGTCGGTATAGGTCGGTCCAAGGCCTACGAACTGGCGAACGCCGGCCTCCTGGAGACCACCACGATCGGGCGACGCCGGTTCGTTTACCTGGACTCGCTCTACTCCCTCCCCGCCCGTCTGGCGAAGCTCGAAAGGAGGACTCCGTAATGGACTTCCTCCGTCCCGGCCTGAACCTGTCGGCCTTGAAGATCGCGGCCTCTACGCCTGCAGGTAAGGCAGAGGTCCGCCAGATGAGGGACAAGCTGCAGGCCCAGCGCGACCACATGGCGGCCGAGCACGAGCGGCTGCTTGCGTCGGCCGATCGGCTGCTCATGGACATGGGCATCGCCCTGGGGGAGATCGCCCCATGACCTCCAACGTGACCGCCCTGCGCGGCCTGTACGGGCTTTCTGCGGCTGCACAGGCCGCAGCCCTGCCCGATATGGCCGCCGGCCTCCAGGCGCAGCTGGAGAACCTCTCGCGCGATCCCACGCCGTGGGCGTGCGAGGTGATGGCCTCCAACCTGGAGGGCGCCAGGCTCGCTGTCATGCGCCTGAGGGAAGCCCTGCAGCGCGAGACCACCCCGCCTAGCGCCGCCTAGCCCAAGGAACCCCCATGAACGCCAAGACCACCGCGCCGGCTTCCGGCGTGAACGGGCGAGCCATGCCCGCATCCAAGCCCCAGCCGGCCCGCCGGCTTCCCAAAACCTGGCGGGATCGCCTTCCAAATCCGTCCGTCTACTACGGCAAGCGTGTCGAGCGCCTGGGCAAGCCCAATGCCTTCGGGTGGGCCCAAGGCCGTTGCCCGTTCCATGAGGACAGGGAAGCCAGCCTGAGCGTGAACGTCACCAGCGCCAAGGGCGGCTGGCTGTGCTTTGCCGGCTGCGGCAAAGGCGACCTGGTGAGCTTCCACATGCGCGCCACAGGCCTGCCCTTCCGCGATGCCGTCGCCGACCTGCTGGGGGTGCGTTGATGACTGTCGAGTCAGCCAAGGAAGCCGCCCGCCGCTTGTCTGCCCAGAAGCTCCAGGAAGGGTTCGAGCCGCAGGCCCTGCATGAGTACACCGACGCACAGGGCAATCCTCTGTTCTACCGGATCCGTCTCAAGCATCCGGATGGCCGGAAGTGGATGCGGCCTATGCGACTGGACGGCAATCGGTACGTCCCGGGTGAGCCGAGCTTCTCGCATGGGAAGCCGCTGTACAGGCTGCAGGCCCTGCAAGAGGCCCCGGATGACGCCACGGTATGGGTTGTGGAGGGAGAGTCCTGTGCCGACGCCCTAACTACGGCCGGCGTTCTTGCGACTACCAGCGGCGGCGCATCGAGCGCCGACTCCGCTGACTGGACCCCGCTGCAGTGCAGGACGGTCCGCATCTGGCCCGACCACGACGAGCCGGGATTCAAGTACGCCAAGGCGGTAGCGGATCGGCTGCGCGTGCTCGGCTGCGAGGTGGGAATCATCGCAACGGATGGCTGGGGAATGGCCCAAGGTGACGACTGCGTGGACTTCTTTGCCAAGTTCCCCAGCGCTGCCGATCCCGTGTATCTGGAAACGATGCCCCTGGTCGAACGCGAACCGGAGCCGCCACTGATCCGCATCACGTCGGCAGACACCATCGTTGCCAGGCCCATTCGCTGGCTGTGGCCCGGCTGGCTGGCCCGGGGGAAGCTACACATCCTCGCTGGAGCGCCCGGAAGCGGAAAGACCACGCTGGCCCTCTCGCTTGCGGCCTCGCTGTCCAGGGCGGGTCGGTGGCCGGACGGCCTGCACGCGCCGGTGGGGAACATTCTGGTCTGGTCGGGCGAAGATGATCCGGCCGACACACTGGTGCCGCGACTGAGGGCTGCCGGGGCGGATCTGAGCCGGGTTTTTTTCGTCGGGGATGCGCTCACCGACGGCGAGCCGCGTCCCTTCGATCCGGCAATCGACTTGGCCGCCTTGGAATGGGAGGCCGGCAAGATCGGCGATGTAGGCCTCATGATCTGCGACCCGGTGGTGTCTGCAGTTGCCGGTGATAGCCACAAGAACACCGAAGTGCGCCGCGCGCTGCAGCCCATCGTGAATTTGGCCGCCAAGCTCGATGTCGCAGTTCTCGGCATTTCCCATTTCAGCAAGGGAACGGCCGGCCGGGACCCTCTGGAGCGCGTCACGGGGTCCATTGCTTTCGGTGCCCTGGCTCGCCTCGTGCTGGTGACCGCCAAGTCGGAGGACGGCGGACGGCTTCTGGCTCGGGCCAAGTCGAATATCGGACCGGACGGTGGTGGGTTCGGCTACTCCTTGGAGCAGGTGCACGCCGATGGACTGGAGGCCTCCCGCGTCGTTTGGGGTGAGCCGTTGGAGGGGTCGGCGAAGCAGCTGCTGGGCGACGCCGAGATGGTCGGTGATTCTCCGCGGGACGATGCGGCTGAGTGGCTAACGGACATGCTCTCCGGTGCGGAAGTCGCGGTGCCCGAGCTGAGGAAACAGGCAACGGCTGCCGGCTTCTCATGGCGGACGATCGAGCGCGCCAAGTCTGATCTCGGCGTTGTATCCGAGCGCATCTCGCAAGGAAGTGCTGGATCCGGCCGCTGGTACTGGAGGCTTCCTTCCAAGACCGCCACTGGCAAGACCGCCAACCCCACCACAAATTTTGGCGGTCTTGCGGAGAGCGTTGCGCCACAAGGGTTTCCGGAGGATTGGAGTCGCAAGACCGCCAATCCAGAGTGTGGCGGTCTTGCTGGCGGTCTTGCCGATCCTTGGGAGGATGCGTGAGGCGGATCCCTCTCTCCCTGGACGGCTTCCGCCTCCCCTGCCCTTGGGCAAGCCAGAGGATCTCCCGCCACCAGCACATTGAGGTGACGGCGGTTGCTGGCCGGCGCCGAGGACCCAAACCGCCCAAGAGGAAGCGTAAGCAGTCCGACAGGGAGCCGCCGCGGAAGCCCCGTGTCCGCTATGTGGTCGGCAACCGGGTGCGGATTGCCGTGGGCCGCCCTGGCGAGTACGTGGGCACCCTGCTGGCCGAGATCAGGGCCCGCTACCCAGACGGCCAAGCTATGCCGGTAACGGACGAGGCCGGGCTCCGTCCGTTGGCCGAGTACGCGGCTGGCTGGCAGACCTCGACCGAGGCCGCCAAGGCAATGTGCGTGCGCAAGTCCCGCTTCCTGACGATGGCCGCGGATCCGGAGCTCGTGGAGCTGGCGGTCACGCTCGACCCAGACCTCAATCGCCGTCTATGGACCGATGACGGGGACGAGTTCATGCGCCTGCACGGGCATGACGGCCACGCCGTCCCGGAACCTGAGCCCCAGCGGCGCGGCATCTGCAAGACCGTGCGCACCGGGAAGACCACGACACGCGGAAAACCGATCCTGGCGAAGATCGGATTCGAGTGCTGGTTCGGCGGCGTCAACCTGCACCGATCGCCACCTGTACGCACACGCGGCGGTCTGACGCTGATCCAGCGTTGGACCGAGGCGGACCTGCTGGGCCTGCCCTACCCCGGCGATTGGGGAACCAAGCCCTACGCCTGAACGCGCGGCAACAGGACGGGTGAAACGGGAACCCGAAACCCCCTCCTGCAGCCACATAGGGTAGAGGCCGAGAATTGTCCCCCTTCGTGCACGCTGGGGAACTTGCATCGCGCACTCACCCGCCGAGATGGCGGCACCTCCCAACGAATCGCCGAGAGGCGACATAAGACGGAAATCCAAGATGGCATATCCCGCACTGAGCGGGTGGCTGGCTGAGCGCCGGGCCGCCCCCAAGCACGCCAACTTTCAACTAACCAACGTCGAGAAGTTTGTCTCGTCTGGCAAGCGCATCGTCCGGGGCATTGCGTCTAGCATTAGTGTCGATCGCCAGGGCGATGTTGTCGTTCCCCAAGGGGGACGGTGGGGGCTTCCCTTACCCCTCCTGTGGCAGCACCGGCACGACGAACCCATCGGCTGGGTTCGCGCGCTCCAGGTTCGGGGCGACGTGCTCTGGATGGAGGCCGAGGTCGCCGAGGGTATCGACCATGCCGATCGCGCCTGGAAGATGATCGAATCGCGCCTGGTGGATAGCTTCTCGATCGGCTTTCTGGGGAAGAAGTGGGAGCCGCTCTCCAACGGGGGCCGGCGGTACACCGAATGGTCCTTGGTGGAGGTATCGGTTGTTACCGTGCCCGCCAACCAGGATGCACGGATCAGCCGGTCTTCCGAGCGGAACGCCGGCTCCGTGAGCCTGGCCCGAAGTAGAAGCTCCGCCGGTGTCCCCCTGAAGCAGGTCAAGCCCGGCGTGCGCCTCAAGAGGCCGGCCGGCGCCCCGATCCAATTGACCACGCCCGAGCCGGTCCCTTTCAAGCGCCGGCCTGACGGCACGGTCAGCCTTCGGAGGGACCGATGAGCGTGCACGCTGATCGCGAGGCCTTCTACAAGCGCTACGACGCCGCCGTGGCAAGGCTCCCTGAAGCACTACGGAAGGATGCGAGCTTCACCAACTGCGGCGAAGATCGGCACGGCATCCATTTCTATGACGGGTGGGGACAGAAGACCGCCATCGTGCCGGAACAAGGTGACATCACCTTGCTGGGCCAGGTCGTGGAGAAGTCAACCGAATCGGCCACGCCGGAGAATTCGGATACGACGAAGCGCCCGCCATACGCGAGCCATGACTTCGTGAAGAAGTCCGTTCTCGCCGCCCTTCGCAGAGTCGGGGTGAAGCTCAAGACGGTATACGACGCGCTTATCGCCATCGACGAAAGGCTGAAGGATCTCGAAGGAAGCCGGGTCGCAAAGTCCCTAGATCTGGCTGCGCTGGATGAGATGGCGGCCTTCGCGCAGCGACTTGAGCAGCTGGAGAACGCGGTCGCCGAGATGGAAGACCACGGATTCCGATACCGCGGTTTCTGGCGCGATGGCCTCAAGGCCAAGCGCGGTGACGCATTCACCCACGATGGTTCGCTTTGGTATGCGAGCCGAGCCACCAACGACCGCCCATGCAACGAGTCTGCGGACTGGGCTGTGGTCGCACGAAAAGGACGGGACGCACGATGACCGAGAGCATTCCCCTGACGGCAGAGCAAGCAGCCTCTCTCCGATCAACTGAGAGCGATTGGCTGAAGATGACAAAGGAACAGGAACAGTTCATCCGATCGACCAAGCCGGGCTGGGTCTGCACCATCTACGGCGACGAGCTTCTCAGGGTGTCCTGCAGTCAAATGGAGCGCGCGATGGAGGTCGCGTTCAAGACCGCCTGCACGGCCGCTCTCCAGCTCCTGGGTAGCTCGATCGAGGATGTCCAGATCACTTGCGACAATCTAGAGCTCGGGCAGACGTACCTCCGCGTCCACGCGACGGACGGGCTGGGTAAGACGACCAGCGCTATCGGAATGATCCCCGACCCGAGGGCGCACTAATGCCCAGGGCTGAAGACCTAAACCGCGTGGCTCGCCTGGACGGTTACGGCGTCCGACGCGCCAGGGATCGCCGGCAGCGGTCAGCTTGGGGCGGCCTACTGGGGATCTTCCGCCAGGGCGGCCTCGTGTTCGCGTCCGATGACGCCTACTCGGTGAAGGCGTGGCTGATAGTGCGAGGCCGCAGGGATGGCTAAGAGCCAGTACGCCAATTGGTACGCACACCGAGCTTGGCGGAAGAAGCGGGAGCGCCAACTGGCTAAGGAGCCGCTATGCCGCTACTGCGCCAAGCTGGGAAGGATCACCGTAGCTGACGTGGCTGACCACATCGAGCCGCACAAGGGCGACCGCATGAAGTTCTGGCGAGGAGCGCTGCAGAGCCTGTGCCACACATGTCATAGCTCAGTGAAGCAGCGGGAGGACCTGGGGCTGGCCCCCAAGGGCTGCGGGGTGGATGGGTGGCCGTTGTAGACGGGGGGCCACCCTGGGGCGTGGCGCGACCATCGGGGGGGGGTAGGGAAAATCCTCCGACCCTATAGCTGTTAGCCGCCCCGTGGAGTGCTTTCCCCGCATCCACAATTCGCGGGACGGCCCTGCAGCCCAAGGATGCACCCCGCCCACTCCCCATCCGCACACACATTCGACCGTCGTGAGACGGACAGGAGAAAAATATGACAACCCGCTCTTTGGGCGCGCTGACCATCGACCTTGTAGCGAGGACCTTCGGGTTTGAACAGGGACTGGACAAGGCTTCCCGCAAGGCCAAGAGCAGCGGCAAGGAAATCGAGGCTGCGCTGCGAAGTTCGTTCAAAGCCACCGGCGCAATCCTCGCGGGCGGGGCCGCCGTCGTCGGTGGCGCCTTAGCCGGCCTTACCAAAGACGCGATCGACACCATGGACAAGCTCGATGAGCTGTCCCAGCGTTTCAAGATCGGCACCGAGACGCTCTCGGCGTGGGGATACGCGGCAAGCTTGACCGGCACCGACATCGAGACGGTGGCGCGCAGCATCGGCATCCTCAGCAAGAACATGGCCGCGGCCCTGGATGATGACAGCCGCATGGCTAAGCTGTTCCAGTCGCTGGGCATCCAGGTCAAGGATGCGAACGGCAACCTGCGAGACGTTCAGGAGGTTCTGCCGGAGATCGCAGATCGGTTCAAGGTTCTCGACAACTCGACAACCGAGACAGCCTTGGCAATGGAGCTGCTGGGCAAGAGCGGCGCCGAGATGCTGGAGTTCCTGAACCTCGGCAAGCAGGGCCTGAGCGACTACAAGGCAGAACTTGCGGATCTCGGCGGCCTGGTGACCCCGGAGGCAGCGGAATCTGCGGCACAGTTCAAGGATGAGCTCGACAAGTTGCATGTAGCCGGCCAAGGCCTTGGGATTCTTGTGGCAGGTCAGCTGACCGACTCGCTCGCGGACACCACCAAGGAGTTCCGGCAGCTGGTGACCGATGGCCGACTTGCGGCGAATGTGGTGACTCTGATCGACGGTGCTATGAGCGCTGGCATCGGCACGATCAATGCCTACAACCAAGCGGTTGCGGTGACGAGTGAGACCATCGAAGGCCTGGTCAAGTATGCCCAGGGAACACATATGATCACCAACAACCTGCTGAGCTTCGGCCTGGCAGATGGCGGTGTAGTCGAAGGGCTCCAGCAGCAGGTTAAGGCCGTGCGCGACACCATCGACGCGCGTGAGCGGATCATCCAGGAAATGCGCGCTGGCGCCGGGAATGCCCCGGCGGTCATCTTTGCGGGCGAAGGTCCGGAACCGGCTGGCCTGTTCAAGATGTCGGAGGACGAGCTCCAGCTGCGGAAGGAGTACGCCGCCCTGCAGGAGCGCCTCGGGAAGATGTTCGCAGGGGGCACGGCTGCACCGAAGGCAGCCAAGCCCGACAAGAGCCTGCAGGACGCCATGCGCGCCACGCGGGAGATGGTCGAGGCGCAGGAAGGCTGGCATGAGCGTCTGCTGGACCTGCAGGCCGACCTGGGCGGCCCGGTGGCCCAGGTGACCCGGGACTACCAGAAGCAGCTGGCGGAGCTGGATGCGGCCTTCGCCGCTGGCAAGGTCACTCTGGCCGACTACGCCCAGTTGCAGGAGACGATCACTGGCAACCGCGAGCGCGACTTGAAGGCGGCCCGGGAACAGCTCACCCCGGCCGAGCAGTTCATCGAAGACCTGCGCGCGGAGAACGCGCTGCTGGCTGCCACAACCGATGGGCAGCTGCGCCTCACCGCTGCCAGGTACGCAGGCAAGGATGCCACCGCTGCCCAGGTCGAGGAGGCTTACGAGCTCTTGAAGGTCAACGAGGAGTTGGCCGACGCACAGCAGAATTGGGATGAGCTGAACCATTCTATCGCCGATGGCCTCTTCGACATTGCTACCGGTGCCGAGTCGGCGACTGGCGCGATCAAGAACTTCATCGATGACCTCAACAGGCAGGTCCTGCACAACATCACCCAGGACTGGGCCGACGCCCTGACCGACGCTCTCAAGGGCTTCGCCAATGGCGCCAGTGGGTCTGGCGGCAGCTGGTTGGGAAGCCTGCTGGGTGCCTTCGGCTTCGGCGGCGGCAAGGCGAGCGGCGGCTGGACAAGCCCTTACACGGTCTACCAGGTCAATGAACTCGGCCTGGAGATGGCGACGGTCCGCGGACGGGACTACATGCTGACGGGCAAAGACCCGGTGCACATCACCCCTGCGAACCGAACCGGCGGCGGCTTCCAGCAGAACGTGACCTTCAACGTAGCCGGCCGGATCGACCGCCGCACGCAGGACCAGATCACCGGCGAGCTGCTGCGCCAAGGCATGCGGTCGCAGGCGCGGAACGGCCGCTGACTTTCCAGGGACCGATCATCGCATCGCCTTCGCTACTTCCTACAACAGAGTCAGAATTTTCCTACACGGCGCATGGGATGTCGCCTAGGGCTTCAAGGCCGACCTGCAGGCATCCTGACCTCGCCAGCAACGCGCGATCCCCGGAAGGGTCATCCAGACGCGCGGGCCCCGCAGGGATGCGGGGCTGCTGGTTTCCGGGGCTATTCAATCAAGAGACGACCATGGACCCGATCGTCCTGACCCTGCGCGAGTGCATGAAAGGCTGGGGCGTATTCCGCGGTGAGCTCCCCTTGTTCTGGTTCGCCAGTTACGAGGAAGCCTTGACCACGGCTCGCATGGTCGCTGCGGTGCAGGTGGATATCCGCGAGGCGCCAACTACTATCGAGATGCAGGCAGTCGGGGAGAAGCCTGTCTTTGTGGCAACTGTCTCCACACCCGCAGCAGCCTAGAGTGGCGCTGGCCACCCCCGGCAATCCCTGCAGCCACGCCCCCCCAGGTGTAGCATCCGGACCAGCATCGTGCTCACGGTCGGAAAGGGGAATCCATGGCTAATGTACCGAAGCGGGTAGCGGAAAGGATCGTCGCAGGGATCAAGCGCTATCAGCCGATCCTGGACAGTGCAAAGACGCGAGACGTTGGGGAGGCTGATACCGTCACGATCGTCAAGGACATGCTTGCCGATGTGTTCGGCTACGACAAGTATTCCGACCTCACTTCGGAGTACGCCATTCGCGGTACCTACTGCGACTTGGCCACCAAGATTGACGGAACACTGCAAACACTAATTGAGGTCAAGGCCATCGGTCTTGACCTTAAGGACCAGCACGTCAAACAGGCGGTGGACTATGCCGCAAATCAGGGCGTGGACTGGGTCCTTCTCACCAATGGTCAACAGTGGCGCGTGTACCACGTCATCTTCGCCAAGCCGATCGGCCAAGAGCTGATCGTCGATCTGAACTTCTGCGCCATGAACTCGCGGTCGGCTGCCGATATCGAGAAGCTGTACCTCTGGTGCAAGGAAGGCTGGCAGAAGTCCGTCCTCGGCGAATACAAGGATCGGAAGGAGGCACTCTCTCGTTTCGCCATAGGAGCCATCCTCCAGTCCGAGTCGATCCTGGCCGTTTTGCGCCGAGAGCTGAAGAAGCTATCACCAGACGTAAAGATCGATCCCGAAGAAATCAATGCCGTTTTGGTGAACGAGGTCCTGAAGCGGGATGTTGTCGAGGGCGAGCCCGCCATCGAGGCCAAGAAGAAGCTCGCCAAGATCGCCGCGAAAAAGGCTAAGGAAGCGAAGCCATCATCCTCCGACGCCACACCGGCGACTGTTGGGTTGGAATGACCAAAGCAAATCCCGGATCCCCGTGATACCAAGCAGCGGATGTTCGGGCGGAAGTAGGAGTGGGTTTCCGCTGGGCTACGACGCTGGCATCTCGCCTCAAGTCCGCCCTATCCCCCACCTTTCCACTGGTTTGACGGCCTTCTGGCGATCTTCTCTGCGACCTCGCGCCGTAGCCGTTCCTCGTGCCGGATGACCCATAGCTCGCAGCCGCGGCGCCCAGCTTCGAAGCTGGTGCAGTCGCGGCTGACCACTGGGTGATCAAGCCCTCGGTGCACGTACAGGCTGGCGAACCACGAGTGGCCGTCTACCTTGTCGAGCAGAAAGGCCACTGGCTCGCCGTCGAGGAACAGGCCATCGCCCACCTTGGACAGGTGGCAGCGGCGGTTCCAGGTGAAGCCGGCGGGAAGCATTGACCTGCCCCCGGTTTTCAGGGCCAACCTCGTCTCGCTCGATCATGCCAAGGCAGCTATCGCAGCCTGGCGACGTGACTACAACGAGGTGCGACCGCACAGCTCCCTCGGCAAACGCACACCCGCCGAGTTCGCAGCCATGCTCCGCGAACATGGAACCCTTGCAGCAAACCAACCGAGCGATAAGCTCACAACCCAGGACTCTACGAAGTAGCTCGTGGCCCTAACACCGGGGGCAGGCCAGCAGTACGCGGCTCCCCTAGTGGGAAAGCCCACACTCGAGGAGTGGCTATGGAAATCATTCTCGCAATCGCGCTCGGGGCCGTCGTCATCTGGTTTCTCAAGCAGGTCGCCGATACGCGACGGGGGCAGGAGACACGGTTCCCGGCTCCGCAGACCCAGCAGTTCCGTCTGGGCGGTGGTAGCGGCGACTACGACATGGAAGTGGTGGGCGAATCTCACTACCTGGACAACCTGCGGAAGATCGCCGGCCACGGCGACATCTACCATGAGTGCGACGCAGTCCTCCGCATGGAGGACGACAACCCGCATGACCGCAACGCCGTTGCGGTCTACATCAATGGGATGAAGGTCGGTTACCTCAGCCGGGCAGTGGCCAAGGACTATCGGAAGCAGGTCGAGCCGCACGGCAAGCTGGACGGCACATGCGGGGCCGTCATCATCGGTGGTGGCGAGGGACGCCCCAATCTGGGCGTCTGGCTGGATCTTCCGGTGAAGTAACTCTGTTGAAGCCAGCAGCCCCGCATCCCTGCGGGGCGCGTCCGGGTGCCTGGACCCTCGGTCGGCGCCGCGCGGTGCTGGCTAGAGGAGAGTCGCAAAGGCCCGTCGCTGGCGGTATCGGATTCTTTCGGTTCCCGTTGTAGGAAAACTCCGCAACCCGTCCCTCCCCGCAATGCGACCCAGTGGTCGATCTGCTCGACGACCCAGTAGTTGTGGGCGCCAATCTTCACCGGCCTGGGGAAGTGCCCTTGGCTGACCTGCAGGTAGATCTGCGTCTTGGACAGCCCAGTGCGCTTGGACACCATCCCGATTCGCTCCATCGTAAGCGTATCTGGCACTGCATTCCTCCTTCGTTGGGTGGAGGAATTTCAGCAGGACTCCAGGACCATGCGGTTGTCGTAACCCGGCCCGTTTTGCGTCGGGTTGGAGCCACGGACAACGCGGCCCCTTTTCCGTACCCGCGTCCGTATAACGAAAAAGGCCGCCGGAGAGGCAGCCTAAATCATTGAAAAATATGGTGGGCGGTGCAGGGATCGAACCTGCGACCCTTGCCGTGTGAAGGCAATGCTCTACCGCTGAGCTAACCGCCCGGAGGGGTGAATCGTCCGCACCAGTGGGTGCGGGCTGCGCATGTTAAAGAAAGG
>Ga0065721_10052086_pt1 | contig 12699 bp, 12 predicted proteins | sample Mesricmetagenome_FD_59108 | JGI IMG/M metagenome (GOLD analysis project Ga0065721, IMG submission 59108) | Mesophilic microbial community from rice straw/compost enrichment Sample: eDNA_1 v2 (version 2) | ecosystem: Engineered > Solid waste > Grass > Composting > Bioreactor | place: USA: Davis... | reverse complement strand
GCCCGATGGCAAGCAACTTGCCTATGTGAGTTTCGAGCTGGGTAAGCCAGTGGTTTACTTGCAGACGCTGGCCACAGGCCAGCGCACCCCGGTGGCTAATTTCAAGGGGAACAACAGCGCACCGGCCTGGTCGCCCAGCGGGAATCAGCTGGCGGTAGTGTTATCACGCGACGGAATTTCCCAGATTTACACCATGAACCCGGATGGGTCCGGGTTGCGGCGTGTGATGCGCTCGCCTCTGATCGATACGGAGCCGCAGTACACACCGGATGGCGGCTCGTTGGTGTTCACGAGCGACCGGGGTGGCAGCCCCCAGATTTATCGAGTACCGGTGTCGGGCGGCGAGGCCCAACGGATTACTTTTAACGGAAGTTACAATATTTCACCGGCTTTGTCTCCGGATGGCGAGAAGCTGGTGTACGTTACACGAAGAAACGGCGCCTTCAGACTTGCCCTGCAAGATATGGCGGGTGGTTCAGAACAATTGCTTACAGCCGGCCCGGATGACGAATCTCCCAGCTTCGCACCGAACGGTATGCAAGTTCTCTATAGCTCGGTCCAGAATGGACGCAGCGTATTGGCCGTCACCTCTGTTGACGGACGCGTGCGGCAGACTTTGTCGGCAATGAACGGCAAGGTCCGCGAACCCGTCTGGGGCCCGTTTACCGATTAGTACGTGTGACTCTTTTTTAAAGGAAATCGAATGAGCTCGCGCATCGCAAAAAGCCTAACCATTGCTGCTATCGCTGCCTCCCTGGCAGCTTGCAGCTCGGTACCGCTGGATCAGGCTGGCACATCAACCGGTGCCGGAGCTGATGGTGCCGCAACAGGCCAGATCATGGATCCGTTCAACCCGCAAAGCCCTCTGGCTCAGCAACGGTCCGTGTACTTTGAATTCGACAGCTACACTGTTCCTGAACAGTATCGTGGCCTGGTCGAAATGCACGCTGGCTACTTGCGCAATAACACCCAACAGCGCATCCGCATTGAAGGCAACGCCGACGCCCGTGGTGGCGCCGAATACAACCTGGCCCTGGGCCAGCGTCGTTCTGAAGCTGTGGCACGCATGATGGGCCTGCTCGGCGTGAACGCCGGTCAGATTGAAGCCATCAGCTTCGGTAAGGAGCGTCCGCGCGCCTTGGGCAATACTGAAGCCGACTACGCAGAAAACCGCCGCGCAGATATTGTTTATCAGCAATAATATCGGCAACGCTGTCTGCCAACGCCGCGGCGTCCAGTCGCGGCGTTTTTTTTACGGATCCGGAATATGAGCCCTCGTTCACCTTATCTCCGCACTGCATTGGTCGCCGCCGCCGTCTCGCTTGGTTTCATGAGCTCGCCCACCTATGCGTTTGCAGACGATGAAGCCCGGCGCGCAATTCTGGATTTGCGTGGGCAACTGAGTACGCTGGTCGACCAGAGTCGACAAATCCGCGTGCAGCAAGCCGACCAAATCGAGACACTGCAGCAGGAAGTTGCACGCCTTCGCGGTGAAGTCGAACGCCTGAGTCATCTCGTGGAGCGGAATCAACCCTCGCAACCCCAGAACGAATCCTCGATACAGGTGGCAGATCCTAACGAGCAGGCTGCGTATAACGATGCAATGCTCAGTTTCCGTGCCGGCCAATATGCAGAAGCCGTGAAGGCGCTCACGACCTTCATCCAGACTTATCCCCAAAGCGCGCTGGTACACGAAGCACGGTTCTACCGTGGCAGCAGCCTTTACGCCACCAAGGACTTTAAAGGTTCGATCAGTGGCCTGGAAGCCATGCTGAAGGCCGCACCCAATGATCCTCGCGCACCGGATGCCTTGCTGGTGATTGCCGCCAGCCAAGTCGAACTGAACGATTTGCAGGGCGCGCGCACCAGCCTCCAACGCATCGTCAAAGAATTTCCCAATACACCTGCCGCTGAAACCGCACAGAACCGGTTGAAGCTTTTGCAGTGAGCCTGGAAGGCGACGTCTCGGGACTGGACAAGCGCCTCGTGAACCGCAGCACATTAGCGCTGGCGAGTCTCGGCGCAGTCGTACTGCTCATGGTACTGGACGTTTCCAGCGGCGCCGCTGTGCTCAGCTGGCGCGAGATTCTGGCCGGCCTAACCCGTGCCACGTCCTCGCCCCCGATGGGGCATTTCATTGTCTGGGAATTGCGCCTTCCGCAAGCCTTGATGGCGCTATGTGCCGGCGCGGCGCTGGGTCTGGCAGGGGCCGAAATGCAGACGGTACTCGACAACCCTCTGGCCAGCCCGTTCACATTGGGAGTGTCTTCTGCCGCCGCAATGGGGGCGGCGATCGCACTGGTATGGGGTTGGCATGTACCCACCCTACCACTTCGGTACGGCGTGGCAATCAACGCATTTGTCATGGCCATGCTGTGCAGCATGGTGCTAGACCTGGCTGCAAGACACATGCGGATGGCGACGCATGGCATTGTGTTGCTCGGGATTGCTCTTGTCTTTGGTTTCAATGCGATCGTCTCCCTCATGCAGCTGCTCTCCGATGCTGCCGCGCTCCAGGACCTTCTGCACTGGATGATGGGCAGCATTTCCAGCAGCCGATGGGGAGAAGTCCTGTTTCTAGCGTCGGTATTCGCCTTCACCTTGGCGTGGTCCATGACACAGGCGTGGCCCTTGACCGCCCTGCGTTTCGGCGAGGAACGCGCGGCGAGCTTCGGCCTCGATCCACGACGCGTGCGGCGCTGGTCGCTCATGCGTGTGAGCCTGCTAGCCGGGACGGTCGTCGCCTTGGTGGGCGTAATTGGATTTGTCGGACTCATCGCTCCGCACATTGCCCGCCGACTTTGGGGCGAAGACCACCGCTGGTATTTACCCGGAAGCGCCCTAGTGGGTGCGCTCATCATGGTGGGAGCGTCGGTACTCGCTAAGCAACTCAGCAGCCTGGTGGAAATTCCGGTCGGCATCGTGACCACTCTGGTGGGCATCCCCTTCTTTATTGTTGTCCTGACCCGGCGGAGCCGACATTGATGACGCCGCGCACGCCCCGAATCTCACGACGCACGCCATGACGCCCATAAGAAAGGAACGTGGTGGCACCGAACTAGAACGTGGTGGCACCGAACTACGAATGCACGGATTGCACTGCACACTTGGGAAGCGCCGCGTGCTCCGCCACTTGAACGCCGAGCCTCTGCAAGCGGGGCAGCTCCATGCCATCGTCGGGCGCAATGGAGTGGGCAAATCTACCCTCTTACGTTGCATTGCGGGATTCGTTCCATGCCAGGCAGCCGAAATGTCGCTGGGCGAAACGGATTTGCGGCCCCTGAGCGCTTCTGCCCGATCAGAATCATTGCGCTATCTTCCGCAATCGACTCCTGGCGCATTGCATCTGAGCGCCTACGATGCCCTTCGCGTCGCACTCCATGCCCGTGGCAGAATCAACGCCTCCCAGGCCGGTCCTCGCCTGGAAGAAATAGTGCGACACCTGGACATCGCACACCTGAAAGACCATTATCTGGACGAGCTATCGGGCGGTCAGAGGCAGCTCATATGGTTGGCCCAGGCGCTGCTACACAAACCGGACGCACTGTTGCTGGACGAACCCTTGGCGGCTCTGGACCCACACTACCAACATCAAGTCATGCAACTGTTGCAGCGACTGGCAAAAGAGCAAGACCTGCTTATTATGACCGTGCTGCATGATCTCAACATGGCGCTGCGTTACGCCGACACGGCACTGGTCCTGCTGGATGGTGAGGTCGTGGCCCAGGGGGCACCTCGCGAAGCCCTACGACCCGATATCCTGGCCCAGGCTTTTCTGATTGATGCCCGCATTGAAACAAGCAGCCAAGGCATTCCTTTCCTCATGATCGACCGTCATCACCAAACGTGACTACAAAAGAAGCACACTATATCGAGCGCAGCGCCCTGGTCGCCGGTACCCGCATGCACTATGTCGAATCCAGCGCCGTCTCACCATCCGCCAACCGTGAAATCCTCGTTCTGATACACGGATCCTTGTGTGATTACCGGTATTGGCGCTGGCAGATCGCCGACTTGTCGCCTGACTTTCATATCGCCGCCCCCAGCCTGCCCGGATGCTGGCCGGAGGCGATGACTGCAGAAGCCGATCCCTCGGTGTACAGCATGGGCCGCCACATCGACGCCATCGCAGAATTGTGCGAACAATTATCAGCGGGGGGCCGGGTACATCTGCTGGGGCATTCCCGGGGGGCACAAGTGGCGCTGGAAGTCGCGATGACTTATCCGGAACGCATATCGAAGTTGATCCTCGCCGATCCGGGCTTCCCCTTCAGCGACGAAGCCGCCACGGTACCCGTGCACAGGCAGATTGCTGAAAGACTGGGCCACATGGACCTGGACGACGTTCTGCAGGAGTTCGTTGACGCGGTCAACGGGCCGGGAAGTTGGAAACGCACCGTACGTTGGTTCAAAGACATGACGCGCGCCAATGCCTGGACGCTGATCCCTCAAGTGAAGGACATCGAGCGTTCTATCGACCCACACCGTGTCAAAACTGACCTTCAAAGCCCCGTATTACTGATCGGCGGCGAGCAAAGCCCGCCCCGCTATGCCAACCGCATCGAACGGTTGCAGAGCCTGTTGCCGCAAGCGGTGCGCGTTACGGTTCCGCGGGCGGCCCACGGGATGAACCTTGCGAACGCGCCCTTCTTTAATACCGTGCTCCGGCAGTATCTTTCGCCTTACTTCGACGGAAGCTTGCCCACCACGCCTTCGACGTAGTAGTTCATGCGCGTGAGCGCATCGTCATTCAACGAGCCGGATTCAAGCACGACCTTGCCCGCGTTGTCCTTCAGCGGGCCGTCGAAGGGTGTCAGTTTCCCGGCGATGATGGCTTGCTTCTTCTCTTCCACCAGCTGAAGTACATCTTGCGGCACAGCTGCATTGAAACCCTCAACGCGCGCCATGTCTTCCTTCAGGCCGCCCCAAGTCATGTCGGACTTCCAGGTCCCATCCAGCACCGCTTGGGCAGCCTTCGTGAAGTAGTCGCCCCAGTGGTGGGTAACAGCAACCAACTGCGCCTTAGGTGCAAAGCGGCTCATGTCCGAGTGGTAGGCCACGGCGTGGACGCCTTTTTCTTCAGCAGCCAAGACAGTGGCGGTCGAATCGGTGTGATGAGTCAGGATATCAGCGCCCTGGCCCATCAAAGCCAGCGCGGCATCGCGCTCTTTACCCGGGTCATACCAACTGTTGACCCAGATCACCCGCGTTTCCACATTCGGATTCACACTTCGGGCGCCCAGGGTAAAGGCATTGATACCCTGCAGCACTTCCGGAATCGGGAAAGCACCGACATAGCCAAGGATATTGCTCTTCGTCATCTTGCCAGCCACGATGCCCGCAAGGTAACGGGCCTCGTAGAAACGGGCATTGGTCACCGCCACGTTATCGGCAGTCTTGTACCCTGTGGAGTGCACGAACTTCACATCGGGAAACTGGCGAGCCACCTTCAAGGTCGGGTTCATGTAACCGAAAGACGTTGTGAAGATGAGCTTGTTGCCCTGTTGAGCAAGGTCGCGGATGACACGTTCGGCGTCTGCACCTTCCGGCACATCTTCTACGAACTGGGTGGACACTTTGTCACCGAGCGCAGCCATCATTTCGCGACGCCCTTGTTCCTGTTGCCACGTCCACCCCGCTTCACCGATGGGACTGACATAGACAAAACCCACTTTCAGGGGCTCTTGCTGGGCATGCGCCGCGGAAGCGAGCACAACCGTAGCGGCAACTGCCGCCGCGCTCAGGGCGTGACGTAAGAACTTTACAGACATGATGTCCATCCTTAAGTGTTGGGATTGAAATTCTTGCCGAGAGAGGCCGGCATGTTCAGCCGTATCCACGTGGCATTACGCGAGATCAGCACCAATACCACGATGGTCGCAATATAGGGCAGCATGGACAGCAACTGCGATGCGATAGGAACACCTACGGCCTGCATGTGGAAGGTCAGGATCGTGATGCCGCCAAAGAGATAGGCACCGGCCATGACCCGAAATGGCCGCCATGTAGCAAAGGTCGTAAGGGCCAAAGCAATCCAACCTCGCCCCGCGACCATGCCTTCCATCCAGAGCGGGGTATAGACCAACGACATGAATGCACCTGCCAGGCCGCAACACATTCCCCCAAACAGAACGGCCGCCAAACGGATGCGACGCACGTTATAGCCCAGGGAGTGCGCGGACGAAGGCGACTCGCCGACTGCCCGAAGTATGAGCCCCGGACGCGTGCGCCCCAGGAACCACGCAACCGCAATGCACAACGCGACAGCCCCGTACACAAGAGGATGATGTCGGAACAGCGCGGGCCCTAGCAGCGGAATGTCCCCGAGTATGGGGATGGCAAATTGCGGGGGCTGCAGACTTTCCCCGGCATAGGGCAAGCCTAGATAAGCGGACGCTCCGACACCAAATAGCGACAGCGCGAGGCCTGTAGCAACTTGGTTCGCGCCTAGCCAGATGGTGAGCCAGGCAAAAAAGGCAGCCATGACGACACCCACCACTGCTGCCAGCACAAAGCCCAGGCCAAAACTGCCAAAGGCGACAGTGGTCGCGAATGCCGTGATGGCCCCCATGAGCATCATGCCTTCGGAGCCCAGGTTGATCACACCACTGCGTTCATTGACCAACAAACCCAGCGCAGCCAGCATCAGAGGCGTGCCGGCAATCAAGGTTGAAGCGATCACGGGAGCTAGTGCATCCATCAGCGCGCCCATCTTAAACGATTGTGGATGAGTACATCACACGCCAGCAGGGCAAACAGCAGAATGCCCTGGAAGATGCCCGTAATGGCGCTGGGCATACCCAGCCGGCTCTGGGAAAGCTCACCTCCGATATAGAAAAGCGCCATGATGAAGCTGGAGAAAATGACTCCGACGGGATGCAGTCGCCCTACAAAAGCCACAATGATGGCTGCAAACCCATAACCGGGCGAAATAGAGGGCGTGAGCTGGCCGATGGGCCCCATAACTTCGGCAGCGCCGGCGAGTCCCGCCAGGCCTCCGGAAATCAGCAAGGAAATCCACAACGAACTTCTCGACGAGAAGCCCGCATACCGTGCCGCCATAGGCGCGATGCCACCGACCTGAAGCTTAAAGCCCGAAAAACTCTTCGAGAGATAGAGCCATCCGATGACGGCCGCGATCAACGCAAGCGCGATGCCAATATGCAAGCGGGTGGCAGGCAGGATGACGGGTAGCAACCAGCCATCCGAAAAGAGACGCGACTGCGGAAAACCGAATCCGTCTGGATCCATGAGCGCGCCGTGCACAAGGTAGCTGAGCAGCAACTGCGCGACATACACGAGCATCAGGGAGACCAGAATCTCATTGGCATTGAAATGATCCCTGAGAAACGCAGTGATGGCCGCCCAGGCCATGCCGCCGGCCACGCCAGCCAACAGCGCCAATGCAATCATCCAGGCGCCTCCGTTCTCGCCATCATCTAGCCAGAGCACCAGAGCCCCGGCAGTGATTGCTCCAATGACCAGCTGACCTTCAGCGCCGATATTAAATACATTCGCCCGGAAGCAAATGGACAGACCCACTGCAATTGTGAGCAAAGGCGCCACTTTCATGCCGACTTCCGACCAACCGTGCAAGTCCTTGACCGGCTCGAAGAAGAAGACACGCAGGCTAGCGATCGGGTCCTTGCCCACGACCGAGAAGAGGATCGCCCCACAAACAGCCGTCAGCACGACCGCCAACAGGGGGGAGCACCATGCCATCAAGGTTGAGGGTCGAGCACGGCGTTCAAGCCTCAGCATGAGCGCCCCCCTCAGCCCACAACCCACTCATCCAGCGGCCAATCAAGTCGAGCGACGCCTCGCGAGTGCGAATGGGCGGTGACACACGCCCTTTGGCGATGACGATCAAACGATCAGAAATTTCAAACAATTCGTCGAGCTCTTCGGAGATGACCAGCACTGCGCAACCGGCATCCCGCAGGGCCAGTAACTCGACACGTATCTGCGCGGCTGCGCCGACATCCACGCCCCACGTGGGTTGCGCCACCAGCAGCACGCGAGGGCGACGCGTCACCTCGCGCCCGATGATGTACTTCTGAAGATTGCCCCCGGATAGGCTGCCGGCAGCCGCTTGCGGGCCATGGGCCTTCACGCGGAAGCGATCGATGATGCCGCCTGCCAACCGGCGTAGAGCCGGTCGCTGAATCAGCCCTTGGCGCACCGTTTCCCGATTTTGGTGAGACAGAAGCATATTCTGTGCAAGTGAGAGATCGGGCACTGCACCCCTGCCCAGACGTTCCTCGGGCACGAATCCGAGACCATGTGCCCTACGCCAGGAGGCCGAAGTATGACCCACCGCCTGGCCCTCGAACACCATTGCCTCACTGGGCACGCGGGGGTCTTCGCCCGCCAGGGCGGCGAGCAATTCCTGTTGGCCGTTACCTGAAACACCGGCCACTCCCAGGATTTCGCCTTCGTGCAGGTCAAAATTGATATCCGCGAGGGGCGTCGCAAACGGATGTGCCCGCGGCAGCGTCAACCCCCGCACAGACAGCAGTAATTTCCCAGCAGGGCGGTCGTCATGCTGAACGACGGGCGGCTCGCTGCCAATCATCATGCGCGAGAGGCTGGCATCCGTTTCTTCGCGGGGATCGCAGACGCCAGTGACCTTACCGCCTCGCATGACGGTGCATCGCTGGCATAACTCGCGAATCTCGTCGAGCTTGTGGCTGATGTACAGAATGCTGCAGCCTTCCGAAGCCAATTGCCGCAACGTTTGGAAGAGGGACCGCACGGCCTGCGGGGTCAACACAGAGGTCGGCTCGTCGAGAATGAGCAGCTGCGGTTCACCCAATAGGGCACGCACGATCTCTACTCGTTGGCATTCCCCCACTGAGAGCGTATGTACATGACGCTGCGGCTCAAGATGCAAGCCATACTGGGCCGCCTTTTGCTCGATGCGCTGCTGGAGCTCCGCCATGCGGTGCCGCCCGGGAAGACCAAGGGAAATGTTCTCGGCCACCGTAAGGGTGTCGAAGAGCGAAAAGTGTTGGAAGACCATTCCGATGCCCAAATCGCGGGCGGCGGCAGGGCTCGAGATGTGGACCGGTTCACCATTCCACCGGATTATCCCCGAATCGGGGCGAGTGACCCCATAAATGATCTTCATCAACGTGGACTTCCCGGCACCGTTCTCGCCCAAAATGGCGTGAATCTCTCCGGGCATGACGGTGAGGTCGATACCATCGTTGGCGACGACCGAAGGATAACGCTTGGTGATCCCTTGGAGCGTCAGTCGCGGCACGGGATGGGCGTCGTCCATGTTATCGGTTCTGGAGCGCCTTCTCGATCTTCTTGTCGGTCTTGTACTGGCCCAGAGCGTACACGGCCCAGATTGCTGCCGGCAGCCAGCCAATGACAGTCAGCTGTAGCACCAGGCAAATGATGCCGGCGAACGGCCTACCGATCGTGAAAAAAGTGAGCCAGGGCAACAATAGGGCAATCAGCAGTCGCATGGCCGTATATATCTATGTCGGGAAAGGGAAAGTCAGCTATTCTAACCCGTAAGGCGGCATAACATGCGGGGTCAGGCAAATGTCAGGCATTTGGGCAGCCATCGCGGCTGAGTTCTCCGACGTACCGGATCTGGCCGAAGCGGCGGTCATCTGCATTCGCTTGACCATCGCAGCCTCGATGGGCGCCCTCATAGGCCTGGACCGCGAACGCCGTGGAAAGGAAGCCGGGCTTCGAACCCACATGATGGTGTCACTGGGTGCCGCCCTGTTCATCCTTGTACCCACGCGCAGCGGCATGGAGGTCGCTGATGCGAGCCGAGTATTACAAGGGATTATTGCAGGCATAGGCTTTCTTGGCGCCGGTGCAATCCTGAAACAAGATAAAGACGGGGTCATCAGGGGCCTCACTACGGCAGCCAGTATCTGGGTATCCGCTGCGGTCGGCATTGCCGCCGGCATGGGACGCGAGGTGACAGCCATCCTGGGGACCCTGGCGGCCTTGTTCATCCTGGGCGTCATGACTCGTGTAGAACGCAAGGTTGATCCGCAAACGGCCCCCCAGCATCAAACAGAGCATCACGAACCCTAAAAAAAAGTTCAATGGGGGATCAACTCTTCAAAGGGATCGCCTTTCGTCGCCGAGGCCGCCGAGCCCTTCTGTTGCCCCTTGCCTTTCGCACTCTCACCTTCGGCCGCTTTCTTCCGGCCATCCCCCCGTAACGAAGTGCACCCACTGTCATCGGTGCCAACATTCAGCAAGGGAACCAGGGCAGCCAACGGTGCAGCGAGCACCCCCAGCACGACCGCTGCCCCCGCTCGCGCCGCGACCGGCGCGGCCTGGACCCCTACATCCGGATTCTTGAAAGTGCCTTTTGCGTACAAGGGCGATCTAAGCGTGAGCACACGTAGCGTTTTATTCTCGGGACGGACATCGAGGTCCAGTGTTTCGTTCTTCAGACTCACCTGACCTTCCATCGTGACGACGGCGTCTTCAGTCTCGAGGACAAAAGCACGCGTGCGGACAATGCCGTCCTTCACCGCGAAATCCGCGACCAAGCATTCCACCATGATCTGCTCGTCCCCGAACAGCTTCACGAAAATTGCGTTGGCCACGTTCAGACCGGCGGCCTCCATGAGAAACCGGCTGATGGTGCCCGGGCTCAAGGCCAGGCTCATCTCCCCATCGGAGGTGCCCAACAGGCTCGCAATGGAATCGCCTGTCCCGCGCAAATTGGCATCTCCATGCAATTGACCAAAGCTTGCATCCATGGATTCGGCCCCGGGGAACAGTTGTTTGAGCTGCAGCGCGCGCGCCTCCATGACGAGCTCGGAGCGCAGTTGATCGCTCGTGCCATCGACATTGATGGTGTTAGTCATGGTTCCGCCCGCGATCCCGAACTTGAGCGGTTTCAAGGACAAGACACGGTCCTTCAGCACCACATGGGCCTCGATGTCATCCAGGGGAAGGTCTTCGTTTCGCAGAATGCGCTTGCCAGTGAACTGGACATCCGCATCCATGACGTCCCATGTATCGCTACCAATCTTGGCTACGGGCAGCACTTTGCCGGGCGGCTGTTTCCGGTCCGGTTCCTTGTCGGGGTCGTCACGCTTTTTCTTTTGCCCGGGCTGATCGGCTGATTCGATGCCTATCAACGGGCCAAGATCACGGAAGCGCAACAAGTCCGAAGCCAGCGTACCGGTCAAACGGGGACGTGGATCGCGTACCGTGTATTCCACCGTCCCGCGCAAGTCGCTTTCGCCGACCACACCCTTGAAGTCTTCATAGCGCCAGACACGTTCTGGACGATCCAACAAGCCAATGAGGCGCCCCTCGGTTTGAAACGGCGGAGTCGAAGGCAGGGCCAAGCCAAACAGGGCATTCAAATCCGAGAGGCTGGAACCCGCAAGCTTGAGGCCCACATTGAGTGACGCGACGCCCTTAGGAGCTGTCATGCCCCCTTCGATGGCCATGCGGGTCTCTCCGAAGCTGATTTCGCCCTGCATGGGGAAGGGTTCGCTTCCATCACGCAAGGAGAGCAACCCGCCCACTTTACCTCTACCGGTCACCTCCGCATCATTGAACTTGCCGGATGATTCCCAGTCCATTCCGTAACCGTCCTTCGCGTCGGTATCCAGGCTGTTGAAGCGGGTGCGCATGTCGAGCTTTCGGAGCTGGTCCGTAACCTGCACCTCGACTCGGCGTAACGCCACGCTCTGGAGCTCCACCGTCCAGCCCTCCCCCTCCTTCTCGGTGTCCGTATTGCGCTTGTACGCCCAATTGTTCTTGTCTTCCAGATTCCGTTCGAGCACGAGACGACTGTCCCCGATTTCCAGGCGCTCAATCTCGACATGGCGGGAAAACAGCGGAAAGGGGTTGATAGATACATTCAGGTAGTCGACTTCAGCCATCCGCTCATTCTCACCTTGGAATCCTTCGGGATAACCCGCCACGATGTTTCGGGCACTGATCTGCGGCCACGGTAGCCAACCGTCTCGCCAATCCCATTGGACGTCGAGGTCGCCCTGAATGCTTACCGGACGTTGCAGGGCCTCGGTGGCCTTTTCCTCCACCCACGGGCGCAGCCGGTTCCAATCGAAGAGCGCAATGATCAAAACCAGTAATGCCAGCAGTCCCAGCAGTCCGCAAACCGACCACAGTGTTATTCGCGCTGCTCGCCTCATCGTCCGTCTCCCGACCCAAATAGAAAGGCCCGCTGAAAGCGGGCCCTGCAAAATTGATACCTGACTCAATACTTGGGACGCGATGGCGTCAGGCGACCTCGGAGACTGCCTGAAGCATAGAGCCGGACGCGGCAAAGCGTTGATGCCATTCAAAGGCTTCCGCCAGCAAATGCGGTGTGTGGCCACCCGCCGCGCATGCCCGGCGATAATAGCTGAGCAGCATCTCTCGATAATCAGGATGCACACATCGCTCGATGATCAACGGAGCACGTTCTCGGGGGGCCAGGCCGCGAAGATCCGCCAAACCCCATTCGGTCGCAACAACGTCCACATCATGTTCGGTATGGTCCACATGCGTCACCATCGGTATGACGCTCGATACGGCCCCATTCTTGGCCACGGATTTCGTCACGAAAATGGAGAGATGTGCATTGCGCGCAAAGTCGCCGGAGCCGCCTATCCCATTCATCATGTGGGTGCCGCCGACGTGCGTCGAATTCACATTCCCATAGATATCGAATTCCAACGCCGTGTTGATCCC
>Ga0065721_10052091_pt1 | contig 12700 bp, 13 predicted proteins | sample Mesricmetagenome_FD_59108 | JGI IMG/M metagenome (GOLD analysis project Ga0065721, IMG submission 59108) | Mesophilic microbial community from rice straw/compost enrichment Sample: eDNA_1 v2 (version 2) | ecosystem: Engineered > Solid waste > Grass > Composting > Bioreactor | place: USA: Davis... | reverse complement strand
AAAGCCCCTGGCAGTATCCGACCGGCAAAGACCCAAAGCCCGGACGCGCGGGGCGGCCCTGTGCCTCCCTAACTATCGATAGGCTTCGAGGCGCAAGTCCGCCCCGCGCCGTGACGTTTCTCCATCTACCGACCGCCCGGGAGGGCGGAGCGGACGCACCCGCTCACCCCGATGTCCCGGCCGGGTCCCCTCGCCCCTCCGGGGAGAGGGTAGGGTAAGGGGTACGCGCTCGTGGGGGAACGCGAGAGTGAGGGGCGACACAGCGGTCGCGGCCCCGCCTTGAAACCGCCACCGCGCCCGCGCATTAAGAAACGGACCGGAGGTTCTCCAGCCCGTGCGTATCGCCCGCCCTGCCATTGCCGCTTTCGCCGCCCTTGCCGTCGCCGCCCTCGCCGGTCCGGCCCTTGCCGAGCCGACCGTGCGCGCTTCCGGCAACGCGGCGGTGCGCGCCGGCCCCGGCCGCGAGTACCCGATCCTCGGGCGCCTGGCCGATGGCCAGCGGTTCGTCCTCGAGCGCTGCACCACCCCCTCGCGCGAGGACGAGCTCGGCCGCCGCTATGCCGATTGGGGCGGCGAAAGCTGGTGCTACATCGCGTCCGTGGGCGGCTGGGTCGATGCCGGCTATCTCGTCGGCTCCCCCGCCAAGGTCAACGCCACCCCGCCCGTCGTCCCCTTCGATCCCCTACCCTACGGCATCTTCCGGTGAGCTAGATCCAACCCAGCAGCTCGCGCCGCACGATCGCCTCCAGCATGTCCATGCCGGGCTCCGTATCGTTGAGGCAGGGGATATAGGCGAACTTCTCGCCCCCGGCGTGGAGGAACGTCTCCCGCCCGCCGATGGCGATCTCCTCGAGCGTCTCGATGCAGTCCGCCGAGAACGCCGGCGCCAGGATCGCGATCTTCTTCTTTCCCTGCCCGGGCAGCGCCTCCAGCGTCTCGGCCGTATAGGGCTTCAGCCACTCGGCGCGCCCGAACCGGCTCTGGAACGTGACCATGAGCCTGCCCTCGGGCCACCCGAGATAGTCCCGCACCAGCCGGGTCGTCTCGTGGCATTGGTCGTAATAGGGGTCGCCCTTCTCCCGGTAGGTGACCGGCATGCCGTGGTAGCTCGTCAACACCACGTCCGGCTCGAAATCCAGCCCCTCGACGCCCTGCCGGATGCTCTCGGCCAGCGTCTTCACGTAGATGGGATCGTTGTAGTAGGCCGGCATCGTGCGCACCGCCGGCTGCCAACGCATGTCCTTGAGGGCCAGGAACGCCTTGTCGTTCGCCGTCGCCGTCGTCGTTGCCGAATACTGCGGATAGAGCGGCGCGAGCAGGATGCGCCGGCACCCGGCGGCCTGCATCTTCTCGAGCACGCTCTGCGTCGACGGATTGCCGTAGCGCATCGCCCAGTCCACCACGATGCCGTCCTTGCCGAGTCGGGCGGCAAGCTTGTCGCCCTGCGCCCGCGTGATCACCCGCAACGGGCTCTCGTTGGTCCGCTTGTCCCAGATCTGGGCATAGGCGTGCCCGCTCTTCTGCGGCCGGAAGGAGAGGATGGCGAGGTTGAGGATCGGCCACCACAGCCACTTGGGCGTCTCGATCACCCGCGGGTCCGAGAGGAACTCCTTGAGGTAGCGCCGCACGCTCCGGTAGTCGGTGGCGTCGGGCGTGCCGAGGTTCAGCAGCAGCACGCCGATTTTTTCGGTCTGAACCTGTGGACGGACGACGGGCGCTGGCGCGGACATGGCGGATCGTTCGGTATCGTTGATTGTTGCGCCGCACTTTTAGCCGACACGGCCCGCACCGCAAGGCGGCGATGGGTCGCGGGATCGATAAGCCCTAGAGCGAGGCGGCGAGCAGCAGCACGCCGAAGGCGAACACCAGCACCGCCCCGGCCAGCTCCAGCCACCAGACGATCGCCCCGGCCAGCGGATTGTCCGCGCCCCCTATCCTGCCCGCCACGCCCTTGAAGAATACCGCGAGCGTTGCCAGCACCGCGACGGTTATGCCGGTGCCGAGCCCCATCAGCAGCGTCGAGACGATGCCGACCAGCAGCACCCCCTGCGAGAGGGCAAAGACCAGCACCACCAGCGCCCCCGAGCATGGCCGCGCGCCGACTGCCAGCACCACGCCGAGCTGCTCCTTCCAGCTCCGCCGCGCGACGTCCGGCGTCACGATGTGGTGGTGGTCGTGGTTATCCCCGTCATGGCCGTGTCCGCTATGATCGTGCCCATGATGATGGTGGTGATCATGGCGATGCTCTTCCTCCCCCTCGTGCAGGTGCCTGTGCGCCTTCGCCTCCAGGTCGGGGCCGTGGTGATGGTGGTGCCCCCGGCCGAAGATCTTCCGGGCGATGAGCCACAACCCGAGCGCCGCGACAAGCGCGTAGGAGGCAACGCCGATCCAGTGCGCCGCATCCCCGAGGGCAAGGCTCGTCATGCCGAGGATGCCGGCCGCGATCAGCACGAAGCCGATGGCGACGAGCGACTGGATCAGCGCCGAGATGAAGCTCAGGGCAATACCTCGCCGCGCCTCGATCTCGTTGGCGAGCACGTAGGAGGAGATGACCACCTTGCCGTGCCCCGGCCCCGCCGCATGGAAGACGCCGTAGAGGAAGCTGAGGCCACCCAGGATCCAGAAGGCGTTGAAGTCCGTGCGGAAGGCGGCGAGCGCACCGGTCATGGCCGCATAGAACTCGCGCTGCTGGTCCTGGAGCCAGCCGAAGAAACCGGTGCGCGGCAGGTTGAGCCCGGGCTCCGGCGGCGGTCCGCCGAAGGGCGCCGGCCGGCTTTGGGCGACCGAGTTGACCGCATCGAGCGCCGTTTCGGGAACCCCGCCGGCACAGGCGACGACGATCATCCCCTGGGTCCCGCGCATGGCGGCGGCGAGGTCCGGCGGCAGCTCGAGCACCTCGGGGCCGAGCGCGTAGAGCCGTTTCTCGACCTCCGCCGACATCGGCTCAGGCGGAACGAGCTCGACGCCGCACCCGTCTGGCGCGTTCTCCAGCGTCACCGTCGAGCTGTCGGCAAAGGTGATGGCGACATAGTATTCCGGATCGTTGACCGCGAGCTCCAGCCGGCCAACCGGCACCGGCTGCGTCGGCGCGATGCTGTAGGCGAGGGTCGTTCGCCCGTCCTCGTGGCGCATCAGCTGGTCGCCCACGGGCTCGAAGGAAAGCTCACGTCCATCGGCGCCGGCATAGGTGTAGAACCCGTACTCGGCGAGCCCCACCATGTTCTCGTCGGCCAGCCCCTGCAGCTCCTCGCTGCTGGTCACGCCGTCATTGTTCGTGTCGAGCCCCTGGATCGTCCAGGCCGAGAAATAGGGGTCGAACGTCCACTCATGGTGGAGCCGCGCGATGCCCCCCATATCGTCGAAGACGATGGTCACCCTGGCATCGATGAAGATATGCGGATGTGCCTGCGCCTGCGCGCAGGCCAGCAGGAGCACGATGCCGCCCAGCACCGCCTGGATGAACTGCCCGATCCTCAGCATGAATGCACCGGAAGCACCTCAGTTGACCGGATGCGTGCCGAACCAGTCGACCAGGTGGTCGATCAGCGCGCGCACCTTGCCGGCCAGGTGCCGGCGGTGCGGATAGACCGCCTGCAGGGTCTGCCCTGTCGGCACATATTCGGTCAGCACCGGCACCAGCGCGCCGGCAGCAACCACGGGGTCGGCGAGGTAGGACGGCAATGCGGCAAAGCCAAGGCCCGCGACCGCGGCCGAGCGGGCCGCCAAGGGCGAGTTGACGCGCACCTGTCCGGTCACCGGAATCGAGATGGTCTTGCCGTCCTCGATGAACCGCCAGTTGGCCTGGCCCTGCATGTTGGTGTCGACGATGCAGGGCAGGTTGCGCAGCGCCTCGGGATGCTCCGGACGCCCGCGCTCCCTGATCAGCGAGGGTGCGCCAACGACGACCAGGTGCATGTCTGCGATCTTGCGGGCAATGAGCGAGGAATCGGGCAGCGTGCTGATGCGCAGCGCCACGTCTATGCCCTCATCGACGAGGTCGACGTAACGATCCTCGAGCCGCAGGTCGAGGCTGACCTTCGGATACTTCTTGAGATAGGCGAAGATCGCCGGCGCCAGCGTGTCCTCGCCGAAATTGCGCGGCGCCGAGATGCGCAGCAAACCGCGCGGTTCGGACGTCTGTTCGGAAATCGAGGCGTCGAGGTCGTCGAGCTGGGCGAGGAGCGCGCTCGCCTCGCGGTAATAGGCTTCCCCGGCCTCGGTGAGGCTCAGTTTGCGCGTCGTGCGATTCATCAGCCGCACGCCGAGATAGTCCTCGAGGTCGGTGACGTATTTGCTGAGCAGCGCCTTGGAGCGCCCGTGCTGGCGGGCGGCCGCGGAAAATCCGCCCGCATCGAACACCTGCACGAAAGCGCGGATGCGCGCGAGGTCCTGGCTCATGGGGTCCCCTCCAGCCGGCCGAGATCGAAGTCGGCGACCTCTTCGACGAGTTGCGCGAAGCCGGCGAGCGCATGTCGCGCGCTCGCGGCTCCCTTTTCCGCGCTGGCCGGACGCGCGTTCCCCACCGCCCCAGCCGGATTGAGATCGCGCGTCAGCCAGCCCGGCCGGGTGCGCCCATGGACCTTGAGATGATGGGTTTTGCCGTCCCAGGCTTTTGCCGCCGAAGGAAAGTCCCCGATCCTGTCGCGGCGTACGGCCTGCGGCCGGTAGTGCAGCATCAGCGACGTCTCGACGGCGCCGCCATGAATCCCGTAGGCGAGCTCGTCGTCACCGAAGAGCCCCTCCGGCTGGCCGAAGCGCAGCCATGCGGCCGTAACCGCCAGCATGCCGTGCTGCGCCCGGAGGCGGGTGGCGAGGAGCGCTGCAAGCTCGGAATTGCCGCCATGGCTCGAAACGATGACGAGCCGCCTACCGCCCGCGCGGCGGAACGGCGCCACGACGTCTTCCCAGACCGTCAGCAGCGTTTCGGCCGAATGGGTAAACAGCCCGGGCTGCCCCTGGTGCTCGAGGCTGTGGCCGATCGCCTGCAGCGGCAGCACCAGCACATCGGCGGCCTCGGACATCACGTCGGCCAACCCGGCGAGATGTCCGCGCGCTATGTCGGCATCGGTCGAGAGCGGCAGATGCGGCCCATGCGGCTCGATGGCGGCGACAGGCAGCACGCCGACCGTGCGCGCCGAAACGGACGCGGCGAACTCGGGAGCCGTCAGATGCTCGGCGAACAGAGTGGCCACGCGCGCTCCTTGGGCGATGGGCATCGGCGAACGCATAACCCAGTTGCACAAAGTGAACAATGACGGGTCTTGGTACGTCCACGATTAACGATAGGATGGTGCGGCAATCGACGCACGAGAGGAGTTCGGCCTATTTTCCCGCCCATGTCCAAGCCCTCGTCCCGATCCACCCTCTATCGGCTGATCGAAGCGGGCCAGCTCGCCCGCAAGGCGCTGCTGGTGCCGGTGATCGAGCGCGGCCTGGAGCCGGGAGACGATGCAGTGCTGTTCGTTCTCGGGCGGTCGGGCACGAGCGAGGCGGATCTGGCAATCGAGCTCGGCCAGACCGACGGGCAGCTCGAAGCGCGGGTGGCGCGGCTTCTCGAGCGCGACCTCATCCGCCGGCAGGCGGTCGGTCCGGAGCTGACGCCGGGCCTGGCGCTCACCGAAAGGGGCCTGCGCATCCGCAACGCGCTCGCCGAGCACTGGAGCGAGCTCGAGGAAGCGCTGTTGGGCGATATGAAGAAGAAGAAACGGCAGGCGCTGGGCGACGCCCTGCAACGCTTCATCGACCTGCTGCGTTTTTGAGCGCTGCCGGAAAGGCCCGCGACCTTCGCCAACCTGAAGCAATCATTCAGGTCCGGTTCAGGATGGAGGGAATATCTGGAAGCCAAGGACGTTCTCCGTCCCATGCTCAACAGGAGTTCAGTCATGGCCATCCGCAACAAGATCATCGCAGGAGCGCTGGCTGCGCTGGCGCTTGTCGCCACCGCGGCGAGCGCATCGGCGGCCCCGGCCTACGCCACCACCAACGTCAACGTCCGCTCGGGCCCGGGCACGGGCTACCCCACCATCGACACGCTGCGGCGCGGAGAGCAGGTCGACCTGCAGTACTGCCGCGGCAGCTGGTGTTTCGTCGAAAAGAGCGGCCCCGACGGCTGGGTCTCGTCCAGTTACCTGTCGCGCGGCGGCTACGATCGGCCCCCGTCCTGGGATCCGTATCCGCCCCGTCCGCCGCACTGGAACCCGCGCCCGCCGCGCCCGCCCCACTGGGATCCGTACCCACCGCACTGGGGCGGTGGCTGGGGCCCGCGTCCTCCGCGCCCGCCGCACTGGAACCCGCGGCCGCCGCGTCCCGGCAGCAGCTTCTGCTACAACGGTCCCAACGGCTACTTCTGCATCGGCGACTGAGCCGACCGGCCTCGAACAGCGGCGCCGCCCTCAGGGCGGCGCCTTTGCGTGTCCGGCTACTCCTTGCCCGGCAGTGCCGGATCGACGACCGCGGGGACCCGTTTCATCCGCTCGCGCATCATCACGACCAGGCCTGCCGCGACGACCACCGCCGCGCCGATCATCGAGACCGGATCGATGAGGTGGCCGAAAACGAAGACGCTGAGCAGTATCGCCCAGGGCAGCGAGAAGTAGTTGAAGGGCTGCAGCGTACTCGCCGGCGCCTTGGAAAGCGCCAGCATCATCAGCCCATGCGCCGCGCAGCCCGTGACCATGATCACTCCGACGAGCGCCAGGTCGTTCCAGCCCATCGGCTGCCAGAAGAACACCCCGATCGCGCTGGAGAGGACCAGGCCCACCACCCCGACGTAAACCATGCTGGTTGCCGTCGAGTCGACCTGGCTCACCTTGCGGGTGACGACGATATAGAGCGCATAACAGGTTGCCGACGCCAGCGAGAAGAGCACGCCCCAGTCGAGCGGCAATCCGCCCGGCCGCACGATGATCATGGCGCCGGCAAAACCGGCAGCCACCGCTCCGATGCGGAAAAGGCCGACCTTTTCGCCGAGGAGCGGAATGGCAAAGAGCGTGACGAGCAGCGGATAGACGAGCGTGATCGCCTGCAGCTCACCGAGCGGCACCGTGCGCAACGCGAGCGCGAAGCACCAGATGTCGGCGATGAGCAGCACGCCGCGCAGTACCTGCCAGCCGGTTGCCTTCGAGCGCAGCGCGTGCCGGATCGGCGCGCGGCGGGAGACGAGCCAGAGCGCAAAGAGCGCGAACGCCCAATAGCGCATCATGGTGATCTGGAAGGGGGAGTAGGTCGTGACCAGTATCTTGGAAACGGCGTCCTGGATCCCGAAGACGACGATGGTCACGAGCGTGATGGCAATTGCCTGTCCCACCATGTCGCGGGAGGGGGAGGCGGAGGCAGGCGCAGTCATGGACAATCCGGCTTGAACAAAACAAATCCCCGGGCCGGCCGGCCCGGGGAGATTTTGCGGTCGCCCGTCCGTCAGGCCTTGGCGGTCATCTGCTTGACGAGACCGGCGATCACCGTCAAGAGCCCGCCGCCGACGAGGCCGGTAACGCCCTGCCCGGCGAGCGCGCCGATATCGAGCCCGCCCGCCGCCGCAGCGCCGTCCGCCGCTGCCGTTGCTGCGCCACCCAAGAGCCCGCTCAGCCCCGGAATGAGGCTGGCGAGCCAGGTGCCGCCGACGCCGCCTATTGCGCCGGCGATGGTATTGCCGGTGGGCCCGAGGTTAACCTGCTTGACGATCTGCCCGATAATGTTGCCGCCCGCGCCACCGGCGATCAACTGGACGATGAGTGCGACGATAACTTCCATTTGGTGGCTCCCCCTAATGGCTTTCCCGCGAAGCACTATGCTTCCTTCGCAAGACAAATAATACTGTTGAATGAATGCAAACAAAAGGACAGGGAAACTGACGGAATTGCGCGGAGATGTCCATATTTTACGGCTGTTTCAGTCTCTTGCGGCAGTTGCTTGTCTGCAGGTAGGCGCGCGGCGGCGCCTTGCCGCCAAAATCCTCGCGGCGGTGATTCTATGCCTTGCGGCGCCCGCCGGCGCCCAGGAGGAGCGCCGGTTCGGCGACTGGACCGCCCACTGCGAGGTCGACGACCTTTGCCGCGCCGTTGTCGGCCAGGGGCCCGTCCTGATGCTCGAGCGCTATCCGCGGGAGACCTACTGGGAACTCTCGCTCGACCTCGCTCCGAGCGCCGCCGGCCTTGGCACTCCCTTCGGCGTCTCGGTGGACGGGTCGAACGAGACCTTCGACTGGTCCGAGATCAGGCCATATGGAGGCCCCACGCGCTACTATTTCCTCTCGGCGAAAGCCCAGGGTCTTCTCGATGCGATGATCCTCGGTGAAAGCGTGACCGTCCGGTACAGCGGTGAGGAAGCCATGGAGCAGACGGCCGAGTTCTCGCTCTCGGGATTGAGCGCCGCGCTCCTCTGGATCGACGAGCGGCAGGGCCGTGTCGGCTCCGAGCGCGTCACCGGCGAGCCGCCCTACGGTCTTCTGCCGGCCGGTTTCGAGGTCGACCCGAACCTCTTCGTCCCCGCCGAACTCGTCGAGGCACACCGGGCGGACGAGGACTGCGAACCGTTCGAGGACCTCGCCAACGGCGGCGACAGCATCGTCGCGCGGCTCGACGACGACAAGACCGTCGCCCTGCTGCCCTGCTGGGCCGGCGCCTACAACTTCTCTGCCAAGGTCTATGTGATCGAGGGGCAGACCTTCACCCGACAGCACTTCGCCCAATATTCCGACTATACGTCCTGGTCGAGCACCGATGCGCTGGTCAACGCCTGGTACGATCCGGAAACCGGCGAGATCGGCACGTTCAACAAGGGCCGCGGCATCGCCGATTGCGGCAGCTCCGGCCTCTGGCGGTGGGCTGGAGACTATTTCCGGCTTGAGGAGTTCCGCTACAAGGGTGAATGTGACGAGAGCGGGGAGCCCGGGGATTTTCCGGTCGTATACACCGCCAAGCCCCTGCCTGAAGATTGAGCGCGGCGTGGAACATTTGCCGAACCGGTCCTGACGGCCTAGCTATATAAGGCGGTTCGCAATGAAACGATTCCCCCGATCCTGAGTCATGGCCCACGCTTCATCCTCGCCAGAACGGCGCGTCGCCCTCGTTACCGGAGCCGGCGACCGCATTGGCGCCTCCATCGCGCGGCGCCTGGCTGATGACGGCTGGTCGGTCGTCGTCCACTACCGCAACTCCCATGGCAAGGCCGAAGCGCTCGTCGCCGATATCCGGAAGGCCGGTGGGGAGGCGGCCATAGTCCGCGCCGACCTGCTCGACCGCGCAGAGCGCGCCGGCCTCATCGAGGCGGCCGCCGCGGCGTTCGGCCCGCTGACGCTTCTCGTCAATAATGCCTCGATCTTCGAGCGCGACGCCGCCGACGACCTCGACGAAGGCCTCTGGGATGCGCACTTTGCCCTCCACGCCGAAGCCCCGGCCTTTCTCTCGCGCGACTTTGCCGCCCAACTTCCGGCCGATACGCAGGGCAACATCGTCAACATCATCGACGAGCGCGTGCTCGACCTCTCGCCGGCCTTTTTCAGCTACACTCTGAGCAAATCCGTGCTCTGGACCATGACCCGAACGCTGGCACAGTCGTTTGCCCCCAATATCCGCGTCAACGCCATCGCTCCCGGACCGACCCTGCCGCCCGCCTATGTGGACGCGCGGGCCTACGCCCAGCGCATAACCGAGCTCCCCCTGGGCTATAGCGCCGATCCGGAAGGCATCGCCGCCGGCGTCGCCGCGATCCTCTCGCTCCCGGCGATGACGGGCCAGATGATCACGCTCGACGGCGGCGAGCATCTCGAATGGCCGGTCCGGCGCAATCCCACCCCGAGGCGCCGATGACCGACGCTCCACTCGAGACCGGCCCTGACGTCATCCGCGCGTTCGTCAAGACGCTCCCGTCGGCGCCCGGCGTCTATCGCATGCTCGATAGCAATGGCGACGTGATCTATGTCGGCAAGGCGCGCAGCCTCAAGGCGCGGGTGACCAACTACACCCGGCTCGAGGGCCTGCCGGTGCGCATCCAGCGCATGGTAGCGGCAACCCACACCATGGAGTTCGTGCGCACCGAGACCGAGAGCGAGGCGCTGCTCCTAGAGGCCAACCTCATCAAGCGCCTGAAGCCGCGCTTCAACGTGCTGCTGCGCGACGACAAGAGCTTCCCCTACATCCTCATCACCCTCGATCACGAGGCGCCCGAGATCACCAAGCATCGCGGCACTCGCCGTCGCAAGGGCCACTATTTCGGCCCCTTCGCCTCGGTCAATGCCGTCGAGCGCACCATCGCCTCGTTGCAGAAGGCGTTCCTGCTGCGCAACTGCTCGGACAGCTTCTATGCCGCGCGCACCCGGCCCTGCCTGCAGTTCCAGATCAAGCGCTGCTCGGCCCCCTGCACGCGTGAAATTTCGCTCGAAGACTACGCCGGTCTTGTCGAGGAAGCCCGCCAGTTCCTCTCCGGCCGGTCGCAGACCGTGCGCGACCACATGCAGGCCGAGATGAACGAGGCGGCCGAGTCCCTCGACTTCGAGCGGGCCGCCCTGCTCCGCGACCGGATTTCGGCCCTCGCCGCCATCCAGAGCCAGGGAGACGCCACCGCCCGCAACGTCGAGGAAGCGGATGTCTTCGCCATCCACCACGAGGGCGGGCAGTTCTGCGTGCAGGTGTTCTTCTTCCGCGCCTACCAGAACTGGGGCAACTACGCCTACCGCCCGCGGGCCGATGCTTCCCTTTCCGACACGGAAGTGCTGGAGGCCTTCATCAGCCAGTTTTACGAAAGCCGCACGCCGCCGCGCCTCGTGCTCCTCAGCCACGCGCTTTCGGAGAATGCGCTGATGGAAGAGGCGCTGACGAGTCGCGCCGGCCGGCGCGTCTATATCGAGGTGCCCCAACGCGGCGAGAAGCGCGACCTTGTCGAGCATGCGCTCGTCAATGCCCGCGAGGCGCTGAGCCGGCAGCTCGCCGAGGGCGCGTCGCAGCGCACGCTCCTCGAAGGAGTCGCCGAGCGCTTCGGCCTCGACAGGACCCCGCGCCGCATCGAGGTCTACGATAACTCGCACATCTCGGGCACGAACGCCGTGGGCGCCATGATCGTCGCGGGCGAGGAAGGCCTGTCGAAGAAGCACTACCGCACCTTCAACATCAAATCGACCGACATCGCCCCCGGCGACGACTTCGGCATGATGCGCGAGGTGCTGACCCGCCGCTTCACCCGGCTCGCCGCCGAAAGCGCCGAGGATGCCGAGGACGAGGCGACCGGCATGCCCGACTGGCCCGACGTCGTCTTCATCGACGGCGGCGCCGGCCAGCTCAATGCCGTGCGCCAGGTCATCGCCGAATTGAACCTGCCGCGGGAAGTGACCTTCATCGGCATCGCCAAGGGCGAGGAGCGCGACGCGGGCCGCGAGAAGTTCCACATGGAGGGCCGCGACGCCTTCATGCTGCCGCACCGCGACCCCGTGCTCTACTACGTGCAGCGCCTGCGCGATGAAGCCCATCGCTTCGCCATCGGCACCCACCGTGCCCGGCGCAAGAAGGACATCGCCAGGAATCCGCTGGACGAGGTCGAGGGCATCGGCCCGACCCGCAAGCGGGCGCTCCTCAACCATTTCGGCTCCGCCAAGGCCGTCTCGCGCGCCTCGCTCGATGATCTGGCAGCGGTCCCCGGGATCTCGGGCCAGATGGCCCAGATCATCTACGACCACTTCAACCGAACCGATTGACCGCTAGTTGGCGGCCATCACCAGCCGGGGCTCGGCCCGGTAGTGGTCCGGGAACACTTCGGCGAGGTTGGCGACCTTGGGCAGGTCGAAGCGCACGATATAGGGATAGTCAGGGTGGAGCGTCAGGAAGTCCTGATGGTAGTCCTCCGCCCGGTAGAACCCCTCGAACGGCTCGATCGTGGTGACGATCGGCTCGGGATAGACGCCGCTTTCATCGAGCTGGGCGATATAGGCCTGCGCCACCGCCTTCTGCTCCTCGCTCAACGGGAAGATCGCCGAGCGGTACTGCGGACCGTGGTCCGGCCCCTGGTAGTTGAGCTGCGTCGGATCGTGGACGACCGAGAAGAGGATGTGCAGCAGCTCGCCATAACTGACGATGGAAGGATCGTAGGTCACCTCCACCGCCTCGGCATGGCCGGTGCGACCAGTGCCCACCATTTCGTAGAACGCGGTCTCCGCCGAGCCTCCGGCATAGCCGGAGACGGCCGACGTCACGCCCCCGACGCGCTGGTAGACGCCCTGCACGCCCCAGAAACAGCCGGCTGCGAACACGGCCTTGGCGAGGCCCTCCTCGCTCGTCACGTCGACGGCCGGCGGGGGAATGATGAACGGCTCCTCGCCCGATGCCGGCGATGTCATCGGCCGCCCGAAGGCGAATGCGGCAATGGCGGCGAACGCGGCGACTGCAATGAGTGGACGCAGGAGTGCGGTGGACATCTGGGTGCTCCCTTGATCTGCCCTCGCATAATCTACGCTCGCCCGGGACGGTTTGTTACACTGCTGCCGAAAACGTGAAGCAGCTCGGTTGTGACGAATCCGGCGTGACAAGCCGCTGCCGCTGCGCTATTTGCTTGGTCATGATCAAGTCCGTCGCCACCTTTGCATTCTGGTACTTTAGCTATCCGCTCCGGCGGAGGCTTACGCGCGCTTGATCTGATCTCACCGACAAGACCAAACCCGAAGCCGCCGCCCGACCCTCGAGGCGGCTTTTTTGTTGGCCGCCGCGGGCATACCCCA
>Ga0065721_10052089_pt1 | contig 12703 bp, 10 predicted proteins | sample Mesricmetagenome_FD_59108 | JGI IMG/M metagenome (GOLD analysis project Ga0065721, IMG submission 59108) | Mesophilic microbial community from rice straw/compost enrichment Sample: eDNA_1 v2 (version 2) | ecosystem: Engineered > Solid waste > Grass > Composting > Bioreactor | place: USA: Davis... | reverse complement strand
TCGCCGCCCTCGCCCGCCCTCGCACTCCGCGTCCCAGCGCCGCCGCCGCCGCCGCCGTTCGCGCCAGCGGTGGCAGCACGGCTGCCACCATTGTTCCCCTTGGAGGTCGCGACGCTGCCCGCCGCGGCGCCTGCACTGCTGCCGCCGCCACCGCCACCGCTGCGCCGTGCCGTCGGGGGCCGCCGCAGGCGTAGCGTCACCGGGGGAGCGCCTGCGGGGGTGTGGCGCACCTCGATTTCGGTCAGCGGGGGGGTATCGCGCAGGATCCCCACGATGGCTTCTAGCTGTTCGTAGTTGAGGGGCAAGGGTTTAGATCTTCAGTTTGAACACGCACCACTCCAGAAGCTGGAGCAACTTCGAGACGGCCATGACGGCGATCGCGCCGACCAGGACCCACTCCACGGTGCCCGACGGGCGTCCGATGGCAACGTTCTTCGCCGGGTCACCAGGCAGGAACGACAGGCGGCTCACCAGGGTCTCCAGACCGTCCAGGCCCATGCCCAGATACTGCCGCAGCGTTCCGGAGAACACCAGGCACAGGAGCAGCGAGCCGACCAGTACGACCGGCATGAGAAGCTGGTACTTTTCGGACTGGTGCTGATTGTAAATGATGCAGTTCCGGCAGCGCTCGCGCTTCTGCGCGGCGCTCAGCACGATGCGGCGCACCGGCGCCGCAGCGGAGCCGGAGTCCATAGCGCCCGGCTGGGCCGGGTTCGCGAAATTATACCTCTGGTCCGGCGCCATCTCCAACTGCACCCCCTGCACTTTGGCAGCGGCCGTCGAGACGATGTCCTCCTCACAGTAGCAGCCGCGGCGCTGCTTCCAGCAGGCGGCCCGCTTGTGGTAGATGGGGCAGTGGACGCGGATAAAATCGCGGCAGTAGGGACCTTCCCAGCACTTGCCCAGGAGGTTGAGTCGCACAGGGCGACTCTCCTTCTTGGCGTTGGTCCCGAAGGCCATCTTCTCCTTCTCGACGGGCTTGGACTGCACGCCGCGGATCAGGCGCAGGACGATGTCCCGGACGATCAGGAGGCCGCCAATACCCCCGGGAACATAGGCAGAGGTCAGGAAGGCCGTGAAAATCTGGCGAAGGGCGACGCTGCGCTCGGGAGCCATCGCCTCGCCGCCAAACGCGGTGAAGCCGTAGGGGATGCCGAGCCCAATGGCCGCAGCAACCGCGAGGATGATATAGCCCGCCGTCTCCTCGCCCAGGAACACGATCGCGGCGCCCAGAGAGCCGACGGCGAGGCCCGCCGTCAGCGCTTTGGCTGCCAGGGCGATATTGGCCAGCACGCGCGTCTTTTCGGCGCTGGCGGCGACCTGGCCGAACTCACCCAGGTTGCCGAAGATGAGCCCGTAGGCCAGATAGGCCGTTGCCAACCCGGCAACGATGAACCCGAGGTTCATGATCAGGATGGCAATGCCGTAGAGGGTGGGGCCAAAGATGGAGTTCGACGCGCGCTCCGAAGGCTCAACGTTGCTCATCGCTCAAAGGATCTCCCGAAGTATCGAGTACGTGAGGCACGCCGTCCGGCCCTGCTGAGAGGGCCGGTAGGGCGCAGATGGCTTCGGACGCCGCGCACGGATACTGCCAATTGCCGCGATGATGGATGCGGGGGGGAGCGGACGGTCTTCTGGTCGGTCGGCGCGACGTCAGATTATTTGACACGCTCCAGGTATGTATCGGTGCGGGTATCTACCTTAACTTTATCGCCTACGTTAACGAAGAAGGGGACCTGGATTACCGCGCCGCCTTCCAGGGTGGCGGGCTTGGAGCCACCGCTCGCCGTGTCGCCGCGGACGCCGGGATCGGTCTCTACGATCTGGAGTTCCATGAAGTCGGGGACGTTGACGCCCACGATCTCCTCCCGATGCTTTACGACCTGGACGTCGGTGTTTTCCTTCAAGTACTTGGACTGGCTCCCGATCTTCGATTCAGGAACGGAGATCTGCTCGAAGGTCTCCATGTCCATCAGGAAGAACTCATCATCCTGGCGGTACAGAAACTGCATGGTCGAGCGATCGAGAATCGCCTGGTCCATCTTCTCGCCCGCGCGCCAGGTCTTGTCAATGGTGGCCCCGGTGCGCAGGTTCTTGAGCTTCGAGCGCACGAACGCGCCGCCCTTTCCGGGCTTGACGTGCTGAAACTCGATGATGGTGAAGATGTCGCCTTCGTAAATGATCGAAAGACCGTTGCGGAAGTCGCTAGTATCCATAGGTGGCGGGAAATGCTCCTGGAGATCAGAGGGGGAGGCGGGCATAAACGCGGAACCTGCGCCCGTGTGCGTCCCTCTATAACAGAGGTATTATAGCATAGCGGGAGAAGCCGGGGCAACCGCGCCGGCCTGCCCCGCCGCCCCCGCAAGAACACACGGCACACGTTACCAGGTCAGGAATGAAGAGCATCCACGATCTCCTCGAAGTCGCCATGCAGTCGCGCGCGTCGGACCTCATCCTTAAGGCAGACGCGCCGCCCGCGCTACGCGTGGACGGGCGCATCCAGTCCCGCACGGACCTGGGAGTGGTCTCCTTCTCGGAGATGCACGAACTGGCAATGTCCATTCTCTACTCGGCGACCCGGGACGCCCTGATCCGCCACGGGAGCGCCGCGGTGGATGAGGGCGAGATCGGCGCAGCAAACGCCGAACAGCAGATGCAACGCCTCCTGAACCAGGAAGAGGTGGACGCTGTCTTCACCGTGGCGGGGCTGGTGCGCGTGCGCGCCAACCTGTTCCTGCAGCGCGGTGCGATCGGAGCCGCGCTGCGCATCATCCCGCTGCGCCCGTACTCCATTGAGGCGCTGCTGCTGCCGAAGGTGCTCAAGGACATCGCGATGCAGCCCAACGGGCTGATCCTGATCACCGGCCCGACCGGCTCCGGCAAGTCCACCACTCTGGCCGCGCTTGTAGACCACATCGCGGAGAACCGCCGGTCGAACATCATCACGATCGAGGACCCCATCGAGTACGTTTACGAGGACAAGAACTCGGTGGTCAGCCAGCGCGAGGTCGGCGCGGATACCGTCTCCTTCTCCGCCGCCCTGCGGTCGGTGATGCGGCAGACGCCGGACGTGATCGTGATCGGCGAGATGCGCGATGTGGACACCATGCGCATCGCACTGAGCGCCGCCGAGATCGGGCACCTGGTTATCTCCACGGTGCACACGATGTCCGCCGTGGGGACCGTAGACCGCATCCTGAACGCCTTCCCGCCGCATGAGCGCGACCAGGTGCGCGCACAGCTCGCGAACACGCTGGCGGGCGTAATCTCGCAGCGGCTGGTGCTGCGGGCGAGCGGCGTGGGGCGCGTCCCCGCGGTCGAGGTGATGACCGGCTCGCCCACCATCAAGAAGCAGATCGAAGAGGGCGAGTCCCTTTCGGAGCTGTATGTCTCCATCCGCGAGGGGGCGCACTTCGGGATGAACACGCTCAACCAGGCGCTCCAGCAGCTCCACGCCAGCCGCACCATCACCACGGACGAGGCGCATGCGGCGACCAACAACCTGCCCGAACTGCGCCAGATGCTGCGCTCCTCCTCGCGCCCGTAGAAACGGGCGTCCCGGAAGGCAGGCGGTGGCTTCCGCCTCTCCGACGCGGCTCCAACAACAAAAACGAAATCCCCCGGCCATTGCTGGCCGGGGGATTTCTGTTTGTGCGGGGTTCCGCGGTCGATTAGAACTTGACCGAGAACTGAACCGCGCCGACGCCACCCTTGCCGTTCACCAGGTCAAATCCGCTGCCCTTGTCCTTGTAGTCAATGATCTGGTACAGGAACTTGATCGAGGTGCTCGGGTTGAACGAGTAGCCGTAGCCGATGTTGTAGAAGATCTCCTGCGGCTTGGTGCGACCACCCACGTTCGCGCCGAAGGCATCGAGCACTTCGTACTCGGTGAACTCGACGCCCAGGTCCACGTTCGACGAGGAGGTCAGACCGAACTTCAGGCCGGCCTTGAAGTTGGTGATCTTGTCATCTTCGGACAGACCGCCGAAGGCGACCTGATCGCCAGTCCCCTCGTAGAAGTGGCCCTCGCCGAAGATCGTGGTGTTACCACCGAGCGCGTAGTCCAGCTTCACGTACGGGCCCTTGATGTCCGTCGGGTTCGTGAACGAACCCAGGCGGCCCCAGTAACCCGGAGCGGCGAAGTAGGGAGCGATCTGGCGGTAGCCACCGACCAGGGAGAGAGCGCCGAACTTAACGCCCGCGTTCACATCCCAGGCATCGTTGTCGCTGCCGATCTTCTTCTCAGCATCGTTGTCGATGACGGTCTGGCCGTTGCGGACCACGACCTGCCCGCCGTAGGTGTCCGACTTGGTGTAGGAACCGTTCAGCAGGACCGGGCCGATCGTACCGGTGATGTCCGCGCCGTAAACGTTGACGCGGTCAAAGTACGCGCGGTCCTCCGCGATGCGGGCGGCCGAACCCGGGTTCGCGAAGTTCGGGTCGTCCGCGTCGGGCGCCGGGGCGCCGGTCGGAACACCGGACATCGCGATGAACGTACCGCCGATAGTACCGAACTTGCCGAGGCCGAAGGTCACGCGACCACCAGCCATCTGCTCGACGTACATCGCGCCGTTGGTGTCGGGGGAGATCGGCGACTGCAGCGGGCGGTTCACGCCGCTCAGGCCACCGTTCAGGCCACCGTTCGCCCAGGGGCGGGCGGCGCCGGCGAACAGGCCGTAGGCGTACGGGTCAAACCGGCCGAACGCGTTGGAGACGTACTTGATCGGGTCCGTCTTGGCCGCGAAACCGGTCAGCGCGAGGCCGCCGAACTTCAGGCCGAGGGTGGCGCCATCCACCGGGATGTTGCCCAGATCCGTCTTGTCGTTGTGGAAGTACGCGTCCACGTCGATCTGCTTGAACGTGTACGGCGTGGTCTGGAACGGGATGCGGCCCACGTTGAAGTCCGCGGCGCTGCCGCCGAAGAGCTTCACCGGGACGTTGACGGCCAGCTTGTAGACCGTGACATCCTGGCTCTGGTTCACAAAGTTCACGCCGCCCCGGTCAGAGCGGACGCCCGTGAAGGACGTGACCCCGTTCAGGTAGGGCAGGTAGTTACCGAAGTTCACCACGGCCTCGGCGGTCGCGGTCTCGGACAGGCGCGCCTTGATGTTCAGGTCCAGGTCATGCAGAACGCGGGTGTCCTGCAGGATGCCGCCGCGGGGCTGGCCCGTGACCGCAAAGCCGTTCTGGTCCACCACGCTGTCCGAGGTGATGGTGCCGGACGGGGTCTGGATGTCCGTGCTGGTGCGGTGGTTGCCGCGGGCCATGAAGTTGATCTGCCCGCCGATCTGCACCCGCTTCAGCGCCTCCTCGATGGCGCCGACGCGCTTCTCGAGGTCGTTCACGCGCTGATCAAGGCGATCCACGCGCATACCCAGGGCGGCGAGTTCAGGCTTGAACTCGTCGATCAGGCGGCGCAGCTCGGCAACATCCGACTTGGAGGCGAAGCCGCCAAGCGCCTGCTGCAGGGCATCCTTGGTGACGTAGTTGCTGAGGTCCGGGGCCTGAGCCGCGGTGCTGGTGGGGATCTGGTCCAGCAGGCGAGCGATCGCCACGGCGAACTCGTAGCGCGTCATAGCGCGCTTGCCGCCATAGGTCTGGTCCGGGTAGCCGATCACGATGCCGCGGTCGCGCAGCTTCTCGACCGACCCGTAGGCCCAGTGATCGCCCGGGACGTCCGCGAAGGACGCCGGAGCGTTCTGCGCGAAGGCCGGGATCGCGGCCATAGCCACCGTAGCGATGGCTGCACTCGCCAAAAGCGAGGCTTTTTTCATGCTCTTTCCTCCCAAATAATTGAGTCAGAGGTGGTGAAGAACGACACCCCATCCGACTTTGGCTGCCCGATGTCCCGGCAGTCCCGTGCCAGGGGAGAGATAGGGTCGCGGGAGCCGTGCCCACGCGACGGAGCATCAGGGGAGGAGAGAGACGAGGGAGGGGCCTTCTCGGGGCGTTCACGCACGACGGGGTGGCGAAGTTTCCATGTTGCCTTCGACGTCCGTCACACGCACCCGCACCGGGTTGCGCCTGCCCTTCGTGATCCTTCGCTGCCCTGCTTCTACCGTCCGTATGGCCTGCTACCACAGACCTTATTCTGCCCGATGCGACGGGCAATGCCGCCGGAACCTAGATACAGACACGCTCTGAGAGTGTCAAAGCGCTTCTGTGAAGTTGGGAACGACCTGCTCGATGGGTAACGCCTAGTGACGTGCCCCTATGGGTGTCTCCAAGGCATTACCCCACGTCCGCCTTCCCGTAAACCTTATCACGGAAGGGCTACGCAGGTGTTTCCTCTGCGTCAGACATCGCCCTGAAACCGAAAGTTTCACGAATCTCGCGTTTTTTGGTGCAAAGGTGTCGCAGACCTTATTGGCCGCCCGTACGATGGCTGTAGGGGAACGTAAAGCGTGCCTCTCCGGTCAACAGGAAGTTGCGACGGGCGGCCAGGAACGACTCACGCCCAAAAAACGCGTGGAGCCAGTACTCCACTACCTCGTTGTCCAGGGTCGCCCCTTCCGCGTCTAAGATCGCCAACTCGTAGGACCAGACGCCCGTTTGCGGGTCGGCGTCCAGCGTGAACTCCAAAACGACCGATCCAACGCGCCGGCGGTAGCGCTCCCGGTCGACGAAGCCGAACGGAAGTAGCGGTGCGAGCGTCAGCGGCTCGTTGCGTGCCTGGGTCCACATCTCCTCGACGATGCGTCGGTCCGTTTCTTCGGGCATGGTTTCGTGCTCTTCCGGCTCCCGGGCCAGCGACGTTGTGACCGTGATATTCTACCGGTAGGCTTCCACTGCCTTCAAGCCCCGCCAGGAGACAACCCGCCCGTGCTGCGCCGACAAGGCTTTCTGCTTTCCCTGCTTGCCCTCGCTCCGATCGCCCTCGCCGGCTGTCCCGCGCCCGGCACCGGCTCCACATCCGGTAGTCCCTCGCCGGCCGCTTCTCCGGCGCAGACCGCCGCTCCCGCGGCGCTTCCTGCCCTGGAGAAGGTGGCGACACCCCAGGATACGTTCTTCACCCTGCCGTACCTCCAGTTGGGCACCGGGGCGCGAGGGACTCTCGAACTGCTCTGGCACGTAAAGGAGGCGTCCGCCGACGGCTGGGCCGTGGAACTTCGGACGCCGGGTAAGCCGGCATGGCGGAAGTCCGGGCAGCCCCTCGCCTCCCGCCGCGTCGCTGTGGGGGGCGTTCCGGCGCATACAGTGGTGCGCGCTGTTCTCGATGGCCTGGAGCCCGGTCTGAACTTCGACTATCGGGTGCTGAAGGGCGGCAAGCCGGTGTTCACGGCCCGCGCCCTCGCCCCGAAGACCGCAGACGGCTCCGACGACGGGGCGTTCCGGTTCGTCGCCTTCGGCGACTGCGCGGAGGGGACACCGGGGCAGAAGCGAGTCGCCCACCAGACGTTCCTGGCGAAGCCGGACTTCGTGCTGGTGACCGGCGACATCGTGTACGACCGTGGGCGGGCGTCTGAGTACCGCTCCCGCTTCTTCCCTATCTACAACGCCGACACCGCCGAGCCCAAAATCGGGGCGCCGCTGCTGCGCTCCACTCTGTTTGTGGGCATCTCCGGCAACCATGACCTCACGTACGCGAACCTGGGGAGATGGCCGGATGGGCTGGCCTACTACTACTACTGGTCACAGCCGCTCAACGGCCCGGCGCTGACGCCGGGCGGGCGCTTTACGCCCCCGGTGCGCGGGTCCGAGGGGGCCAAGGCGGCGCTGGCGAAGGCGTCCGGGGAGGCATACCCCCGCGGCGCCACCTTCTCGTTCGACTACGGCAACGCCCACTTCACGGTGCTGGACTCCAACTACTACATGGACTGGACGAACCCCGAACTGCGGGCCTGGCTGGAAAAGGACCTGGCGGGGGCGCAGAACGCCGCATGGCGGTTCGTGGGGCTGCACGTGCCGCCGTTCCACTCGTCCCGCAAGCACCAGGAGGAGCAGTGGATGCGGGTGCTGAGCGACCTCTTTGAGAAGTACCGGGTGGATCTGGTCATCTCCGGCCATGTGCACAACTACCAGCGGACGTTCCCGATGCAGTTCCAGGCCATTCGGGGGCTGGACGGCAACTTTGTAGGGCGCGGCGGCCGGGTGGCGGGGGAGTGGGCGCTGGATCGGGAGTTCGATGGGGAAACGCGAACGCGACCAAACGGGGTAATCTACCTAGTGACGGGGGCGGGCGGCGGCGCGCTGTACGACCGCGGCCAGCAGAAAGATGAGGCGTCGCACCAGCCGTTTACGGCGAAGTACGTCGCGGACACCCACTCGTTTACCGTATTTGACGTAAAGGGCCGCACCCTGACCGTGCGCCAGATCGACGCCACGGGCAAGGAGCGCGACCGCTTTACCGTCGCCAAGTAGTTCGTAGCGAGGTAAGTACTGAACATGACAGGCACCATTTCTCGGCGTGGCATATTGCGGGCGGCGCTCCTGGCCCCGGTGGCCGTGAGCACTCTCTCCGGAGCGGCGCGCACCGCTGCTGCCGCTGCGGGCGGCAGTAGTGCGCTGCGGCAGGAGGCCGCGGGGCCGTACAAACTGCCGCCGCTGCCCTACGCCTTCGATGCGCTGGAGCCGCACATCGACCGCACCACGATGGAGATTCATCACGACCGCCATCACGCGGCCTATGTGAAGAACCTGAACGATGCGGTGGCGAAGGCGCCGGAGCTGGCGGGCAAGTCGCCGGACGAGCTGCTGAAGATGCTGGACGAGATCCCCGAGAGCATCCGCACCGCGGTACGCAACAACGGGGGCGGCCATGTCAACCACACGATGTTCTGGACCCTGATGAAGCCGAACGGCGGCGGAGCGCCGAAGGGGAACCTGGGCCGCGCCATCGACGCCACGTTTGGCTCGTTCGCGAAGTTCCAGGAGCTGTTCAACGATGCCGGGGCGAAGCGGTTCGGCTCGGGCTGGGTATGGCTGGTGGCGGACTCCGGCGGGAAGCTGGAGGTCATCTCCACGCCGAACCAGGATAGCCCGCTGATGAAGGAGTACGGCGGTCGCTTCCCCATCCTCGGCAACGACGTATGGGAGCATGCGTACTACCTGAAGTACCAGAACAAGCGCGCAGACTACCTGAAGGCGTGGTGGAACACGCTGGACTGGGACGCGATCGAGAAGCGGTTCGCCAGTCTGAAGTAGGGGACTACTCTGCGGGGCGCGTCGCCGGGTCACCCACGGCCAGGCGCGCGCCCCGCGCAAAGTCCGCCGCGGCCATCGCCCCGCGGCTGGCGGGCTGAACGCGGGTGAGCAGAAGCGCCGTATTATCGGCTGCTGCGATCCGGATACCCTCGCGGGTGAGGGCGGCCACGGTCCCGGGCGCCGCACCGCCTGCGTCGGTTTCGACGCGCGCCTCCAGCACTTTGATGGGCTTCCCGGCAAGGTCCAGGAACGCACCCGGACGGGGAGAGGTGCCGCGCACGCGCCGCTCCAGCACCGCTGCGGGTTCCGCCGCCGGGTCCAGAAGGCCATCCGCCCGCGTCACCGGCGAGGCGTAGGTCATGCCCGCCGCGTCCTGCGGCGTCGGAGTCAGACCACCCGCCTCCAGCCGGTCCAGCGTCTCCACCAGCAGCCGCGCGCCCTGCGCGGCGAGGCGTGGCTCCAGCGTGGCCACGGTGTCGTCCGGAAGGATCGGCTCGCGGGCCTCCAGATACACGGGGCCGGTGTCCAGCGTCGCCTCCATCTGCATGGTCGCAACCCCCGTCTCGGCATCCCCGGCGAGGATAGCATGGTGGATGGGGGCAGCGCCGCGCCAGCGCGGCAGCAGCGATGCGTGGACGTTGATGCCGCCGAAGCGAGGCAGGTCCAGCAGCTTCTGCGGGATAATCTGCCCGAACGAGACCACCACCAGCGCGTCGGGCGCGAGCGCCTCCACCTCCGCCGGAAACGGCTTGCGGCGCACCTTCTCGGGCTGGAGGACCTCATAGCCCAGCGCCAGAGCGCGCTCCTTCACGGGAGACACCTGGAGCTTCATGCCACGCCCCGCCGGGCGGTCCGGCTGCGTAACCACCGCCAGGATGGTGTGACGCAGCGCGGCGTCGTGCAGGGCCTGAAGGGTGGGGACGGCGAACGGAGACGTGCCGAAGAAGAGGACACGCATGCGGCGGTCTCGCTCCTTGCTCTGTGTGCGCTACTCGGCCGGCGCGACCGGGGCGTCGCCGGGCTCCGCCTCGCCGCGCTCCTGCGCCGGCGTGAGCATATGGAGCGACTCCGGATCGGCCTTGTCAATGAAGAGCACGCCGTTGAGGTGGTCGATCTCGTGCTGGAGGATACGGGCCTCGAACTCGCGCGCCCGGAACTGCACCGTCTTGCCATCCAGGTTCATGGCCTTCACCACGACCTCGTTGGCGCGCTTGACCACGCCGCGCAGCCCGGGAATGGAAAGGCATCCCTCTTCCGGCTCGTACTGCTCGCCCTTCATCTTGACGATCTCAGGGTTCAGCAGCGCGGTAAGGCCGTCGCCCGCGTCATAGGTGATGAGACGGATGGAGCGACCCACCTGCGGGGCCGCCAGGCCCACGCCGTGCGCGGTGTACATAATGTCCCCCATCTCGTCCACCAGCGCGCGGATCTCATCCGTGACCTCGGCAATCGGGGCGGCCACCTGGCGCAGCACCTCCCAGCCCGGCGTTTCGCGGTACTTCACCACGCGGCTGTCGTCGAACGGGATGTTCTCGTACTTATCGTTGAGTGCTTCCGCCTTTTCGGCGGCCTTGCTGCCGGCAGGGCGTCCGGGAGCGGCCTTGCGGACGGGGCCGGACTTCGTGGCGGGGGATTTCTTGAGCGCGGCAAATCGGGTGGGCATCGAGCAGACCTTGCCTTCAGTATGTCTATAATTCTATCACGGATGCCTATTTGCCGATGCAGAAGGTCGCGAAGATACCCCGGATGATCTCCTCCCGGGTGGTCTCCCCGGTGATCTCGCCCAGTGCGCCCAGCGCGGCGTGCGCATCCACCGCGATCAGTTCGGCGGGTAGCCCGCGAGCGAGGGTGGCGCGCGCCGCGGCAAGGGACTCCCGCGCCGTGTGGAGGGCGGCCGCGTGGCGCGCGGAGGTGACCAGGGGGGCGTCCTCGCTGCCGCTGCCGCTGTCAGGGAGGCTGCTCCCACCGGTGGCCGCAGCCACCACAGCCTCCTCCAGGGCGTCGATGCCCTCCGCGCGCGCCGCCGCGGTCGCAACGCCCGGCGCTGCCTGCGGGAGCGCCGCCCGTGCATCGGCGAGGGTGGGGCCGGCGTCGGCCACGTCCGCTTTGTTCACCACCACGACCACATCGCCGCCGCCACTGGGACGCTCCGCGAGCGACCCGAGAAAGCCCCGGTCGTCGTCGGTCAAACCCTCCGAGGCATCCAGCACCGCCACGACCACGTCCGCATCCGCAACCGCCTGCCGCGCCCGGGCCACGCCGAAGCTCTCCACCGGGTCATCCGTGGCGCGGATGCCCGCCGTATCCAGCGCCCGCACCGGGAGCCCGCGCAGGTTTAGCGGCTCCTCCAGCACATCACGCGTGGTGCCCGCAATCGGGGTGACGATCGCCCGGTCCCGGCGCGCGAGCGCGTTCAGCAGCGACGACTTACCGACATTGGGCCGGCCGGCCAGTACCACGGTGAGCCCCTCTGTGAGCCGCCGACCATAGCCGAAGGTCGCCAGCAGGGCCGCAACGCCCGCATCGGCGCGCGCTAGGGCGCTGTCCACCGCCGCCGGATCGATGTCGCCCACCTCCTCGGGGAAGTCGATGCTCGCCTCGATGCGCGCCAGGGCCTCCCGAACGGCGTCGCCGCAGGCGCCGACCGCGCGGCTAAGCGCTCCGGAAAGCTGCCGCCGCGCCGCCCGCTGCGCCGCTACCGTCTGCGCCGCGACCATCTGCGCCACGGCCTCCGCCTGCGCCAGGTCCATCTTGCCGTTTACGAACGCCCGCTCGGTAAACTCGCCCGGGCGCGCCGCCCGCGCCCCGGCTGACAGGCACGCTGCCAGTACCCGCCCGAGCGTCACCGCGCCGCCGTGCCCCTGTACCTCGACCACATCCTCTCCGGTGAGCGAGGAGGGCGCGCGGAAGACCGCGACCAGGGCATCGTCCACCGCCTCGCCGGTGTCCGGGGCGACGATAACCGCGCGGAAGAGGGTGCGGGCGGGACGGTGGGACGGGGGCGTCTTCCCGGCCCGGGCGATGCGGTCAGCGATGGAGAGCGCGGCGGGGCCGGAGACGCGCACGATGCCGACTCCCCCCGGGCCTGTCGCGGTGGCGACGGCGGCGATGGTCTCGGGCGCGGCGGCAATAGGGGGCATCAGCGCGGGGGAACGGCGGGACTCAGTCCGGGGAGGTGCAGCGGCTCCACCTGCTCGTTCCAGTTTGGCGCCGGGGCGGACTGCGCGGCAGCGGGGGAGCGATCGCCTGTCAGTACCGGCCGGATGATGCGGTTAAACATCTGGTACACGGGCATCAGGGCGAGCAGCGTCACAAAGAAGTGGATGAGTGAGCCTACCAGACTGGCGATCAGAGTGATGCGCCCCACCTCCAACTTGCGCCGGTCGTCCAGCATCATAAAGGCCAGAGCGATGGGCAGCATGAAGTAGGGCAGCAGGAGGCCGCTCAGGATGCCGGTCCAGTTGGCGACGGCGGGGTCTACCGAGGGGCGGGGCCTCACCGGGGCGGCGGCGGCTGGCGCTGCGGCGGCGGGGGCATGGAGCGGAGCGGCGCCCGCCCG
>Ga0065721_10052088_pt1 | contig 12709 bp, 7 predicted proteins | sample Mesricmetagenome_FD_59108 | JGI IMG/M metagenome (GOLD analysis project Ga0065721, IMG submission 59108) | Mesophilic microbial community from rice straw/compost enrichment Sample: eDNA_1 v2 (version 2) | ecosystem: Engineered > Solid waste > Grass > Composting > Bioreactor | place: USA: Davis... | reverse complement strand
CGCCGCCTGCCGGAAGGAGGCGAGCAGCGAACCGAAGCCGAGCCGCGCCCAGGCCCCGAGCAGAAGCGTGTAGAGCGCCGCGAGCGCGGCCGCCTCCGTCGTCGTGACGATGCCGATGCGAATGCCGATCACCACGATGATGCCGAGGCCGAAAGCGGGAATGGCGGAGACGGCCGCCTGCCAGCGATGCATCGCCGTCGCGCGCGGCTCGGTCGCCTGTTCCCGCACCGTCAGGTGGATGGCGACCGCCAGGCAGACCGCCATCAGCCCGCCGGCGAAGAAGCCGCCGACCAGCAGCGAACCGACCGATAGATTGGTGGCGGCAGCCAGGATCAGGAAGGCGATCGAGGGGGGAATGACGTTGTCCAGCACCGATGTCGCCGCGATGATGGCACCCGCCCGGGCAGGCGGATAGCCGTGCCTGACGAGTTCAGGCTGGAAGGTAGAGGCTCCGAAGGCGGCATTGGCGACGGACGATCCGGATGCGCCGGAGAAGAGTACGCTGGTGAGCAGCGTCGTCTGCGCCAGCCCGGCGCGGCGATGGCCGACCATCGAGGCTGCGAAGCGCACGAGCTGGTTGGCGACGCCGGAAGAGGTCAGAAGCCCGCCGGCGAGCAGGAAGAAGGGGATGGCAAGCAGCAGGAACTTCGACATGCCGGTGACGGTGGTCGAGACGATCGCCGGCTCTGGCAGGCTGCTGCCGAAGGCGATCGCCACATAGGCGGCGGCCAGGAAGGCATGCGCCAGCGGTGCGGCCAGGACCAGGCCGAGCGCCGCCGTCAGCGCCAGGAACAGGCTCGGCGGCAGTTCGCTGTCGACGAAGATGTCCGGCACGCCGAAATAAACCGCCGCGCCGATCGCCAGGGAAACCGCGATGCCGAAGGTCCTGCCGTCGGCGATCCGCTGCAGCAGCAGAACCAGGAGGATCAGCCCGCCGCCCGCCCCGAGAAAGCCGAAGCGGATCCATTCCGGCACGCCCAATGTCGGCGAAACGCCGCCGAGCATGGTCATGATCTCCGCCCCGCCGAAGACCAGGATCAGTGCCGCGACGACCGTGAAGACATCCGCCAACACCTGCGCCGCCGGCACCAGCCGCGCAGGCAGCAGGCGCACGAAAACGTCGAGCCGCATCGCCAGCGCGCTGTTCAAGCTGAGCGGAGCGGCGAGCGAAATCAGCGCCACATGCAGCCAGATGCCGAGGTCTTCGGAACCGATCAGGCCCGTATTGAAGACATAGCGCAGCAGCACGTTCACCAGAACGACAGCCAACAGCACCGCAAGGATAAGCGCCGCAAGCGTGCCGAGAACCGTTTCGACAGCCTTCAATGCGACGACGATCAAGCGAGGGCGGAAAACCGGCGTAGCGATGTCCGGTTGACTGACTGTCACCATTCCAACTCCGGCACGAGCAAAATACATCCGACCGCCATGTCGCGATCGGAAAACCCGCCGGCGCAAACGAAAATACCCGCCGGCTCTGCCTTTTCGCCCAGTCGGGAAAATTCCTCAAGCACGGATATGCTGAACACGCCCCTATGGTGGAAATTCCATCGCCACACCGGCTTTGAAAAGAGGCAACGATTGCCGCGTTTTTGACCCAAATCTGTTGACTGATCACCTTCGTTGTGCACGCTAGCTGGTGCACGAATCTTCATCTCATAACCGCCGTGTTCCCGGATAAGCTTTATCCGGGCCAGTGATTCATTTTTGGAATAAAACCGTGAGCAGCGATGCGACAGTTCGCGCCGCGAAGCCTTCGGCTTCGCTTGCGCTGGTGAAGGCAGCAGGCTGGGGCAAGGGCCTCTCGATCCTGACCCGCATCACCGTCATGGCCTTCCGCCACCCCTGGCAATCGGGCTTCGCGATCGGCGCGACCCTCGTCGCCTCCACTTTCCAGCTCATGATCCCGCAGCTTCTGGGACAGGCGGTCGATCACACGCAGGTGTTTTTGACGGGCGGCGATGCCGGCCAGGGGGCGCAGGATGCGTTGCTGACCACCGCCCTCCTTCTGCTCGGCGCAAGCGTGCTGCGCGGCATCTTCACGCTCATCCAGAACTATTACAGCGAGGCGGTCGGCCACCACATGGGTTACCGGCTGAGGCTCGCCTGTTACGAAAAGATCCAGCGTCTTTCCTTCAGCTTCCACGACAGCATGCATTCGGGCGACCTGATCACGGTCGGTCTGCTCGACCTCGAAGGCGTGCGCATGTATTTCTCGACAGCCCTGGTACGCATGGTGCTGCTCACCATGCTGATCGGCATCGGCGCCTATCTCCTGCTCTCGACCGATCTCGTACTCGGCCTGCTGGCGTTGAGCTTTGTGCCTTTCGTCGGCTGGCGCTCGTCCGTCACGCAGCTTCGCCTGCGCGCCACCTGGCTCGACCTCCAGGAGCGGCTTTCGGTTCTGACCCGCGTCATGGAAGAGAATCTCGGCGGCATCCGTGTCGTGCGCGCCTTTGCCGCCCAGGAACACGAACTCGACAAGTTCGAAACCGCGTCCAAGAGTGCCGTATCGCTGGCGCATCAGCGCGTCGGCATCCGCGTCGCCAATACCAGCGCCATGACCTTCTCCTTCTTCGCGGCGATGGGCCTCGTGCTCTGGGTCGGCGGCGGCAAGGTGATGGCCGGCGAGATGACGGTGGGCACGCTTACCTCCTTCCTCACCTTCATGACCATCCTGCAGATGCCGGTACGCCAGCTCGGGCTGATGGTGAACGCGTTTGCCCGCGCCTCCACCTGCGGCGCCCGCCTTTTCGAGCTGCTCGACCTCGACCTCGCCATCAAGGACGAGAAGGACGCCAGGGAGCTGAAGGTCACCGACGGCACGCTGCGCTTCGAACACGTCAACTTCGCCTATCCGAGTGCCGAAAAGCATCAGGTGCTGACTGACATCACATTCGAAGCCAGGCGCGGCGAGACGATCGGCATCGTCGGTCCGCCCGGCAGCGGCAAGTCCACCCTCGCCCACCTGATCCCCCGCTTCTACGACGTCACCGGCGGAAAGATCACCATCGACGGGCAGGACATCCGCCACGCGACGCTGCAGTCGCTGCGCCGCTCCGTCGCGGTCGTGCAGCAGGATTCGTTCCTGTTCACCACGACGATCGAGAACAACATCGCCTATGGCGACCCCTGGGCCAAGGAAGCCCGCATCGAGCGCGCCAGCGAAAGCGCCCAGCTCCACAATTACGTGCTCGGCCTGCCGACCGGCTATGGCACGGTTGTCGGCGAGCGCGGCGTTTCCCTCTCGGGCGGCCAGCGTCAGCGCCTGTCGATCGCCCGCGCGTTGATGCTCAGGCCCGCCGTGATGGTCTTCGACGACTCGACCGCCGCGATCGACGCCGGCACCGAGCAGCGCATCCGCAGCGCCATGCGCAGGTATGCCGCCGACCGCGTGACGATCATCGTCGCCCATCGCCTGAGCTCGCTCATGCATGCCGACCGGATCCTGTTCATGGAAAACGGCAGGGTCGTCGAGAGCGGCACCCATGAGGAATTGCTGGCGCTCGGCGGCCGCTACAAGGCGCTTTACGACCTGCAGGTCCGCCCTGGCGACGAAGTGCTGACGGCCTGAGGAAGGAATAGATACATGGCCGAGGAACTGGAAACCGAACGCTCCGACATCCGCGACGACGGCAGGCGCCCGCCCCGCGCGGTCGTCGGTTCGCACCGCATCGAAGAGGAGATCTTCGGCAAGGTCTTCGACGGCAACATCGTCAAGCGCATCTGGGCCTTCGTACGACCCTACAAGGTGAAGATCTACTGGGCCGTTTTGGCGGTGCTGACCTTCACCGCGATGCAGCTCATGATCCCGCTGATCATCCGTTACGCGATCGACCACGGCATGCAGCCGGGCAGCGTCGATCACAGCGTGCTCACCTGGTCGATCATTGCCTTCCTGGTGGCGATCCTGATCAATTTCGGCGCGAGCTACGTGCAGGAAACCCTCGTCGGCAATGTCGCCGAGGACGTGCTCTTCGACATCCGCAAGGCGATGTTCACGCATCTCCAGCGCGTCTCGCTCTCCTGGATGGACAAGACGGAAGTCGGCCGCCTGATGTCGCGCCTGCAGGGCGACGTGAACTCGATGCAGGAATTCCTCGAAACTTCGGTGCTTTCGGTCGGCGATATCGCGCTGCTTTTCGGCATCGTTTTCGTGATGCTCACTCTCGACTTCAAGCTCGGCCTGCTGACGCTCTCGGCGCTCCCCGTGCTGTTCATCGTCCGCATCTTCTGGCTGCCGCGCGCGCGAAAATCCTTCATGGCGGCGCATGAGACGAATTCGGTGGCGAACGGTGCTTTGGCCGAAGCGATCCACGGCGTCCGTGCCGTGCAGAGCATGGACCGCGAACGCGTCAACTTCATGCTCTACGACGACAAGGCGCGCGCCAATCTGAAGACCCATCTGACGGCCGCGAAATATGCGCAGGTCATGGTGCCGATCGTGGATTCGCTGACGGGCCTCGCCATGGCGCTCGTGATCGTGGTCGGCGGCGCGCGCGTGCTGAACCAGGCGCTCGACGTCGGCGTCATGGTCGCCTTCCTCTTCTACATCCAGCGCTTCTTCGACCCGATCCGTTCGCTGACCCTGCAATATTCGGTCATGCAGCGCGCCATGGCCTCGGGCCAGCGGCTGACGGACGTGCTGGACGTGCCGGTAGACATCAAGGACGCGCCCGACGCCAAGGTGCTTTCACCGGACATGGACGGTTCGGTGGAGTTCCGCGACGTCGTCTTCGGCTACAATCCGAAGCATCCGGTATTGAAGCACGTGAGCTTCAAGGTGAACCCCGGCGAAACGGTCGCGCTCGTCGGCCCGACGGGCTCCGGCAAGTCGAGCTGCATGTCGCTGATCCATCGTTTCTACGAGGTTCAGGGCGGCCAGGTCCTGGTCGGCGGCCACGACGTGCGCGATCTCACGCAGGATTCGCTCGGCCGCCAGATCGCCATGGTGCTGCAGGAACCCTTCCTCTTCACCGGCACGGTGTTCGAGAACATCCGCTACCACAAGACGGACGCGACGCGCGAACAGGTGATCGAAGCGGCCAAGGCCGTCGGCGCTCATGACTTCATCATGCGCCTGCCCGAAGGTTACGAGAGCATCCTCGGCCAGCGCGGCGGCAATCTTTCCCTCGGCCAGCGGCAGCTCATCAGCTTCGCCCGCGCGCTGGTGGCGGATGCGAAAATCCTCGTGCTGGACGAGGCGACCGCCAATATCGACAGCTATACGGAAATGCTGATCCAGAAAGCGCTGGTGAAGCTGCTCGAAGGCCGCACCGGTCTCGTGATCGCCCATCGCCTTGCAACCATCCGCGAAGCCGACCGCATCATCGTGCTGCAGAACGGCGAGCTGATCGAAAGCGGCAATCATCGCGAGCTGATGAAGAACGGCAAGCTCTATTCGAAGCTCTACAACCTCAACTACGCGTCCTTCGACGACATTCCCGAGGATGTGCTTGAGGAAGCGGTTACGGATTCGGCGACGTGACCCGGAAGCCTGAAAACTTGCTCCGACGTCATCCTCGGCCTTGTGCCGAGGATCTACAAACATTGATCAAAACTAAGCGCTAGCAGATCCTCGGCACAAGGCCGAGGATGACGTCGAGTAGGGGCGAGGCTCATCAGAACCTCCCAGGAGCGCCTCAGCGCCGCTGGTTGTAGACGTCGACGCAGACGGCGCCGAGCAGCACCAGACCCTTGATGACCTGCTGATAGTCGATGCCGATGCCGAGGATCGACATGCCGTTGTTCATCACGCCCATCAGGAATGCGCCGATCACCGCGCCGGTCACCTTGCCGACGCCGCCATAGGCGGACGCGCCGCCGATGAAGCAGGCCGCGATGACGTCCAGTTCGAAACCGGCGCCGGCCTTCGGCGTGGCGCTGTTGAGACGCGCGGCGACAACGAGCCCGCCGAGAGCTGCGAGCACGCCCATGTTGACGAAGGTGAAGAAGACCAGCCGCGTCGTCTTGATGCCGGAGAGCTCGGCCGCACGGGCATTGCCGCCGACTGCATAGATCTGCCGGCCGATCACGGTGCGGGTGGTCAGGAAACTATAGGCGGCGATCAGCACCGCCATGATGATCAGCACGTTCGGCATGCCGCGATGCGACGAGATCAGGAAGGCGATGTAGCCGACGCCTGCGAGAATCAGCAGGTTCTTGGCAACGAAGAAACCGAACGGCTCCGTCTCGACGCCATGCGAAATGCGCCGTTTGCGGCTCGCGAGATTCTGCATGATAAGGATGATCGCAAGCACCAGTCCGAGCAGGAAAGACGTGATGTAGAGACCGCCGGCCGACGAGATGAGCTCGACGACATAACCGGACGAAAGCTTCTGGAATATCGGCGGAAAGGGTCCGATCGCCTGGCTGCCGAGAATGGCGATCATCAGGCCGCGGAAGACCAGCATGCCCGCGAGCGTCACGATGAACGAGGGTATCTTGAAATAGGCGACGAAATAGCCCTGGATCGCGCCGATCAGGGCGCCGACCGCCAGGCAGGCAACGATGACCACGGCGAAATTCATGCCCAGCTTGACCATCATCAGCCCGGCGAGACCGCCGATGAAGCCCGCGACCGAGCCCACCGACAGATCGATATGGCCTGTGACGATCACCATCAGCATGCCGAGCGCCATGATGACGATATAGCTGTTTTGCAGCACGATATTGGTGACGTTGAGCGGCTTCAGGAGAACGCCGCCCGTGGCGATCTGAAAGAAGATGACGATCGCGACCAGCGAGATCAGCATGCCGAAGTCACGTAGATTGTCCTTCAGAAAACCGGCCGCGCTCTGCGGCGCGGTGATTGCTTCCTGGGGCGTGCTCATTCTTCTCTCCCTTTGCGCCGCATGATGGCGCGCATGATATTTTCCTGCGTGGCTCCCTCGCCGGACACTTCGCCGACGAACGCACCTTCGTGCATGACCACGATACGGTCGCAGATGCCGATCAGCTCGGGCATTTCCGACGAGATCACGATCACCGCCTTGCCGGCATCGGCGAGTTCGTTGATGATCATGTAGATTTCATATTTTGCGCCGACATCGATGCCGCGCGTCGGCTCGTCCAGGATCAGCACTTCGGGCCCCGTGAACAGCCATTTCGACAATACCACTTTCTGCTGGTTGCCGCCCGAAAGTTTGCCGGTTTCCTGGTAGACGTTGTGGCTGCGGATGCGCATGCGGCCGCGGAACTCCTGCGCCACCTTCATTTCCGCGATGTCGTCGATCACGCCGCGCGAGGAAACGCCGCCGAGATGGGCGAGCGAGACATTCTTGCGGATGTCTTCCGGCAGGATGAGGCCAAGCTGCTTGCGGTCCTCGGTCACATAGGCGAGGCCCGCCTTGATGGCCTTGTGGACGTCGGAAAGATCGAGTTCCTTGCCGTGCAGCTTGGCGGTACCTGTGATGTGGCGGCCCCAGGACCGGCCGAACAGGCTCATGGCGAATTCGGTGCGCCCGGCGCCCATCAGCCCGGATATGCCGACGATCTCGCCGGCACGCACCTTGAGCGAGACATTCTTGACGACCTGCCGGTCGGAATGCATCGGGTGATAGGCGGACCAGTTCTCGACTTCGAAAATGACGTCGCCGATCTTCGGCTCGCGCTTCGGATAACGGCTTTCGAGGTCGCGGTCGACCATGCGCCGCACGATCTCGTCCTCATCCACGGGGCCGGCATGGCAATCGAGCGTGCCGACCGTGCGGCCGTCGCGCAGCACGGTGATGCGGTCCGCGACTTCGGAAATCTCGTTGAGCTTGTGGGAGATCAGGATCGAGGTGATGCCGTGCGACCGGAACTCCTTGAGCAGTTCCAGAAGCGCCGCACTGTCCGTCTCGTTGAGCGAGGCGGTCGGCTCGTCGAGGATCAGGAGCCGCACGTCCTTCGACAGCGCCTTGGCGATCTCGACCAGCTGCTGCTTGCCCACGCCGATGTTGGTGATCAGCGTGTCCGGCTGTTCGCTGAGCCCCACCTTGGCGAGCAGTGCCTGGGTGCGCCTATGCCGTTCGCCGCGATCGATGATGCCGTGACGCGCCGGCGGATGGGTGAGGAAGATGTTTTCCGCGATCGACATCAGCGGGATCAGCGCCAGCTCCTGGTGGATGATGATGATGCCGAGCGCTTCGGAATTGTTGATGTTGTGGAAGTGCCGTTCCTCTCCGTCGAAGAGGATCGAACCTTCGTAGGAACCGTGCGGATAGACGCCCGACAGCACCTTCATCAAGGTCGATTTGCCGGCGCCGTTCTCGCCGACAAGCGCATGGATCTCGCCCTCTCTGACGGTGAAGCTGACATCCGAAAGCGCCTTCACGGCACCAAAGCTCTTCGAAATGCCGCGCATCTCGAGAATGGGCGGTTTCTCGGGAAGAGAGACGGGATCAAGCATGACGACTCCGAAACGATAAAGGCCGCGCGACAGGCGAACCTGTCGCGCGGCTTCGAGACAGCTTACTGGATCTGCGATTCCTGATAGTAACCGCTGTCGACCAGGACCTGCTTCCAGTTCGACTTGTCGACGATGACCGGCTTCAAGAGATAGGACGGCACGACCTTCTTGCCGTTCTCATAGGTCTTGGTGTCGTTGACGGTCGGCTCCTTGCCGCTCATCACGGCATCGACCATGTCGACGGTCACCTTGGCGAGATCGCGCGTATCCTTGAAGATCGTCGAATACTGCTCGCCGGCGAGGATCGACTTGACGGACGGCACTTCCGCGTCCTGGCCGGTGACGACCGGCATCGGCATGTCGCCGCTGCCGTAGCCGACGCCCTTGAGCGAGGAGAGAATGCCGATCGAGATGCCGTCATAGGGCGAAAGCACGCCATTCAGCTTCTTGTCCGCATAGGTGGAAGACAGGATCGCGTCCATGCGGGCCTGAGCGGTAGCGCCGTCCCAGCGCAGCGTCGCAACCTTGTCCATGCCGGTCTGACCGCTGCCGACGATCAGCGTGCCCTTGTCGATCAGCGGCTGCAGCACGCTCATAGCGCCGTTGTAGAAGAAGAAGGCGTTGTTGTCGTCCGGCGAGCCGCCGAAGAGTTCGATATAGAACGGCCCCGCCTCGGTGTCCGCCTTGAGCCCCTTCACGAGCGAAGTCGCCTGCTGGACACCGACCTGGAAGTTGTCGAAGGTCGCGTAATAATCGACATTCGGCGTGTCGCGGATCAGGCGGTCATAGGCGATGACCTTGATCTTCTGGTCGGCGGCCTGCTGCAGCACGTCCGACAGCGTCGTACCGTCGATCGAGGCGATGACGAGCACCTTGGCGCCCTTGGTGATCATGTTTTCGATCTGCGAAAGCTGGTTCGGAATGTCGTCCTCGGCATATTGCAGGTCCGTCTTGTACCCGCGTTCCTGAAGGACCTTCACCATGTTGTCGCCGTCGGCGATCCAGCGGGCCGAGGACTTGGTCGGCATGGCGACGCCGACAAGACCCTTTTCCTGGGCGCCGGCCGGCGCCGCGAAGGCCAGCCCTGCCAGCATCGCGGCGGTGGGCAGATATTTGAAGATTCGCATGACTACTCCTCCTTTGGGGCGGTCTCCCTTCGAGCCGCCGAGTTTATCTCCGAGGGCAGCCCTCCCGCCCCCGGCATGATGACGTCAGTGATTGTCGCGCGGCAGCCCGGCTGTCTGGGCGATCCGCTGATATTTGACGGCCGGCTCCAGCACCGCGCCGGTCTCCATCTGGCCGACGATGCCGCGCTGGATTTCCTGCCAGGGCGTCTGGTGCTTGGGGTAATGGTAACCGCCATTCGCCTCGAAGGCCTTGCGGCGCTCCGCCAGTTCCTCGTCCGAGAGCAGGATGTTGGCCTCGCCGCGGCCGAGATCGATGCGGACGCGGTCGCCGGTTTTCAGGAGCGCGAGACCGCCGCCTGCCGCCGCTTCCGGTGAGGCATTGAGGATCGACGGACTGCCCGACGTGCCCGACTGACGGCCGTCGCCGATACAGGCGAGCGAGGTAATCCCCCGCTTCAGCAGGTAGTCCGGCGCGCGCATGTTCACGACCTCCGCCGCGCCCGGATAGCCGATCGGACCGGCGCCGCGCATGAAGAGGATCGTATGCTCGTCGATTTCGAGCGACGGATCATCGATCCGGTGGTGATAATCCTCCGGTCCGTCGAACACGACCGCCCTGCCCTCGAAGGCCTCCGGATCGGCGGGATTGGACAGGTAACGCTCGCGGAATTCCTTCGAGATGACGCTGGTCTTCATGATCGCCGAGGAGAAAAGATTGCCGCGCAGCACCCGGAAGCCGGCATGTTCCTTCAACGGCTCCTCATAGCGGCGGATGACCTTCTCGTCCTCGATGATCGCGCCGCGGCAGTTCTCGCCGATCGTCTTGCCGTTCACCGTCATGGCGTCCTCATGGATGAGGCCCTGGCGCATGAGCTGGTTGACGACGGCGGGCACGCCGCCTGCGTGGTAATAATCCTCGCCGAGATATTCGCCGGCCGGCTGCAGGTTGACGAGCAGCGGCACTTCTTCGCCATAGGTCTGCCAATCGTCGACGGTGAGCTCCACGCCGATATGACGCGCCAGCGCGTTCAGATGGATGGGCGCATTGGTGGAGCCGCCGATCGCGGAGTTGACGCGGATAGCGTTGATGAACGCCTCCCTCGTCAGGATGTCGGAAGGTTTCAGGTCCTCCTTGACCATCTCGACGATGCGCAGACCCGTGAGATAGGCCACTTCCTGACGGTCGCGGTACGGTGCAGGGATGGCCGCGGAACCGGGAAGCTGCATGCCGAGCGCTTCGGCAAGCGAGTTCATCGTCGTCGCCGTGCCCATCGTGTTGCAATAGCCGGTCGACGGAGCGGAGGATGCGACGAGCTTCACGAAGCCGGCATAGTCGATTTCGCCCTTGGCCAGCAGTTCGCGCGCCTTCCAGACGATCGTGCCGGACCCTGTGCGCTCGCCGCGGAACCAGCCGTTCAGCATCGGCCCGACCGAGAGCGCGATCGACGGGATATTGACCGTCGCCGCGGCCATGAGACAGGCAGGCGTGGTCTTGTCGCAGCCGATCGTCAGCACCACGCCGTCGAGCGGGTAACCGTAGAGGACTTCGACGAGACCGAGATAGGCAAGGTTGCGGTCAAGGCCCGCGGTGGGACGCTTGCCGGTTTCCTGGATCGGATGGACGGGAAATTCGATCGCAATGCCGCCCGCCTCGCGAATGCCCTCGCGAAGGCGCTTGGCAAGCTCCAGATGGTGACGGTTGCAGGGAGAAAGGTCCGAGCCGGTCTGGGCGATGCCGATGATCGGCCGATCCGACTGCAGTTCCGCCTGGCTGAGGCCGAAATTCATGTAGCGTTCGAGATAGAGCGCCGTCATGTCCACATTCGCCGGATTGTCGAACCAGGCGCGGGAGCGGAGCTTTCTCACCTCCTGCCGGCGATGATCCGTTTTGGCGATCTCATTGGATGGAGCGTTCTCGGAATTGCTCATCGTCAGTCCTCAAAAGCATCTGTTTGAATGCGCCGGCCCAGCATGAAAGCGTCGGCGACATGAACCAGCGGCGAAAAATCGGCATCGCTGCGGCGGTCCGCGACCAGCGCCACGAAATCGCGGTAGAGAGTGCGGTATTCCCGGTCCTCTTCGACGATCCTTTGCACGCCGTCGACGACAAGCCGGCTGCCGCCATGGGTGAGCACGACCGGACCTTCGTCCGTTTCGACGCGGATGTCCCAGGTCTGCGGACCGGTCTGGCGCCAGTCGAATTCGGCGTAAACCGGTACGCCGTCATCCGTCTCGAAGGCGAGGTTGGCCGCGATCGGAGCGGCCCGGTTGGCTGGGAACGTCAGGTCGGAACGCGTGAGATGGAATTTCTCCGGCAGGATCCGGGTGACGATCGACAGCGCGTTGATACCCGGATCGAAGACGCCGAGACCGCCCGGCTCCCAAATCCACGCCTGCCCCGGATGCCAGTGGCGCACATCTTCCTTCCACTCGACCGCAACACTGCGGATTTTCCGTTTCGCGAGCAGCGCCCGCGCCGGCTCGACGGCGGCCGCAGCCCGCGAATGCCAGGTCGCAAAAAGCGTACGGCCCTTCTCCTTGGCGAGCGCCTCAAGCGCGTAGACTTCCGACAATGTCGCGCCCGGCGGCTTTTCGAGCATCACATGCTTGCCGGCATCGAGCGCTGCCTTGGCCTGTTCGAACCGGCCCTGCGGAGGCGTACAGAGCGAAACGGCGTCGATCTCCACATCGGATGCCAGCAGGTCGCCGATCTCATGGAAACAGCGGACGCCGTCGAGCTTCGCATGGCGGCTTGCGACCGCCACGAGATCGATACCCTCGGTCGCCTCGATGGCGCCGAGATGCTGATCCCTGGCGATCTTTCCAAGCCCGACGATGGCGAGACGGATAGGAGCCATGACCGCCTCAGAGCTTCTTGATCGTCACGGGCTTGTCCGCCGCGACGGTCAGCCGGTTGACGAGAGGCAGCTTGAAGGGCGCCGCGGAAATCTCGAAGACATCGCCCGCTTCCGTCTTGACGCCTTCGGAGAAGGAAAGCGTCGCCGTGCCGAAGAAATGCACGTGCAAATCCCCGGGCTGGCGGAAGAGCTCGTACTTGAAATTGTGATGCTCCAGGTTGGCGATCGTGTGCGACATGTTCGCCTCGCCGGACAGGAAAGGTTTTTCGAAGATCACCCTGTCGCCGCGACGCACCCGGGAGGTGCCCTCCACATGGTCCGGCAGGTCGCCG
>Ga0065721_10052087_pt1 | contig 12710 bp, 10 predicted proteins | sample Mesricmetagenome_FD_59108 | JGI IMG/M metagenome (GOLD analysis project Ga0065721, IMG submission 59108) | Mesophilic microbial community from rice straw/compost enrichment Sample: eDNA_1 v2 (version 2) | ecosystem: Engineered > Solid waste > Grass > Composting > Bioreactor | place: USA: Davis... | reverse complement strand
GGCGGCGCGAGCCTCCGCGGGGGTGGTGGCGACGATTCCCGGCAGCACGGGCACCCCGTGCTTTTCAAAGATGTCGCGCGCTTGGTACTCGAAGAGGTCCATCCTCAATCCTTCGCAGGTGGGGTGCGCAGCAGTGACGCGTTAAGGGTTCGGGCCAAGCCTAATCGTGTGGGGCGGGTGCGTGTGCCGCCAAGACCGTCAGCGGGAACTCGACTCTTCCAAGTCATCCACAACACTGGTTGCCTCCAGAGGCCACGCACGCGATTGCTTCGCTTCAAGGAGCGCGTCACGAATGTCGCCAAACCACTCCTGGTAGGGCGGGTCGACAAACGCGATGTATTTAGCAAGTTCCTCCAGAGTCACCCGAGCCATTCGCACACGATCGCGAACGGGCACCACCTCACGCAGGCCCCGCGTCCGGCTCAGATGGGCGACTCCCTTATTGAAGTCGGCTCGGCGCGATTTGATCGGGTCAGAGCCGCCCCAGAGTGCTGCGAGATCCCCAGCCTCCACATCGTCCCCATGCTCAGGGTTAGTGCAACCAGAAGGGCACCGGAGGAAGTCGGCGATCACCCGGGTGTGAATTACGAGATCGTGCATTCCCATAGGGTGGTTGAAATGCCGACGACTGCCTTTGTTGAAGTCGAAGAGCTCGCCGAAGCGCAAATGCTGGACTACGCCCTCGCCCCGGAAGCCCAGAGCATCGAGGAGGCAAAGCACTTCCCACGAGAGCGCCTGTCGAATTACGCGTTCGAGTTCTAGGTCACTCGGCCTTGTTCTCGGCGGGCGCCTGTTCCCCATGATTCCCCCTAGAGGTCTGCAGCAGAGCCCGGCGTCACGAAACCTGACTCGTACGCGACGATCACGGCTTGCGTCCGGTCGCGCACACCCAGTTTCATCAGGATCGACGCCACGTGCGATTTCACCGTCTCGACAGATACGAACAGGCCCGACGCTATCTCCTGGTTGGAGCGGCCCCTCGCCAATTCTCGCAGCACCGCCTGCTCGCGTTCCGTGAGTTCTGGAAGCTGCACTCCCTGCGACGTGGCGAAGCGCTCGATGACGGCCCGGGTCGAGGCCGGGAAAAGCAGCGACTCCCCCGCCGCGACGATCCGCACGGCCTCGATGAGCTCGGTGGGCGGCACTCGCTTGAGGACGAAGCCCGCGGCACCCGAGCGCATCGCCTCGAAGACGTACTCATCGACCTCGAAGGTGGTCAGGACGAGCACGGCCGTCTCAGGGTGAGCCGCGGTGATCTCGCGGGTCGCCTCGAGCCCGTCCATCATGGGCATGCGCACGTCCATGAGCACCACGTCAGGGGTGTGCTCTCGCACCGCCTCGATGGCCTCGGCGCCGTTCCCGGCCTCGGCGACCACCTCCCAGCCGGCCTCGGAGCTCAGGATCGCGCGCAGGCCCATCCGCACCAGCGGATCGTCGTCCGCGATGACGATTCTCATGCGTGGATCTTTCTCACGAACCAACTGTCTCGCGAAGCGCGCTCCACGGCGAGTCAGGCTCGCTGGCGGGGCCAAGGCTCGCCTCCAGAGGGATGAGCGCCATCACCTCGAAGCCGCCATCATCGGTGGGGCCGATGCGTGACGCACCGCCAAGCAGGCCCACGCGATCGCGAATGCCGGCCACGCCGCGCCTGCCGGAGACCTGCGCCTCGTCGATGGGCGCGCCACCGGATCCGTTCGCCACGCGAATCGCGAGTGCGTCGCCGTCCTGGGTCACGGTCACCTCGACTGCCGCACCGGGTGCGTGCTTCGCCGCATTGGTGAGCGCCTCTCGCACGATGCCGAAGGCGGCTCGGCCCACTGCCGGCGCCACCTCCGGCGCCTCGAGGGTCGCGTCGATCGTCATGCCTGCGGCGCGGGACCCGTCAATGAGTCCGGGCAGGTCGCCGATGCCAGGAAGCGGTGCCCTCGTCTCGGGCTCATCGCCACGGAGCTGGGCGATGATGCGGTCCAGTTCGCCCATGGCGGCCCGTCCGCGCTGCTCGATGTTGCGCAGTGCCTGCTTGGCGAAGGCGGGGTCAGACTCAAAGACATGAGCACCGGCTCCGGCCTGCACCACGGTCATGGTGATCATGTGGCCGATCGAGTCATGGAGCTCCTGGTCGATGCGGATGCGCTCTTCGGCACGCTCCGCGCGCTCTTCGGCGCGGGCCACGCGCTCCGACTCCCCCTGGCCGAGCGCCCAGGCGGCGACGGGAACATGCATCGCGCCAAGGCCGCGCATCAGCCACGCGCAAGGCACGGCGAAGAGCAGTGTGATCGGGTACAGCAGCCAGTAACCCCAGTCGCGAACCCACATGGTCGGGCCTCCACCCCACTCGGTCCACGGCTCGGTGATGACGCCAAAGTCAATGAGGGTCATCCACACCGCGGTCGCGAGCAGCGAGAAGGGCACCGTCACCGCAACGACGGCAAACGAGAACCCCACGGGGCCGAAGACGCCGCGGAATACCGTCCATGCGGCGACGCGCCAAGCGTGGGCGTCGCCAAAACGCGCGACACTCCAGCGCAGCATTCGCGTCCACCAGTTGCCCGTGGCCTCGACTCCTTGAGACAGCCGCGGCGGTGCGGGCCTGTCAATCCCCGCGTCGAGCAGCGAGTTGATGTGCACCCGCTCGAAGCTGCCGATCCACCGCATCGTCACCTGCGTGAGGACCAGCAGCGGAACGCCAACCCAGATGATGATGAGCGAGACGCCCGTGCTGTATGCGGTCACCGCCCAGGTGAACCACAGCACGCCAAGCGGCAGGCCGGCAAGCAAGTAAGCGGTGGCTCGCCACGTGCGGCCACTCCAGATGACTCCGAAAATGCGGTTGATAGCTGACATGCCCTCAATCGTGCCGGTGGGCGCCCCACCATGCCCACACCCGTGAGCCTGAACTTTTACTCCCCCGTGAGGGGGATGGACTGGGCCGCCTCACCCGCGCAGGGGAGCCGCTTTTCACCCGCCCGGCATGCCACAAACCACTCGCTCGCGGGCTGTGCCGAGCGCCCCTGATTTCTAGTTTCGGAGGGTGGCCACCAACCCGGGGTGGCCTTCCCAAAGGAGGGGACATGAAACTCGGACTTACAGGGCGACTTGCCCGAGCGTCGGCCGCACGGCCTTGGCTCACCATTTCAGTGTGGATCCTGGCGTTGGCTGGATCCATCGTTCTTGCCGGCGGCCTTGGTGACGCGCTCACCCAAGACGACCGCAACCTCGTCACCACCGAATCGGAGACAGCCGCCAAGGAGCTCGACCGGCTCCGCGGAGGCGAGGAAGAGCCGGACGTCGAGACCATCGTGGTCACGGCGGACTCCGCCGTCTACGGAGACGCCGCCTTCACCGCGGCGGTCGACAAGGCCATCGCCGCGCTCGAAGGAATCGACGGTGTCGCTGTGGTGACGGGCCCCGCTGAGTCGGGCGCCGTCGCACCGGGCGGCGAGAGCGCTCTCGTCACCGCGGTGCTCGAGGACAACTTCCCAGAGGAGTTGGGCGAAGAAGTCATCGCAGCGCTCGAGGGTGCCGAGCCGGAAGGCTTCCACTACCTGCCCTTCGGGGACCAGGCGGCGGGCGCCATCTTCGACGGCCTCGCGGAGGACACCCTCATGCGCGGAGAGCTCATCGGCATCTCGGTTGGCCTGGTGATACTGCTGGTGGTCTTCGGCGCGCTCATGGCCGCCGGCATTCCGCTGCTGGTCGCGATCGTGTCCATCGCCGGCGCCGTGGGCGCCACGGCGATCGTCGGTCAGACCTTCGAACTGTCGTTCTTCATCGTCAACATGATCACGATGATGGGCCTCGCGCTCGGCATCGACTACTCGCTGGTGATGGTGCAGCGCTTCCGCGAGGAGCTCGCCCACGGACACAGCGTGCGAGACGCCGTCGCCATTGCGGGGAGCACAGCGAACCGCGCGGTGCTCTTCAGCGGCATCACCGTGGTGATCTCGTTGACGGGACTGTTGATCGTGCCCTCCACGATCATGCGCAGCCTTGGAGCCGGAGCGATCATCGTGGCGATCATGTCCGTGATCACTTCTTTGACCCTGCTTCCCGCCGTGCTGCGACTGCTGGGCCACCGCGTCAACAAGGGCCGCATTCCTACGGCCCACCCCGGCGCAGAGCCGCGCGCCTGGGCCGCCATGGCACGCGCCGTCATCCGGCGCCCCGCGATCGCGATCATCGGCGGGCTCGCCGTCATCGTGACGCTGGCTCTGCCGGCGCTGTCGCTGCGCCTCACCTTCCCCGGAATCGACGCCCTTCCCGAGGACAACGACTTCCGGCTCGCCGTTGACACGCTCGTGGACGACTACGGCTTCGGCGCCTGGCAGACGTACGTCGTGGTGCCCGACGCTGCGGCAGTGAGGGACGACGTCGAGGCCTTCGCGACGCGCCTTGAGCAGTCCGATCCCTTCGCCGACACCTCAGTCGAGTGGTTCGGCGACGGAGCGATCATCGTCACCCACGACATCTACGACAGCGCGGACAAGGCCTCGGAGCAGGCAATTCACACGCTCCGCGACGAGTGGGTGCCCGAGGCGTTCGGCAACGACATCGTGGCCTACGTGGGCGGTGACCAAGCCGGCGCCGTCGACTTCAAGGGCATCATCTCGAGCGCCGTGCCATGGGTCGTGCTGTTCGTCCTCGGCACGAGCTTCCTGCTCCTGATGCTCGCGTTCAGGTCGGTGGTCATCGCGGCCACCGCAATCACGCTCAACCTGCTGTCCACAGCCGCCGCATTCGGTGTACTGGTCGCGATCTTCCAGTGGGGATGGCTTGCGGAAGCACTCGACGTTCCGCAGGTCGATGGCATCGCCACGTGGCTGCCGCTGTTCCTGTTCGCGGTGCTGTTCGGCCTGTCGATGGACTATCACATGTTCCTGCTGACCCGCATCAAGGAGCGTCACGACGCGGGTGACGATACCCGCACGGCGGTGGTGCACGGTCTGTCGCGCACCGGCTCGCTCATCACGGGCGCCGCTCTCATCATGGTGGCCGTGTTCCTTGGCTTCGCGCTGGGAGACGTGCCCGAGTTCAACCAGATGGGCCTCGGCCTCGCTATCGCCGTCATCCTCGACGCGACCATTGTGCGCACGATCCTGGTGCCGTCGATCATGGTGGCGCTGGGCCACCGCAACTGGTACCTGCCGCGCTGGCTCCAGTGGCTGCCTGAGATGCGCATCGAATCCCCGGCTCCCGAAACCGATCCGGAACCGGACCGCGAGCTCGTCGCCGCGAGCTAGCCGCAACAGCAGCGTCGGCCCCGCCTCTGATCTCCCAGGCAGGGCCGACGCTGTCGTGTGTAAGCGGTCAGCTCACCCCGAACTTCTGGGCGGTCTCCTTGATGGAGCGGGCAGAGGTCGCGAGCGCGGCGTGCTCGCCGGGCGCCAAGCGGACGTCGACCTGCTGGACGATGCCGCCGCGGCCGACGATCGCGGGAAGCGACATGCAGACCTCGCCCACGCCGGGGAAGTCGGTGAGGGTCGAGACGGGAAGCACCCGGTGCTGGTCGCCGAGCACGGCCTCGACGATGCGGGCGCCAGCGGCACCGATCGCGTAGTTGGTCGCGCCCTTGCCCTCGATGATCGTGTACGCGGAGCGCACCACGTCGTTGTGGATGCGACGGCGGACTTCGTCCGTCATGACGACTACGCCGTTCTTGTCCACCCACTCAAGCAGCGGCACACCGCCGATGGTCGCGGAGGACCACAGCGCGACCTCGGTGTCGCCATGTTCACCGGCGATGTAGGCGTGGACGTTGCCCACGGCCACCTGCACCTCTTGGGCGATCTGGTGGCGAAGGCGCGAAGAATCGAGGACCGTGCCGGAGCCGAACATGCGTGCGGGGTCCATGCCGGACTTCTTGATCGCGGCGTAGGTTACGACGTCCACCGGGTTAGTCACGAGGATGTAGATGGCGTTGGGCGCCACCTCGAGCAGCGGCGGCAGCACCTTGTCCATGAGCGAGATGGTCGCGCCCGCGAGGTCCATGCGGGTCTGTCCTGGCTGCTGCTTGGCGCCGGCCGTGATGACCACGATGTCGGAACCTTCGATCACGTCGACCTGGTCCGAGCCGATGACCTTCGCCTCCGGCATGAACTGGATGCCCTGTGCAAGGTCGAGCGCCTCGGCTTCGACCTTGGCCTTGTTGATGTCGTAGAGGGCGACGGTGCGTGCAAAGCCGCGCATGAGGCCTGCGTAGGCGAGCGTCGAGCCGACCGCTCCCGCCCCAATGATCGATACCTTCGAGGTCTTGGCTTCCATGCGGGACAGCCTAGCGGCGGGTGACTCCGACGAGAGGTCGAGCGGTCCCTGCGCCCACGACGCGGCCAGCGTCTGTGGCTACAGCTTCTCCACCGGTGAGAAGCGCAATAGCAGGCGCTTTACGCCCGCGTCGCCAAAGTCGACCTTCGCGACGGCGTTCTTGCCAGAGCCTTCCGTCGCGATCACGGTGCCCAGTCCGTGCTCGTCATGCGTCACGCGGTCGCCCACCTCGAGACCAATATCGCCCGACGCTGCGGCACCAGGCGGGCTGGGCGGCACCCTGCGCGTGGAGACGGCTCCGGCGCGGGAATAGGTGTTGCCATCGTCGCGGTCCTGGCTGGCGCCGTAGCCCATTGAGCTCCAAGCGCCGGAGCGGGCGGAGCCGCGGTCCGAGCGAGCACGCAGCGTCGCCATCGAGGTCTGCGATCGCGACCACGAGACGAGGTCCGTGGGGATCTCCTCGACGAAACGCGACGGCGGGAAGTACTGGGGGGCGCCAAAGCTCGCGCGCACCTCTGCACGCGTGAGGTACAGGCGCTGGCGAGCGCGAGTGAGGCCCACGTAGGCGAGGCGACGCTCCTCCTCCACCTCGCGCGGCCCACCATTCTCAAGCACGCGAGCGTGCGGGAAGGTGCCGTCCTCGAGACCGGTGAGGAAGACAACCGGGAACTCGAGGCCCTTCGCCGTGTGGAGGGTCATGAGGGTCACGACGCCGCCGCCGTCCTCGTGGTCAGGGATCTGATCCGCGTCCGCGACCAGGGCGACCTTCTCGAGGAAGTCCGCGAGGGTGCCCTCCGGGTTCTCCTCCGAGAATTCGCGACCCACAGCCACGAGCTCCATGATGTTCTCGATGCGGCTCGCGTCCTGCGGGTCCTCAGAGGCGCGCAGCGCGGAGAGCATCCCCGAGCGGTCGGCAATCGCGTCGAGCACGCCAGCGGGACCGTTGTCCTTGGCAAGGTCGCGGAGGTCGTCCATCATCGCGACAAACGCGTCGATCGCCGCGACCGATCGCGACTGGATCCCCGCCTCCGACGCGAAACGCAGCGCTCGGCCAAAACTCAGGCCAGCGTCGGGCCGTGAGCGCCGCAGGCTGTCCACACCCTCGATCGCGACGTCGCCGATGCCGCGCTTGGGTACGGCGATGGCGCGGCGCATCGCGATGTCGTCGTCCTCGTTCACCACGGCGGCGAGGTACGCGAGCATGTCCTTGATCTCTTTGCGCTCGTAGAAGCGCGTGCCGCCCACAAGCTTGTAGGGGATCTCCGCGCGGATGAAGCGCTCTTCGAGCGAACGGGACTGTGCGTTGGCTCGGTACATGATCGCGATGTCGGACCACGCGAACTCGCCCTTGTCCACGAGTCGCTTGATCTCGTCGGCGACGAATCGCGCCTCGTCCTGCTCGGTGTCCGCGACGTAACCCGTGATGCGCTCGCCGGCCCCAGCGTCGGTCCACAGATTCTTGGGGCGGCGGTCCGTGTTGTTCGCGATGACCGCGTTCGCCGCGCTGAGGATCGTCTGCGTGGAGCGGTAGTTCTGCTCGAGGTGGATGACCTCTGCCTGGGGGTAGTCCTTCTCGAACTCGTTGATGTTGCGGATCGAGGCGCCGCGGAAGGCGTAGATGGACTGGTCGGCGTCACCCACGACGGTGAGCTCTCCCTGGGGGAGGCTCGCGTCGTCGTCCGGCCCCACCAGTTCACGGACCAGCACGTACTGCGCGTGGTTGGTGTCCTGGTACTCATCCACCAGGATGTGGCGGAAGCGCTCGCGGTAGCGGCGCGAGACGGCCTCGTTGTCCTGCAGCAGGCGCACGGTCTTCACGATGATGTCGTCGAAGTCGACGGCGTTCGCGGCCTCGAGGCGGCGCTGGTACTCGGGGTACGCGAGCGCGGCGGCATGGTCGACGCTGTGGCGGCTTGCTCCCTCGGCGGCGGCCAATGCGATGTCCGGCGAGATGAGTTCATCCTTGAAGCGCCCGATGCGCGACAGGATCGCCTTGGGAGAGAACTTCTTAGGGTCGAGGTCGAGCTCCTTCATGACGAGCTTCATGAGGTTCACGGAGTCCGAGGTGTCGTAGATCGAGAACGAACTCGTGAGTCCCGCAAGCTCGTGGTCCTTGCGCAGGATCCGCACGCACGCGGAGTGGAACGTCGCCACCCACATGAAGCGCGCCTCGCCGCCAACGAGCGCCTCGACACGCTCGCGCATCTCCCCTGCGGCCTTGTTGGTGAACGTGATCGCGAGGATCTCGTGAGGGCGAGCCCTGCCTGATTCCAGCAGATGAGCGATGCGGTGCGTGAGGACGCGGGTCTTGCCGGAACCCGCCCCCGCCATGATCAGCAGGGGGCCGCCAGCGTGCAGCACGGCCTGCGCCTGCTGCGGGTTGAGACCGGCGACGAGAGGGGATTCCGAGACTTCAAAGAGCGCGTCCATGACTCGCAGAAGTCTAGGCGCAGGGCAGGACACGGCCGACGCTGTTGCCGGCCGGCAGGGTCAGCTCGCCTTCGCGACCGTGCCGCAGCGCTCGAAATCCTCGAGGGCGCGCTCGGCAGCGGCGCGCACCTGAGGATCGTCGTCGTACTTCGACAGGCCGAGCATCGCTCGCCATACCTCGCGGTCAGCAGGGGCGCGTCCCGCCTTCGCCAGGATCGAGAAGCACGTCGCGGCGGCGGCCCGCACCGCGGCGCGATGATCGCGCGCGAGTCCGATGAGCTGCGGAGCCATCTCCGCGAGCGCAGCAAGGCGCTCGGCACGCACAGCCTCACGAATGCGCAGAGCGCCGGTCTCCGTAGGCGGCTCGTATTGGTGGTGACCGATCCAGAAGTCGACTGCGCGCAGCGGGTCGGCCTGAGCGCGTCGATAGGCGCTCGGCAGGTATGCCACATCCACACGTCTGGGGGCACTTTGCGTGCTCAGAGTGTGATGTACGTCACTTCTTGGCATGCCCACAGATTACTCGGCGGTAAGGATCTGGCAACCCCCGCGTCGGGCCGATTGCGTCTAGCCTGGAAAGGTGACCAAAGGCGCAAAGGCGGGCGGCAGGAAGAGCGGCGAGCACCGCTGGCCGGCTGTCATCGCCGTCGTGGTCGCAGCTGGCCTGTATGCCACCGGCCCCGGCGTGTTTCATCCCGCGGTCCACTGGATCGTCGCGGGAATCTGCATTGCGCTGTTGATCCCTCTCATCGCGCTCAACCCGGTGCGCTTCACCAATGAGAGCACCACCGCTCGCGTACTCGCGATCTCCCAGGCGCTGCTGCTGTTCACCGCGAATCAGGTGAGCGTCGTCATGCTCGTGATCGCTCTGGTTCAGCCAGACCCGGCGTCAGGGCCGGGCCTGCTCCTCGCGGCCGGGCAGGTGTGGTTCACCAACGTGATCGTTGTGGCCCTGGTGCTGTGGGAGATCGACCGCGGCGGGCCTTTCAAGCGCTGGGCGGACGCGCGCGAGGACATCCCCCGCGCGGACATCCGCTTCAGCCAGGACGAGGACAAGGACACCATCGACGAGGTGCACAAGGCGTCGGCATTCAGCGAGAACGACTGGCGGCCGCAGTTCTTCGACTACCTGTACTCGTCGCTGTCGAATTCGATGGCGTTCTCTGCCTCAGACTCAATGCCGCTCTCGGTGCGCGCGAAGGCGCTGTTCGGGCTCGAGGCGCTGAGCGGTTACGTGATCCTCGCGCTCGTGATCGCAAGGGCCGTGTCCCTGCTGGGCTGACCGAGCCTCAGTGCCGCGCCACCCCCACTTCTTAGGTTTAGGCACGTCACTCGCACTAACCGGGCGCACGCGGCGCGGTTTAGGCACGTCACTGGCACTGCAGCTCCCACACCGGCATGGAGGACCCACGCCAGCGTCACTCCGCGCGAAGGCCCGGTGCTCGCGCAATAGTCGCACTCACGTGCCTAAACGAAGCGCCAGCGCCGCCAGAGGTGCCAGTGACGTGCCTAAACCGTGGGGGGTGCGGGGTGGGGCCGCGCTCGGGCTGGGCTGGTGCGGACGCGCCCGCGCTGGGCTGGGTGCGGGGCTGCCGTGCCGCTACGCGATTCCTCGCCTTGCGGCCCAGTGCGCGAGTTCGTGGCGGTTGGACAGCTGCAGCTTGTGCAGCACCTTGCCCACATGCGTCTCGACGGTCTTCACGGAGATGAACAGCTTCTGCCCCACTTCGCGGTATGTGTAGCCGCGGGCGATGAGTCGCATCACCTCCTGCTCGCGCTCGGTGAGCTTGTCGAGGTCCTCATCCGCCGCCGCGACTTCGCCACCGGCCGCGTTGAATGCGTCGAGCACGAAGCCCGCGAGGCGCGGAGAGAACACCGCGTCGCCCGTCGCCACACGGCGCACTGCGTCCGATAGGTCGGGGCCAGAGATGGACTTGGTGACGTACCCGCGAGCACCCGCACGCACTACCGCGACCACGTCCTCCGCGGAGTCGGAGACGGACAGCGCGAGCACCTTGGGCGGGCTAGAGCCAGCGAGCACCTCGGCGAGCACGTCGAGCGCACCTCCACCCGTTCCACCTGGCAGATGCACGTCGAGGATCACCACTTCAGGCCTGGTGACACGCACCGCCTCGATGGCGCCCTCGACGTCACGGGCTTCGCCCACGACCTCAATATCGGCGTCGAGCGATTCGCGAACGCCCACCCGGATCACGTCATGATCGTCGACGACCACTACTCGCACAGTCATCGGTTCTCCTCTCGCGGCACCGTGATGGTGACCTCAGTCAACTCCCCCGGGGCGCTCCGCAGCACGGCGTCGCCGCCAGCCCGGCGCACGCGCCCAATGATCGAATTCCGGATGCCCAGCCGATCCTCAGGCACCGCGTCCGGATCGAAGCCCGGCCCGGAGTCGCGCACGAAGATCTCGTAGCCGCCCTTGGTGATCTCGGCATACACAGAGATAGGCCCGACGCCGTGGCGGGCAGAGTTCGTCGCCGCCTCTTTCGCGGCGCTCACCGCGGCGGCGAGAGGGCTGGTCGTGGGGGCGTCGCCGACGGCGACCACTTCGATCTGCACGCCGAACGAGTCCTCGACCTCGTTCATCGCGGTGTTCAGCGCGGCTGCGACGGACTCGGACGGCGAGCGTCGCTCCTGGTAGAGATAGGCGCGCAGGTCTCGCTCTTGGGCGCGTGCGAGGCGCGCCACCTTGTCCGCGTCGTTGGCGTTGGCGCGAATGAGCGTGAGGGTCTGCAGCACGGAGTCGTGAAGATGGGCGGCGATCTCCGCGCGCTCGAACTCGCGCACGCGCCGCTCCCGCTCCACCGTCACTTGGCGGATGAGCCGCAGCCACCACGGCGACAGCAGCAGCGCCGCGCCCACCACGGCAACTGCGACGACGACCCACGCCCGCACCGAGGCGGACGTGGTGAAGTCGGAGGTGCCGAACAGCCAGATCGCGAAGCCCGCCGCGGAAAGTCCCACTGCGATGCGCAGCCACGCGTCGCGCGATACAAGGGACACCACGTCGGGACGTCGAGCGTCGGACGCCACCACCGCGTCCAGCGGGCTCCATACGAGCACCAGCGCGGCGCTGAAGATGATGAGCGGAATCAGCCATGGCGGAATCGTGAGCTCCTCGCCCTTGGAAAGCGCCATCACCACCGCGGTCGCGAGCATCGCAAGCCCCACGAACGCGCGCCACCACAGTCGTGGGGCGGACGGACGCTCAAGGGGGCGAGCTACTCGCGGGCTGACTGTCACGCGCCCATCGTCACATACCCGCACGCGTGAAAGGCCTGACCCGAGGGACTTTTCAGGGTGCCAATCAGGGTGATACCTCATGGCGGGGGCCCGTGCACCGCCCGCATAGTGGCTACAGAGGCGAAAGGAGCCATCAAGTGTCTGACGAACCTGTCAACGAAGCCCCCTTCTTCTCGACCATTCGGTCGTGGAGGATCGTGCGGGGCGACAGCCGCGTGTTCGGCGGTGTGCTGAGCGGACTCGGTCACCGTGTCGGCCTTGCCCCAACCCCCGCTCGCATCATCTTCGTGGCGCTCGCGATCCTCACGGGAGGCATCGCGGTGATTGGCTACGCCGCGCTGTGGGCGCTGCTGCCGGACTCGCGCGGCAGCATCATCATCCAAGACTTCGGCCGCGGCCGGCCTAACGTGGGAGCCCTCGTCGCCATCGCGGTGGTGACGGTGTTCGGCTTCATCTACCTTGGGGACTTCGGCCTCCTCGGCAACTGGGACATCCTCACCAACGGCAGCATGGGCCCAGGCGGAAGCCTCGCACGCCTGTTCGTCATGGGCGCCGCGATACTCGTCCCCATCGGAATTGTGGCCGGCGTCATCGGTCTCATCGTGTGGGCCGTGCGCTCGTCGTCGAACAACGCCAACAGGGCCGCGGGCGGCTACGCTCGCCTCCCTGACGGCACCGTCCCCACCGGTCCTGCTCCCACGGTCGCAGCTGCCGCGGCAGCCCCGGCCGACGCTGCGGCAGCGGCAGCGGCCCCC
>Ga0065721_10006865_pt1 | contig 12710 bp, 9 predicted proteins | sample Mesricmetagenome_FD_59108 | JGI IMG/M metagenome (GOLD analysis project Ga0065721, IMG submission 59108) | Mesophilic microbial community from rice straw/compost enrichment Sample: eDNA_1 v2 (version 2) | ecosystem: Engineered > Solid waste > Grass > Composting > Bioreactor | place: USA: Davis... | reverse complement strand
TTGCTCGCGCAACATCGGCTGCCCAGCCGATGAGTGGCTTGCCGCCCAGTAGCCGAACATTCTTCTGCGCCAGCCTTGTAGATCCTCCCTTGGCAGGAATAATGCCGAGTACCTTGCGCTGAGGCATTACTACGCCTTTTCGAACAGCCACCAATTGCTGTTATCGCTGGAATCGAGCGGCTGCCAGAGAAAGCCGTAATCCAGGACCTTCAGCTTAGGATAGCGCTCCAAATAGAAAGAACCGAAGTCCCGCTTAAACAGATATCCCTCCATGTTGTGATACGGAATCTGCTCAGGGTTATGCGAGAAGTACTCGATGCAAAGGACATAGCGAGAGGCGACCCTGATGATCTCGTCCGTCATGCGGCCTAAATCTTCTGGCGCCACATGGATCAAAACACCACTGGTGAAAACCAGATCCATCGAGCAGTTCTCATAGGGAAGGTTGAAACCGTCACCTTCCTGGATAACGGCATTCCTGTTGCCGAGCAGCTTGCGAGCGGCCTCGCAGGCACTTGCATTCGGCTCAATACCATGAACCTCTTCAACAAAATTGCTCAGCGCCAACAGGTTGCGACCGATATTGCAGCCCACCTCAAGCACTTTACGAGGTGACGGCGTCACTGCATGACGCAACATCTTACCCCAGTCACGGGCAAGTCGACGTTGATCCTCAGCCGTGATTGCGTTGTTGGCGCGTTCGGCATATTCGATGCCGAACTTCGAGCGCCACAACTCAAGTTGCTTTGTCATCAGACACCTAAAGAATCCGGAAGGTCGGCGACTGCTCATCCAGCGCCGCCTCGCCCGTTTTCAGCGGCGGACAGGCCGGATTGTAGTAGAGTTGACGGTTGGCTTCAGCCAGAGTGCGATCGTTTGACTGCTCGACGCGGGCAGCCTCTTCTAGGGCTCCGATTGGGTGATTGATCACCGAATCCTTTGGATACCACTCGCCACTTGCGTCCTTCTCCCAGATCGCAGGATCACGCATCCGCTCAACAATCGCATAGAACTCTGCCTTCGTTATACCGAGAAAGTCGCAATACATCTCCAGGCTTTTTGGTTCACGCGCATCGTAGCGCCGAACCATTTCAATGCCCTCCTCACGCGTCATGCGCCCGTGGCGAATTTCCATGGAAGCATCATCGGTTGCGCGGCCATAGCCAAACTTTAGGTATTTCAGGTAGTCATGAACGTCGTTGGCATGATCTTCGATCTTGGCATTTAGATTAAAGGTCCGCTCACGTTCAAAAGTTACCGTGCCAAAATTCCACTCTCTAATCATTAACTCAGCATGTTCTTTCGCATCCCAGGGGAAGAAGTTGCTGAGGTAGATTCCACGGACGCCCACGCGGGCGATATCGTCATCACTAGGATAGATGTAAGGCCGTATATCGCCTTCTGTGATACCACCTTTGCCAATCAGCTGATGCGGCTCATAGCCGCGCATGTCGTGTTCCTTGCGGGTCCACTTGGTAAATTCGACAAAATCATCCAGGGTGACGATGCCGGTTAGTTCGGCGAAGCCATGCTCGCCCCAAACAATCAACGGGATATTGTACTGCACCGCAACCTGAAACGGGAAAGTGCGGATCCCTGCATGATAGTGCCAGGTCAGATCACCTACCGTTTCGAGCATGTAACGCGAAATGCGGCGCACAGCATCGGCCCCCGCCGTATAACGGACCAGATCGCAGCCCGATTTCTCGACGAGATTGGACAAATTCCGCAGGCCGGCCGGCGTATTGTATATATGATTGAACGTGACCAGAAGCGGATTCATTCCGTACTTCTTTTTCAGCAGCCAGACTTGGTAATGGGAATCCTTTCCCCCGCTGACCGGCACGATACAATCGTGTGAATTGCCGCGCGCTTTCGCCATACGCCGCGCTTCATCAAGAATCTGTTCGAAGATCTCCCGGCGCTCGCTCCATGGAATTTCCAGCTTCTTGCGACTTTCATGGTAGCGGCAGCCGCTGCATATGCCTTCTTCATCCATGATGATGGTTGGCTTGGCGTTGGCAGGATACAGACATCGGGCACAATATTGCATGGCAGTCCTATTGCACGGGGGACGGATTGGGGCGGAAGCGACCCTCCCTGCGCACGGCAATGCCGGCTTCCGCCATATAGGATTTGGCCTTTTTGGTGCTCTGTTCAACGTAATGGAAGATGTTTGCAGCCGCTACTGCATCGCAGCCGGCTTGAATACCTTCCACTAGATGCTGCCATGTGAATGCGCCGCCAAAGGCAATTACCGGGACCTCGACTACTGCAAGGATTTGCCGCAGTGTTTCAATGTCGTAGCCGCGCCGGGCGCCATCATGGTCAACCGAATTAAATAGGATTTCACCAGCCCCCAGTTCCTGGGCCCTGCGCGCCCAGTTCGCCGGCGTCTCATCAACGAATTCCCGCCCCCGGTTAACCACTGGCCGGACAATGCCTTCGGCGTCGCGCTTGACATCTATGGAAGCGACAATGCACTGCCGCCCATAGCGGCGCGATAAGGTCCGGACAAGCTCAGGATCTTTCGCAAAGATGGTATTCATACAAAGCTTGTCCGCACCGCTACGCAACAATTGCTGGGCATAAGCTTCGTCGGTAATCCACCCTCCCGCCGTGAGCGGAACAAAGCAGTATTTGGAGATGTTGGCGAGTACCTCCGGGAAGCGGTCACGCCCCTCCGGACTCCGGGTTACGTCCAGCACGACGATCTCATCCACGGACCATGAACTAAACGCTTCCGCAGCATGAATGGCGTCATAATGGATCACGTTGGTGTGCTTGAAACGAATACTCTGAACAACCTTGCCATCCAGAACGATTATGACCGCGATCAACCGGTTCTTCAGCATGAGCTATAGACGGGAAAAATTATCAAGTAAACGCAAGCCAACGTCCTGGCTCTTCTCCGGATGGAATTGCATGCCGATGACGTGACCGCGGCCGATAATGGAGGCGAATGGGCCACCATAATCCGTGGTTGCGAGTACATCCGATGGATCATTGGGGATGACTCGATAACTGTGCACAAAGTAAGCATCCGCACCGGCTTCGAGCCCGGCGAGTACTGGATGCGGCTGCACTATGTCGATGCTGTTCCATCCCATATGCGGCACCTTCAGGCCTGCGCCGCCATCGAAACGCCGGACATCGGCTTTAATCCATCCAAGCCCCTGATGCTCACCGCCCTCCTCCGAGCGACTACAAATCAACTGCATACCAAGACAGACGCCAAGCAGCGGCCGTCCACCGCCGACGAAGTCCGAAAGGGCCGCATCCATACCGCTGTGGCGCAGATGGGCGATTGCCTCGGCAAACGCGCCAACGCCGGGAAGGATGACTCTGTCGAATTCTGCGACCCGATCCGGATCATTCACCAACTCCGCCTGGACTCCCACTCGGTTCAGGGCATTCATGACCGACAGGAGATTCCCCATGCCGTAGTCGATGACGGCCACACGCCCGCTCAAGCCACCCTCCACTCAGTTGAGGTCGGACCATTCAAGGCGGTGCTGCGCCGGTCTGGCATGGCGCAGTGTCTTACCGACCACGCGGTCGATGTCACGCGGCGAAATACCGACGCCCGGGCGCGCATAGGCAAAATCCGCCTCGGTCAGGATATGACCAGCCGGCAGATCCTTGTTGAGATGGATGCTGCGCCGATAGGTACGGCGCTTTTCCGCTTCGGTCGGACTCATAATCCGGCGGCAGCTTCCCTTCGCCACCTCGATTTCGCGAATGACCCGGACGAAGCGATGCATATCCGCCGGCTCCAGCGACATGATGTGCTCCACGCTTCGTGTCGTGCGGTCAAGCGTAATCGTCTTCTCGACCATATTTGCCCCCATAGCCACAGCGGCAACATCCATATCCCAACCCGGCGTGTGATCAGAAAAGGCAACCGGATAACTGAACATGCGCTTCAGCGTCGGTATGACATTGAGATTGATACTCTCAAGCCGCGCCGGATATCCCGAGGGGCAATGATGAATGATGATATTCTCGTTACCTTCGGCCCGGATGACGTCGATTGCCGCCTCGATCTCTCCGATCGTGGCATTGCCGGTGTCGAGCTGCAGACATAATCCGGTCCGGGCCGCCTTGCGAATGAAGGGAAAGTGATCGACATCGGCAGAGGCGATCTTGATTGAGTCGCATCCCAATTTGGCCACCATCTCGAGTTCGTCCTCGAAGGCAACCGTTGCAAAGAAAGCCAAATTCTTCTGATCGCAGTATTGCTTCAGCTCACGCCATTCATCGGGAGCGAGACTGCGGCGGCAGAGAATGTCGTAAAGAGGTTCTGTAACGGTTTCGGTTTTGCCGCTTGCGCGGTCGACGAGGACTTCGTAGGTGAATGGCAGCTTGCGATCGGCAACCAAACGATCGGGATCAACGATCTGGAACTTGATGGCATCAGCGCCGGCCGCGGCCGCATGAGCGACCAACTGCTTGGCGCTCTCAAGCCCATTGTGAGTGGGTCCCGCTTCGAGCGTGATGAAAACCGGAGCACCGTCTCCAACAAGCCTGTTGCCGAATGCAACCATGATATCCTCTATAGGTTCAGCAAAGTTTTGACAGCCCGAGCAACCCGGCGGCAATCCACATCGGTCATTCCGGCATGCAGCGGCAGCGACAGACAACGCTGGTAGTATGCCATGGCTCCAGGCAGCTCCATGACTCCATAGCGATTTCGGTAATAGGGCTGCAGATGCACAGGAATATAGTGCACTTGCGTGCCGATCCCCTGACCGCGCAGGGACTGCATGAAATCCGCCCGGGTCATGCCGATGGCAGCGAAATCTATCAACAATACATAGAGATGCCAAAGCGGGTTACCGCCGCGACGCCGCAACGGCCCGAGTCGCGGGGCATAACCGGAAAACTCTGCATCATAGGCGGCCACCAGACGTTGTCGTATGCTGCGAAACCGCTCCAGCTTATTCAATTGGCTAAGACCGAGCGCGCAATTTATGTCCGGCAGGCGATAGTTATAACCCAGCACAGGCATTTCGTAATACCACGGATTGACCATGCCGGACGCATCATAGGCAAGCTCGGCGAGCGCAAATTGCTCCGCGTCGCGGGTCATGCCGTGATTGCGCAATTGCCGCAGCCGCAGGGCCAGCTTCGCATCCCCGGTGGTGACCGCGCCGCCCTCGCCAGTGGTAATCGTCTTAACCGGATGGAAGGAAAAACAGGCCATGTCAGAGTACCGGCAACTGCCGATCAGATTGCCGCCGGCGTCAGTGCCGCCTATTGCATGGCAGGCATCCTCCACCAACGCCAGTCTGTGAGCACTGGCAATCTCGGCAAGCCCTGACATATCCGCTGCCTGGCCGTTCAGATGAACGGGGAATGCAGCCCGAAGCTGCAGACCAGCTGGCACCCTCCTGATCGCCTGCGCTAGGCTGTCTGGCGTCATCAGGCCGGTATCGGGGTCAACATCGGCGAAGACCACCTCGGCACCGGTCATGCGCACTGCATTGGCGGTCGCCAGGAAGGTCAGGCTTGGAACGATTGCCGCCTGCCCAGGTGCAAGTTCAAGCGCCAGGGCTGCCAGATGCAGGGCCGCGGTGCCATTGGCACAGGCGACGGCATGCGCGGCCCCGGTCACGCGGCACAGGGCCGCTTCAAATCTTTCAACCAGCGGCCCCGTCGTGAGGTAATCGGCCCGAAGGGCAGCAACTACGGCCTCGATGTCGTCATCCTCGACAATCTGCCGGCCATAGGGCAGGAAGCCCGTCATGACGCCGTCAGCCCGCCAGCATGGCAAGGAGGTCGTCGCCGCTTACCCATTCGCTGTTGCTGTCGCTGGAGTAAGAAAAGCCTTCGGCCACATTGCGCGCACCGCTTTCGAGATAAGGCTTGCGATCCCAGAACGCAAAAGCCGGCTCGATGATGAAACGGTCATCAAGCTCGATGGTATTGCGGGCATCATCAATCGAAATCATGGTTTCGTGCAGCTTCTCGCCCGGCCGAATGCCGATGATCTTGTGTGGCAAAGCCGGAGCGAGGGCCTTGGCAAGATCGGTGATGCGCATGCTAGGAATTTTGGGGACAAAAATCTCGCCGCCATGCATGATTTCAAGGCATGACAGCACAAAGTCGACACCCTGGCCGAGGGTAATCCAAAAACGCGTCATCCTGGGATCTGTGATCGGCAAATGATCACTTCCCTCACGCAGCAGGCGCTGGAAATAGGGTACAACGCTGCCGCGGGAACCAACCACATTGCCATAGCGGACAACGGAGAAGCGCGTACGGCCAACCGGGCTGAGATTGTTCCCGGCGACAAAAATTTTGTCAGAAGCAAGCTTCGAAGCACCGTAAAGGTTGATCGGATTGGCCGCCTTGTCGGTGGACAGCGCCAGAACCCGCTTCACATTGGCCCGCAAGGCTGCACGGACAACGTTCTCCGCCCCCATGACATTGGTATGAACACATTCAAAGGGATTGTATTCAGAAATCGGCACATGCTTCATCGCCGCCGCATGGATGACGATATCCACGCCGCTGAAAGCCATCTCCAATCGGCTAACATCGCGAACGTCACCAATGAAGAAACGCAACGCACCAAAGCGCGGATGCCCGGCCAGTTCTTGGGACATGTCATAATGCTTCTGCTCATCCCGGGAGAACACGACCAAGCGGCGCGGCTCGCAGTCATCGAGCAGGCGACGTACAAAGCGGCGGCCAAACGAGCCTGTACCGCCGGTCACCAGAATTGTCTGGCCATCCAGCATCCTAGGTTTGCCGCCAAAATTCCGATTAACGAAAGATGACTTATCGGCGATGGAGGGCGGCTGCGTATCAGACATTTTGCCGGTATTGTTGGTTTCGATTCAGGCGGCTGGGTCGCAAAGACTGCCGGCGAGGTCGAAGACAGTCCCAGCACAGACAATCATGCGGCGGCCCAGGGGAAATTCAGCCATGCTACCGCCGGGCGGGTGATTGAACCCACCGTCGATCTGGCAGAATCTTACTGGGCTTTACATGGTTTACGCCGCTGCGTCAATGTCATCGTTCATACTGTGAACAATGCCGGAAAACCCACCTTAAGCTGCGCTTCAGGTACGGCGTTACGCCATATCCGGTTCAGACTTCCGGAGAATCCCCCTTCAAGGCAGCCCAGATCGAAGGATTTTCCATGCAGCCGATCCTGCGCGATTATAGTTATCTTACCGGGCTGCTCCCGACCTTTCGCTGCCTTTTGTGGATCGCACACTAACGCCTAGCAAAACTGTCGGCATTGCCTGCTCCGCCTGAACGCGGGCAGGCCGCAATGGACGCTCGAGCTTATCTCGTCGTACCTGCCGTTGGGCCCTGATGTTGCCAATGTCATGAGGCGTGGCACTGGCCTTCCTTGCATTCATGCCACGCCGGCTGTCCGAGAAATATCCTACCGGGGAAGGGCACTATGACGCGCCGGTCTCCAGCTCGGCTTGCGATTGCGCCGGGCGGCCTTGCGGGCCTGGTATTCAAGCCACCAGCGTATCAGAGCATCGCGCAGCTGCTGGCGGCCGGGGATTTCAAATCCCGCGAACGGCCAGAAGGGATTGGGCCGGGAATAGACCCAGATCTCACAACGCATGCAGGCTTCTTCCACGCTGCCGCGGCAATGGATGCCCCTGGTATCGGCAATGACCAATGTGTTGGCGCGCGCCGTGATCTCCTTCGGCGGCGGCAGTCCCATGGCGGCGAGCCGGTCGCGATCCCAGCGCAGCGAACCCTTGGCCGTGTAGTGATCGGTATTGCCCGATTCGACAAGGCTGCGTTCGTATTCCGCCTGCAGCCGGGCAGGGGTCATGCGATGCGAGCCTGGAACATAAGTAAACGGGCCGCGCCCCTTCGGCACGTCATCGAGAAACAGCCAGGCCTTGACCGTACTATGGAAGGTATCGCTGTGCAGATTCTTCTGCGGATCGGCGGGCATGCCGGCCACCGCGCCGTTGAAGATCCGCTGGATGTAGAAGACCGGCGCCGCGGCAATGCCCGCCGTCCAGGCAAGCAGATTGCGATAGGACCTATTCTTCAGCAGGGCCCGGCAGGCCGGCAGATCACGCAGGGTTTTCTCATCCAGCAGGATGCGATGGGTGATCGTATCCCCCTGATAGCAGGCCCACCCTTCAACATCATAGCGGGCNACCTCCTGGCGCAGCTGCTCGAACAGCTCNGGCGGCAGGAAGTCTTCCTTGACNANGAAGCCATCGGCCAGGAAGCGCTCGCGATCTGCAGCGGCCACCCGGCCGGACAGCTGCCAGCGGCGGCAGGCGATCGCCCAGTCCGACAGTTTAATCCGCCAGACATGCAACCCTAAGCGGTTGAGGAGCTTGCTGCCGATGATCGGATTGTCGCGGAAGGACTTCGCCGTCGAAAACAGCTGCAAGAAATAATATGGCGACAGCAGGATATTGGAAAATGTCGATGCGTTAGGCACGGCGAACACCCTTGTTTTTTTAAGAGAGTTCCGAACGCAATCTTGCCAGCTCCTGTGCGGTAATCTCAAGAGCGGTGTCGATCTGCTGCGGCGAATGGCTCGACGACAGGAAAAAACGCAGCCTGGCGGCGCGGTCTTCCACCGCCGGGTAGATGATTGGCAGGGCATTGATGTCGCGCTGCAGTAGCGCATCCGACAACCGGCCGGCCAGCACCGAGCGGCCGATCATGATGGGTACGATGCTAAAGCCCTGCGCGTAACCGGTATCAAGCCCGAGCGAGCGAGCCTTGGTCAGAAAATACTGGCCGATCGCCTGCAACTGACCCACGCGCCAAGGCTCGGCGATGAGAATATCAAGCGCCGCCTTCGAGGCAGCCGCCATTGGCGGCGGCATGCCGACCGAATAGACAAAGCCGCCTGCGGTAAACTTCAGGAGCTCGACCAGGGCACGGCTGCCGGCGATATATCCGCCGCAGCCGACGAAGGTCTTGGAAAGGGTCCCCATCAGGATATCGACGTCGCCGGCAGACAGGCCGAAATGCTCGACAATGCCGCGGCCCGTCTTGCCGAGCACCCCGATCGAATGCGCCTCGTCGACCATCAGCAGGGCCTTGTGGCGCTGCTTCAGCTCGATCAGTTTTGGCAGCGGCGCGACATCGCCATCCATGCTGTAGATGCCTTCGACGACGATCAGCACCTTTTCGTAATTGCGCCGCCGCTCCGTCAGCAGGCTGTCCAGCATATCCATGTCGTTATGCGCAAAGGACAGACGCTGCGCTCCGGACATGATGGCGCCCTGGAGAACGCTGTTATGGATCAGGCGGTCATGAATGATCAGGTCCTTGGGACCGAGCAAGGCGGCGATCGTCGAGACATTGGTGGCATGACCGCTGACGAAGACGATGCAGTCTTCGGTGCCAAGGAAATCCGCCAGCCCCCGTTCCAGCTCCCGATGAGGAGGCCGCTCGCCGGAGACCACGCGGCTTGCTGAGGCGGAGGTACCGTAACGTTGCGCCGCAAGTGCTGCCGCTTCAACAATGCGCGGATCGCCGTTCAGATCGATATAATTATAGGTCGCGAAATTGAGATACTGGCGGTTGCCGATGACAGTGGTATCCCGTGCGATGCCTTCATGCAGCATGAAGAAAGGATTTTCCACGCCGGCACGCTGCGCCACCACGCGCTGGATCTGCAGCTGGTGGTATTCTGGGAAGTGATCGAAGCGATAGAAGGATTGCGGAACCTCATCGACCACCGCATTGCCAGCAAGAGCCGTCGGCGCATCGGCAGTGCTGCCGTTGCGACGCTTCTCCATCAGCCGTTTGAGGATTTTCTGCTTGTCCTCGCGCGACAGTCCGGACAGACGGGTATCGGGGGAGGTCATGAAATCAGCGTCTGCCCGGAGGTCGAGGTATTCCGCTCCATATCCTTGCGGATCTGTCTTGCATCCTCCATTGCAACCGGCTCGGCGTGACGAGCCGCAATCGTGGCAATCATATCATCCTCGCCATTGGCCGGCGTCGCATTGAGCAGATGACTGCAGATACGCTCGGCTACTTTGGTCAGGTTGGCACCTTCGCCGATCATCATGACCGGCAATTCGAAGCCGAATTTCTGCTCTACCATCATACGCAATTCAAGGGCCGTCAAGGAATCCATCCCCAGCTCGGAAAGCGGGCGGTGGCGGTCGATCTTGTCGGCGGAGACGCGCAGGACCTGGCCGATCTGCTCAGCCAGCAGGTCGGCGACCAGAACATGCACCTCTTCGGCAGTCAGGTCGGCAATCTGGCTACGGAAATCCTCCGCATCACTGCCCTCACTCGCATCAGCCGGGCCAAGGAGATCGCTAAAGCGGGCATGACGGTTAAGCCCCATCGCCGTCCGCAAGGCTGGCGATGTCCAGTCGATCGGCGCCAGAATCATATGGGAGCGCCGTGAATCGACCGGCGCGGCAAGCAGGCCGCCCAGCTCCCGAAGCGCCGCCTTGCTGCTCAGGGCCGCAGTACCGAGACGGTCGACAATGGCCTGTTGAAGCTCGCTGCGGCGAGCGAGATAGCCGACATCGGCAATCGCACCCCAGGCGACGGCAAGCGCCGGCCCGCCACGGACGCGATCCGCAGCGGCCATTGCCTCAAGCACAGCATTGGCCGCGACATAATTGGCTTGTCCCGGATTGCCGAGCGCAACCGTAACCGACGAATACAGGAGCAGAAAATCGAGCGGCTGGCCGGCCAAGGCAGCGGCGATGGCAAACCCGCCCTCGGCCTTGGTGGCAATGACGCGGCAGAATTGCTGCCGGCTCATCGAGGTCAGAACGGCGTCGTCATAAATGGTGGCGGCATGGATGGCGCCGCGGATCGGCATGCCATCTGCGCAGAGCTCAGCCACCAGCTGCTGCAATGCCGCCCTGTCAGTGACATCGCAGCCCCTGGCTACCACCTCAGCGCCGCGTCGCTTAGCCCGGAGCTGCAACTGGCGGATCGCCTCATCGGCCTTGCCGCTGCGGCCCACAAGCGCAAGTTTTTTGGCTCCCTGTTCCAGCAGCCATTCGGCACTGGCCAGGCCGAAACCGCTGGTACCGCCGAAGACGACATACCAGGCGGCAGGATCGAGCCTGCCATCACTGCTGCTGGCTTGGGGCTTCAGAAGCGGCGGCCGGACCACGATCTTGCCGATATGGCGGCCCTGCTGCATCAGGCGGAAGGCATCGATTGCATCATCGGCCTTAAACAGACGATAGGGCAGTGGCTGCAGCTTGCCCTGCTCGAACAGCGCCACCATCTGCCGGAAGATGCGTGCTGCCAGCGCCGGGCGCAGCTGCAGGAGCTGGTCGGCATCAACGCCGAAATAGGAAATATTGTTGCGGAAGGGCCGCAGACCGATACTGGTATTGGCAAAGAAGTCGCGCTTACCCAGCTCGACGAAACGGCCGAAGGGCCGCAGCGCCTCCAGCCCCTTCTCGATTGCCGGGCCAGCCAACGAATTGAGCACGACATCGACGCCCTCGCCGCCGGTAGCCGCGCGGATATCATCGGCAAAGCTGAGGGCGCGGGAATCGAAAATACGATCCTCGGGCAACCCGAGCAGGCGAAGCAGGTCACGTTTTTCCGGACTGCCGACGGTCGCGAAGATTTCAGCCCCGATATGGCGGGCATATTGGATCGCTGCCAGACCGACGCCGCCGGCTGCGCCATGGATGAGAATGCGCTCACCGCGCCGCAGCTTGGCCAGTTCGTTCAGGACATAGATCACCGTGAAGAACACGGTCGGGATCGTCGCTGCCGCGGCAGCAGACATGCCGGCCGGACGACGCGCGACTGCCGTCGTCTTGACGGTTACATGCCCCGCAAAGCAGGCCGGGCCGAAGAAGAAGACGGCATCGCCTTCTGCAAAATCGCGCACACCTTTGCCGACGGCGGTGACCACCCCGGCCGCTTCCATGCCGATGGTGGCGCCAGCAAAGCCGTTCTCGACCGCTTCATCAGGGAGCACGCCAAGGCTGTACATCACATCGCGGAAATTGAGCCCGGTCGCCTCGACGCGGATCTCGACCTCGCCGCGACCAGGCGCCCGGCGCGGCACAGGCTGCCATTGCAGGCCAGTCAAACTTCCACCTGGTGCAATCAGACGCTGTGTCCACCGATCTTGCTCGGCAGCAGGCAGCGAGGCTGCGGCGGGCCGCAGGCGCAATGCAAAGCGGCGATCACTGCCGCGCACCACCTCGTCTTCCTGCTCCTCGCCCAGGATTTCCGCCGCAAGCGACGGTGCCAGGCGTGAGAGCATGGCGGCTGGCGCATGTAGATCGATCAGCCGCACCTGCAGGTCGGGATGTTCATTGGCCAGAACCCGGCCAAGCCCCCAAAGCGCCGCCTGCCCCGGCGCGACATGCGCCCCGGCCTGCCCAAGCGCTGCCGGAAGAGGCTGGGCTCCTGCACTGACCAGGACGAGCTTGAAGCGCTTTGTAGCCGACATCTGCTGATGCGTCTGCATCAGAGCAGCCAGCGGCCAGGTCTGGGCGGCAATCTCAGCCGTCGCGTCCGGCGTCGATGTAAGCCTGTTGAGATAGATGATGCCGAAGGCAGCAGCCTCACTGGCAGCAATGTCCTCAAGAGCAGTCCGCCAGGCAGACGGATCGTCATAAGGCAGGCCAATCTCGAGCTCGCCCCGAACGTAAGCCTCCGCCTCGCGGGCGAGCAGAACGCTGTCGCCGGCATTGACGAGATGGATCGCCAGCTCATGCGCCAGATCGTCCTCGGCGGGATCGGAGCCG
>Ga0065721_10052085_pt1 | contig 12713 bp, 11 predicted proteins | sample Mesricmetagenome_FD_59108 | JGI IMG/M metagenome (GOLD analysis project Ga0065721, IMG submission 59108) | Mesophilic microbial community from rice straw/compost enrichment Sample: eDNA_1 v2 (version 2) | ecosystem: Engineered > Solid waste > Grass > Composting > Bioreactor | place: USA: Davis... | reverse complement strand
GCTTCCGTATCAAGGAGAAAAAGAAGGCCGGCTTCTTCCGCCCGGAACCATCAGAGGACGCTGAATCCGACCGATGAAACTGGGGAATTTTAAACCGATACTTTTGGGGAATTTTCGTCCGATATTGACACTTGAGAGAAGCGGCATGTTTGACGATAGAGCTCCGTCTTGCCACCAGTTGCCTAATAGTCCAGTATATATCTTGCGGATTCGCATTCGGCAGGTCATCGAGCCTTGCAAACAGAACCTTTGCAATACAAAACGCATCCCAACTATCACTCTTTTGTGTCGTTGAATTGCTCATACGTTCATTGTAGGACAGGGCGGAATTGACTTCCTTGACGATTTGCTTCTTCTCGACAAGGTGAACGGCTAATGCTCTGCCGTTGCCGCCTGTATCTTCTAATCCATAGACAGGGGTCATTTCTTTTGGCGTATGCTTCTTGACGAACTTCATCAACTCGTCAAAGGCAGATGGCTTATTCTCGATTTGGGTTTCGCCTAGCCGCTCATGCCAGCAGTTGATAATAACTGCTGTATGGTGGGCTTTATGCAGGTCTAACCCTACGTAAACATGACGCATTTTGTAGTGCATAAAAGAAATCACCCCTGTTTACGGATTGATAGTCGGCGTGATGGGTAAAGAATGGGGGCAACCTCAGTTCAAGCGTTAACCTTTCGGTTCGCAACGGGACACAAGCCTCTCCAATCAATACTTGTCACAGTATTATCGGGGTATGTATTCGCAAAGTTGCGTTAATTTGAAAAACCGCAAGAAAACGAAGATAACAAAAAACAGGTCAATCATGATGGTATCTGACCATAATCGACCTGTTCAACGTATCGGAATAGCGTTATTTAGGTTATAAAATTCAAGCACTGTTGTGTGCGTACAAGCGTAATGACGAAATCTTTATACGGGTATTACATTTATACTGTTAGTATTACCATTTGATACTCTCTTTATCGATAAGCTTTCCATTAGATATATCCACAGAAAAACGCATCCCGTAAAAACTCGTTACTTGTACTGTATCTGCATTAACAACTTTCAGAGCAACATAGGGAGTATTTTGTGGTATTCCAAAAGCTTCTTTTATACTTTGAACTCTCCAAAGGATGTTGCCTATTTCATCCACTCCGTACAGGTTATCCACTTCTTTGGAGCCTTTTGGTATTTCAAGGAGGACAAGAATAATTCTATCGATGTATTCTATCTTGTCAATATTGTATTCGAATTCAACTTCAAAACTAGATGTTATTAACTTATTAGCCTCAAACCTAATTTTATTCATTCTATAACTCCTTTACGGTAATAGCCTTGGATTTACAAAATCTCCGATGTATTGACCCATCAAGTCAAATTGAATTCCTCCACCATCAAAGCCAAATAATCCGTTTGCTGTTCCTGTACGTAATGTTGTTCCTGATTCAAAAACTACGTCTGTCACATACTTTGGAGTGCTAGGTAGTGCAAACTTATTTTGAATTTGTTGAGGTGTTAATCCTGCAATATCTTCTGCCTTCATTACCCATCCACCAGCCTGTTGTGAATTCACACCATCATATACTCTAACAAATTGTGTTTTTTCGGTTAATTCGATGGTATCAACAATAGTACCTGGTTTATATGGAGCTTCAGTATAGCCCAAAGTCTTTAGACTGTCATTTACTTCGTCTGCGGATTGTGAAAGTTTCTTAATGAATTTAAGATTACCCGTCCCCTCATTTATGCTATCAAGAAGCTCCTTCTCTCTCTTCATATACTCGCCGAAATTGGATGCTTCGCGAGCTTTCTTGCTTTCTGCGATATTTTGCTTTATCTTTACTCTATCAAAATTCGCAGCTACATCATCTAACTTTTTTGAACCTCTAAATAGATTGAATAGCTTATCCCCGTGCTTAACTCCCGAGAAGACAGTTCCCGCAACGCCTAAGCCATAATCCCATTCGTCTAATTTCTCACCAGTCACCAGATTCTCGCCGATCGCAAGCTCCGCCAACGACTTCACTTGTCCGACGAATGGCATCATATCAAGAGCTAATGATTCCCAAGCCCGAGCTTTCTGGAGATGGATCTCATAGGCCATCTTGCGTCCGTTAATATAGTTCTCCATGCTGCTTAAAACTTGCGCGTCCATAGGCTGGAAAGTCCGAGGGTCGTAGCCTTTGTGAATCGTATAAATTAAAAAGTCCGTTAAGTCATACAAATACGGATCGATGAGACCGGGGCTGTGATAGATGATGCCAAGAGCGGATCCATATTCCGTAAGTAATGCGGTCGCTTTATCAAGATCTACTTTATGGATGCTGCCATCGTAATCCTCGTAATAGAGGAAAGAACCATCTTTGGTGTTATCCCAGTAATGGCTGCCCACGAATTTTCGGTAATCGATCGGCTCCTCCGGAGCAGGGCAGGAATTGGCCGGGGCAATGGCATTCGCCTTCGCTTGCTCCGTAAACCGCTTTCCGTCCTCCCTTGCTAGCCATTGGGTTAACGCGTTATAGGCATCGCCTACGCCGTCGAACAAGCTCTCCAACCACGATCTGCGATGCCGTCCCGTTATTTCGCCTACCTTGCTCTTGATTTGACCTTCCGTGCTTTCGTATTGCTCTATCGCTTTCCGCATGAAGTCGCTTATATTGTACATGCGATCTTCTAGCCCGCGCAATCTTTGCGTTGCGTACGAGAGTCGGTAATGAAGCTGCCTTCGCGACTTTATCGCAGGATCTACGCCATAAGCCGCGGAGGATAATTGATTAGCCGCGCTGGATAATCTAGACGATAGCTGCGAGTGTTTACTCCTAAGCTCCTCTACCGTCTTCAAATCGATTTTGAAAGATGACATGCTATCCCTCATTTCTGGGGTTAGGTACATGATTCTGGCGCGCTGCCGTATCCGCTCTACGATATTCCTCGACGGATGCGCGTATGAATTGCTCTAGCTCGGAGAGCCGTTTCTCAAGAACGGCAAGCTGCTCTCTGTTGTCTTGCAGCCGCCAGGCGATGCTCCTGCGCGATAGGATGCGTTCGTCGATTCGCGAATCGATGGCCGATAGGTCGTGATTTACGACATCCAATCGCCGGAACAGCTTGAAGAGCTCCTGGCTTCTTCGGACAACCTCTTCCAACTTGATCGATATCAATTGCGCGCTCCTTCCGACGGAAGAGGACAAGGAAGCTTATCGGAATGCCTCCTCGAATATCCCCGCGATCTCGTTCTGCTCATACGGTCTCTTGTGCTGCAGCGCGCAGACGCGCATCTCATTGAGCCTTGGCAGGAGGACCAGCTTGGCTCGCAGCGGATCAACCTCTAAGTCCGCCATATGCCTGAACGGATCTAGGGGCGGATCGATCAGCACGACTTTAGTCGCGATGTTCCTCTCTTCGAACGCCTCGATCGTCTTCCGCAGCTGTACCGTGCTTCTTGCCGAGCAATCGGATACGAAGTGAACCGTAAGCGCCGACTTAGCGAGCAGATTAAGCAATTCAGATTGATCGGTATCGAGCAGCACCGCGACATATGGGTAATAGTGCAGTCGTTGCTTCAGCTCAATCACGAATTCGAATACTTCCTCAGGAGCCGCCGCAAGCGTTCCTTCCACGCAGACGAATGGTCTTTCGACCCGATCCTTGACGAACACGTCCAAAGCGATTGGCTCGACCCCGTACTGTCTGGCTTTCGACTGCCCCGTCAGATCGATCAATAGCGAGTTATGTCTTCTAGACATGACTCCTGACCATGTCAGCGCGGTCGCCGTCCTTCCGGAATCCGTCGGCCCGACGAACAGGCGCAGCGAATGCTTGATCAGATTATCCACGACAACGACGTCTTCGATCCGTTGCGCTCGGAGCAGCCTGATCAACCGCTGCTGATGATCGATGATCGTCGCATCCTCTTCGCACAGACGGAACACGAGCTCTATCAGCTTCCTGATCTTCTCCTCCGCAATCGACATCGAGACGCGCCTGCGCTGCAGATCGCCGATCAGTCGGCTTGTGACGGCAGCGATATTCTGCGGTACGAAGTAATGCTGTGCCTCCCGCATCATCTCGCCCACGATAGGGATTCCCGATGCGGAAGAGCTTTCCATATGGTCAACCCAATCGCTTACGCTGCGGTCCATTGCCTTATAGAGCTCAATGATCTCCTTGGACATCTCCATTAAGTCAGCTTGGATTGCGAGTCGTGCGTCTACGCGTTCCTGAAGCAGCTCGAACTCCTCATGCAGCAGCTTGGCGTCCGTTACGACACCGAGCGTTTGGCGTATGCGTTCGATTCGGGAATCGACCGTGGCAATGGCTGAGACGACGATCGCGTCCATGAGCGAGATCAATTTGTCCGCGATAAGCGAGTGCTCCAATCCGACATACGTCGCCCGCTCGATGCCGATCCCCTTGATTCGCTCGAAGCGCTCCTCCACCGACAATGTCCCGTCGAGAAACACGCGCTCGATGTCCGCGTCCAGCGCATCGAGCATGCGGACGACAGCTGCGTATTGCGAGTTCTGCTCATGTAAGTCTTTCAGCAGAGTGTCCCGCTCCAACGCTTCTTTGAAAAACTGATAGTCCGCGAATCTCCCAAGCTCAAGCAGACGCTGCTCCAACGATTTAGGCAATTCCCTCTCGGGAGGCGGTTCTTCGTTAACCGGTTCGATCGGTTCCGCGCTCGCCGCCGCTTCGGCGGCCGCTTCCCGCTCCTGCCAATTCCGGTCTCCGAACTTGGCGTCCGTCGATTCGAGCATCCGATCATCCGTCCCGACCTTGGACAGATCGATCGTGCCGGCAACCGCGCTTCCGATCGAATCCGGAGATAATACGGGAACATGCAGCTTAATGACGTCGCCTTCGATTAATTCCGCTTCTTTATCTTTCTGATACACATAGATGACCGTGATCGATGCATGCTTGCGGCCGACGGCTTCGAGCAAAGCCTTCGAGCCCGTCCCCCTTGCTTCCTTCGGTCCTAACACGACAGCGTCCATGCCGGATTGTTCCGGAGGCAGGTGCAGCATCTCGGCCAGCTTCGCCACGCTCGTCTGAAAGGCCCGGTCTCCGAGCGTCTTCTTCAGGAACGGTCCTATGGATGCTCCGAATATCATTCCGTCCCGCCTCCTTCGAACCGATTTTTATAATCCTCGAAAAATTTGACGTTCAACTGCGCGTTGCGTTCGCGGTTATATAGGTACGGATAATAGTAAGCCGAGACGGTCCGAGTTTGTTCGATAAAATAATCGCCCAGGTTATATGAGGCTGCCAGCGAAGCATATAGCTGTTGCATATAAACCTCCGCTGCTTCGAACGTCTTGCTTGGCGCTGCCGTCACGTCCTTATTGACGGTCGCGGCCGCATCGAGCAGCCGGCCGTACGCTTCGGATAGCGCGAGGCGCATCTTCTCGCTCTTCTCGTCCATCGGCTTGCCGAGCGCTTCCGCACGTTGCTCCAATTCCTTGACCTGCTTGTCCTTCTCGGCCAACTGCGACTTCAAGCCTTGGAGCTCCGCCTTGTATTGCTCGGCCAATTGCGACTTCAAGCCCTGGAGCTCCGCCTTGTATTGCTCGGCTGTCACAGTAGGTTCCTTCTTCCCGCTGCCGAAATCCATATCCTTTAACTTGAGGTAGCCGAAGTAACCGACTGCACCGACGACCGCGATGATGGCTGCCGCCGCTGCTCCTTTCGTAACCGCTCCCGCCAGCTTCTTGGCTTGCTTGCGGCTCTCGTCCCGACTCGCTTCCGCTTTGCTCGCGAGCTCCGCGATCGCGATGTCGAGCTCTCGTAGAACGCTTGGATGAACGCCGTTCTGTTTAACCGTACGATACAGCTCGAGCGCTTCTTTGAATTTGCCTTTGTCCTCGTATTGCTTCGCTTTGCGCAGCAGCGCATCTTGCCCGGCAGGCCCCGTCTCGCTCGTAGCGGAACTCGGTTCCGCCGGGAAAGCCGACTGAACGACCTCTGCCGCGGCAGCGGTCTCGGAGACCACCGCTTCCCGCGCGGAAACCGTCTTCACCAAATGCTCGCTCCGCGATAGAGCGACGTTCCATTCGCCGAACGTCGGACAACCGCTCAAGTCTTCGCTATCCCACGCGCGCGCGAATAAGTCGGCGATTCCGTCTCCCCATTCCCGCCTCAGCCGGTCGACCATATTCTCTGCACGATCGCCGCCGCGTTGCAGCTCATCCGGCGCAAAATAGCTCTCGCCCCAAGCTTCGGCGTAGAACGCTTCGAAACAAGAGGAGAGCATCTCCGCGATCAATACGGCTCCCGCGAAACGGTCGGCATGGACGCTCCATAGCTGACTTGCCGTCAAGTGGATCGGCGCATAACCCGGCGATCCGCCGGCAATATGCTCCGGTCTATCGAGAGACGAAGCGTACATCTGTTCCAGATCGATTAATTGGATATAATCGATCGGCCTTACGCCTAAGGAACGCTCGCCGAGCATCGGAAGCATGACGTTCGGACCGGACAGATCGCAGTGCGCGAGTCCTCGCTGCTCCATGCCAGCAAGCGCCTGCACGAGCGCGAACGCCGCAGAGAAAGCTTGCTTGCGCGTAAGCGGCCGCTTGTTCAGCATGACGTCCATCCAAGTAGGGCCCTCGATCCAAGGCATGACGACCGCGTACAGCAAATCAGGCTCCCGGTGCAACAGATCGGGATCGTTCTGAGGCGTTACGATGAACCGTTCGCAAGCGGACAAGCCGGATACGTCGGCGTTGCCGGCGATTTGCCGCGAATGATTGGCCAGCGAGGGATTCACGAATTTCCCGCGAAACACCTTCAGCGCTTTTCTCTTCCGCCCGTGCTCGCTCTCGAGCAAATAAACCGTGCCCTGCCGGCCTTCTTGACCGTACGGCATACTTGGCGCGTTAGGATGCGCTCCGATTAAGTAGGCGTTGCCATTCAATTCTAGACGTGCACCTGCTTCGGGTTGAAAGCTCATGCTCTTTAAGCTCCTCATACCAGATTGAAGTTCCATCGAATAAGCTTGTAGCTAATATCGTCGCTTGACGGATGAAGCGCCTCTCGTCCCATGACGTGATCAAGCGTGACTGAATCGATCACCCTGAACGCGTCCAATGCGGCCAAGCCGTCCGAGTAGACGAGCACCTCTCCGTTCCTTCCCGCTTCTGCAAGCCGGTCTTCGATATAGATCCAAGGACCGGCGCCGATCGTTCCCGTCGAGCTGATCCATTGCTGGCGGGCATCGATCGTGGCCGGCTCGCGGAACGGTACTTCTCCGTCCTTGCCCCAGTACCGAACGCGTACATCTCCTAACCAAGCCAGCAGCATTCTGCCCTTCGGATATTGCGCGTTAGGAGGATCGAGTCTGCCGCAGGCGAACACGGTGCCGCTGCCGAGCTTCTTCTTGGCCTCGAGCGCTTCCTTGACGATAGGCGGTAACGACGCCGGATAAGTATGCCGAGCAAGCAAGCTTGTGCACTCGCCGGCCGATTCCTGAAGCATGTGCTTCAGCGAATGGAGGGCGGCTTGCACCTCTCCATACCTGGCATCCTCGCTTCCAAGCCAGTCCAGCAGCTTGTCCCCCATGAACCTGGCCGCGATATCTCCGTAATAGGACATCCCGATTCCGTCGCATACGGCGAATGCTAACGCACCATCTCTGTCTTCGAAGGCAAGGTAATCTTGACCAGGATCGCCAGCTCGTCTGCAGTCGCTTGAACGGATATATCCGTATCGGTATGTCCATATCCCGTTATGAATCGTCCTCGGTTTCGTTTCCGCATGCTGCGGCAGTGCGATTCTCGCTTCCATCATCAATGTATGGGCGTCGCCGCGGACATTTGGAACCCGAGAGACACCAGATCCGGCGTCGTCCCCGGGAACATGAGCAGCGAACCTGCGGCCAGATTGTAATGCGACTCGCGAATCATGCTGCGGTAGCTCTCGGGGATCACCGAGGACATTCGTTTCAATTTATGACCGTAATCGTCACGGAACTCGGTGTCATCCCGTACCCCCACCCACCTCTTGGGTTGATCGATCGCTTGCACCAGCAAGTCGTCCGATATGAAAATATTCTCGATCAGCACGTTGCCGTCCCGAACGCTCATCCCCATAATTCTGCGCGCGATCGGCTCCGGATCCTCTCCCGTATACGCTCCGTCCGTCATATGGCAGATGAGCGGAGCCGGACCGTCCTGTATTCGCGGCAGCTCCTCCTTCAATATCCGCTCGGCATGGAGGAACGCTTGCGCGGTATCCGTGAATCGTTGAATACCCAGTGCCGGCAGCGTACCCGCGCTCATGATCTCGTCGATGTTCTTCGGTCCGCCTAGCAAATCCCGGGATTCGTCGCTATAAGCGATAATCGCCACGCGATAACGGGACGCGATCCGGCTGCCCTTCGTCGAGCGGAATACCATCTGCCTGAGCGCCACGTGCAGCGATTCGGTTACGACGTCGATTCTTCTCCTGCCGCCCAGCATCAGATCCATCGAACCGCTGACGTCCAGCAAATAAATCACGAGAGCCGGCTGCGACTGAGTAGCCTTAACCGAATACGAAGCGCGCGGCCCGATCGAGAGACTGCCGAGGTGAGCGGTCGCCATCGCTGCCGGGATTGAAGCAGTGGCGATAGGAATTTGAGCTGGAGCGACTCCGCTTAAGCTCACCGTTCGGTCCAAGACCGGCGCAGTCCGAATATTCGGCATATCTCCTGCACCAGGCATCGGCGATGAGCTCGACAGCGCCCGCTTCGCTTCAGCCGCGGAGCTAAACCGCTTATTCGGATCCGGATCAAGCATCCGTTCTATCGCGCGTACGATAGGATCAGGAACTCCTGCAAGCGCAACGTCTATCGGATCGCGATTCTGATAGACGAACTTCCCGCCGGAGAGCAGATAGAACAGGATCGAGCCGATACCGTAAATATCCGTTCTCGCATCCGTCTGCCGGTTCTCGAACTGCTCCGGCGCAGCGAATGCGATCGTGCCCATCTGAACCGTATCCGTCAATTTCGCGTCCTCGTATCTCCGCGCGATGCCGAAGTCGATGAGCTGTACGCGATCAAGCTCGTCGATCATCATATTCGAAGGCTTCAAATCTCGGAAAATGATCGGCGTCGGCTGTCTATGCAAATATTCGAGAATGTCGCAAATCTGATCCGCATATGTCAACACCGCCGAAAGGGATAGTCGGCGGCCTTCGTTGTCGAATTTGTGCTGCAGCGTTGAGCCGCGTATGTAATCCATCACGAGATAGCAATTTCCGTTGTCGTCCGGCTCGTAATAATCCGTAATCTTCGGAATATTCGGATGCTGAAGCGCCGCAAGAATGCGGGCTTCTTCCAGGAAGGCTCGGCTGTCTGACATCGCAATCTCTTTTATCGCGACCGACTTGCCGCCGAGCTTCCGATCGCCAGCCAAGAATACGGCGCCCATACCGCCCTTGGCCAGCATCGACTCGATCTGATACCGGTTGTCTAGTACGTCTCCCGGTTGCAGCATGTGTTCACCTGTCCTTCCATTTCCTTATCAACTTCGATTCGATTTCGATAATGCGTTCGCGAGCTGCTGGGCTTGTAATGCTTCGTACGCCAAGCGCGCCTGGCGCTCCGCTTCTTCCCTTGCTATTTCCTCGGCTCTAATCTCTTGAGCGACGCTTACGACGTCCCCCGCAATAGTGTCGAGCTCGTTGCTTAATCGGCCAAGCTCCGTCGTGATACGCTCGATCACCTCGTTCAGAAACTTCATTTCGCCGGCTTGCCAGGAGATGTTCAAATCGCTCTTTTCGTTAAGTAGAGCGCTTGCCAATTCTCGTACTGCCGAAGCTTGCGCTCGCAGACTATTCGCTTGCGACTGCGCGGAGCTGATGCTAATCCCCATATCGAACCCTCCCGGATTGAATATTCGAGATTTCCGGCGAAAGCCTCTTAAGGCTTCGCCGGAAACCGAACTTCGGATTACTTGAACAGATCAGCGTTATTCTTGAGATGCGTTTCCGTCGTTTCGTAAGCCTCTGCAGTTTTCCTCAAGAAATCCACGTAAGAGTCCACGACTTCTTTGCATTCCGTAAACTTCGGAACATACGATTCGAAGTCTCCTCGCAATACTTCCGACGCTTCGCTCTCCCAGATGTTTTTCAAATTATCCATATCAGTGCGGATTTGATCAAGCCGATCCGATAAGGTTTTATTCAAAGTCGATATTTCCTGAGCTGTGTCCGTCAGCTTACCCGTCGATATCTGGATACTCATAATTGCAATTCCTCCTCGATTAAATGGAATCTTCGTCAGGCTCGATCTTACTCGCTTTTATGAATAGATGATTCATGTCATCCTATTAATTGGCCAAGCCTTTGGCGGTGTTAACGACGTTGGTCTGCGTATTCTTATACAGGGTCGCGCTTGAATTCAGAAAATCGGCGTACTTATCCAAGTTCGCTTTCATCGTGTCCAGGTCATTTTTGAAATCCAAGATGCGCTTGCTGAAGGCTTCATTGTCTTCCCCTTTCCATTCCGAACTAAGATTGTCGACCAACGTGAACAGTGTCAGGTACAGCCTTCCGTACTCCGCCGCTTGTTCCCTCATTTTGTTGCCGGATTTTTCCAGCTTGGACGGATCTACTAAGATTCTACTTGCCATTGTGAATTGCTCCCTTCGAATGGTTTTTTATATTAACATCAGCCTGGTGCCGTTCATGAGACCGAGATCTACGGCTGATTGGTTAATATCTAGCGGTAATCCGGACTTTCTGTCGCATAACGACGTATCCGGAGAGGGCACGAACGTGCCGTCGGTTAGATCCGACAAAGCCTGCGCCAGTAACGCTTCTACCTCCCGCAGCTTGCTCACCGCGGGAATGTAGGCGTCGAACGTTCTGCCTACGGCGGGAACGTACACTTCCACGAGAATTCTATCCATGCATGACAACCTCCAGATCGGCGGTTCGGGACTTGAGCAGCTTCACAAGCGTCGCTTTGCCTTTAACGATTCGGTATCCGAAGTCTTCGCCGATGTCCGCTTTCAGTTCCCTGGATGGATTCGACAGCTTGAAGTAATACTGGTCCGCGATGCCGTCTCCGACCCATATGCCATCCGCGTTCGACGCGTGTTTTTTGAACCATGCCTCATAGGATACCGACGACAGGCTCGAAGCGGCTTCCGCCATGATGAAGGTGACTCCGTATGCCGCATGTCCTTTCTCCAGCATGACCTTCAGCTTGTCCTGACCGTCTTCGGATAGGCTGGACGTCATGTCCGACAGAGAACTGACGATACAGACGATCGGTTCGTATCGCGGCGGCTCATGCCCGTGATCCAAGGCATCCTTATAGGCGTTATGGCGCAAGACGAGCTCGCCGAACAGCCGGACGACTTGTTCCTCGGATTTGGATCGATCTTTGCAATAGAGATATTGCGTCTCATCCGGGTTGACGAAGCGTCTCGTTGGATCGAGAACTACGATCTCCATGTTGCCTTCCGCGAGACTTACCGCTTCCGAGAAGCCTTGCAGGAATGCCGGCGAATCGTTGCGCTGCGACACCACCAGATGAATGTAAGCATCGTGCAGCTTCAAGCTGGATGTCGCCAAGCTGCTCTTCTCGACCCCGACCGGAATGCCCCGGGAACCGGCGCTGCGAAGCTCCTCCGCGAAGAAGTCCGTATCCACGTTGTCCGGCAGAACCGGGATTCTCGAAGCGGCTGCCCCCCTCCACTCTCTAGCGAGCCTTTCCGAGGTCGCGCGAGCATGCTCGAACGTTCGCTCGGCGTCCTCCGTAAGATGCGCGATCTGGAATTCATAAGCCCGATCGAGCTTGAACAATCCCCTGCCCTTGAACTTGGACGGAACGAGATCCACCTTGCCCAACAGGCTCGAATAATCCGAATCGTCGTTCATTTGCAGCACGTACGTCATCTTGAAATTTTGCAGGAGCCGATACCGGATCGCATTCGTCGCAGTCGCGGTCACGATGAAGTAGATGCCGAACTTAACTCCTTCTCGCGTCAGATAAGCGAACTGCTCCTCGAGAGATTCGTACATTTCCGCGAACGCGGAGTAGTTGTGAATCGCCACGACGATCGAAGGCACCGGATCACCCGACATCTTCGCGTATGAATGGAAATCTCCGCCGTAATCCGAGAACCGCTTCTTCCGGTCTTCGACTTCTCTAACGAGCATCTTGAACAGGTTTACGATCTTCTCGTTATCGATCGCGAGCAGCACGTCGCCGACGTGAGGGGCCTTAGAGAAGGCGCGAAGCGTCTCCGCTCCGAAATCTAGCACGTAAAAGTTGACTTCCTGCGGCGAATGGCTTGATATCAGCGAGTAGATTAAAGTCGTGAGGAACGTCGTCTTGCCGTTGCCGGCCGAACCGTATACGATCGTATTCCCGTCGCGAGAGAGCGGGAATACGAGAGGCGCTTGCCTTTGCTTCTCCGGATCGTCGTATTCGCCGATGACCGGTTCAAGCCATGAGCCTCCCGATCCTCCAACCCCGTATTTGGTCCGAACCTCGTCCAAGACGATCATCGCCGGAATCGGTTCCAACCATAGCTTGCGGACTCGGATATTCTCCTCCTCCGCGATCTGCGCCAAGTACCGATTGATTTCATCGATCTGCTTCGGCGGATTGGCGGAAGTCCGGCTTCGTCTGTCCGGCTTCACCTGCTTGACGATACGCCCCAGGTTATCAATGATCGATACGCTGTCGTCGCGATTCCTCGTCATACGGTCAGTCGGTTCATAAGGC
>Ga0065721_10052083_pt1 | contig 12717 bp, 8 predicted proteins | sample Mesricmetagenome_FD_59108 | JGI IMG/M metagenome (GOLD analysis project Ga0065721, IMG submission 59108) | Mesophilic microbial community from rice straw/compost enrichment Sample: eDNA_1 v2 (version 2) | ecosystem: Engineered > Solid waste > Grass > Composting > Bioreactor | place: USA: Davis... | reverse complement strand
TGCAAGCCGCGTGACCGATGGCTGGCTGAGAGATCAGCAGAAGAGGTTCAGTGTCGCGGCCATTCGGTCAGCAACGCCTGTTGCGAATAGTGACCTTATTGTCCGCTTTGGGCCGAAAGCGGCCGACTGTCACTGAAAATTCCGTGCCTTCACCTTCAACGTGTCGATGTGCAGGTCCCTAACGAAAATGTCGCGCGGCTCCGGCACCGGCTTCGGCCTGTCGCGTGGATCCGGTCCACCACCGTGGGCGAATTCATCTCCCCTGCCCGTCGGCAGCTTGAAGTCAACGTCGCGGTCGGCCAGTCCCGAAAGGTCGCCGCTGAGGTCGAAGAGCTGCTGAGCGACGAGGTGGACGACGTCGCCTTCCCGCTGAATCCTTCCGTTGATCGCCATCATCGACGCTCCCAGGACAACACGACGTCTCTTCTCGAAGAGGCTCGGCCAGACCACGACGTTCGCCGGGGCGGTCTCGTCCTCGACGGTAATGAACATCACGCCCTTCGCCGACCCTGGCTTCTGCCGCACGAGAACCAGTCCGGCAGTCATCACCCAGCGCCCGTCTCGCGCGTTCATGGCTTCCGAGCAGGTCACGATTCTGCGCTTCTCCAGATCCCTCCTGAGGAACGCAATCGGATGTTGTCGTAGTGTCAAGCCGACATGCCCGTAGTCCTGGACCACGTTGTGCCCTTCCGTCATCTGCCGCAGCTCGACCTCAGGCTCCTGCTGCTCCGGGATGACCGCAGCCTCGCGTTCGGCGGCCGCGGCGAAGAGCGGAAGCGGCTCGTCCCGAAGCGCCTTGATTGCCCACAGCGCGTCGCGGCGCTGGAGCTTCAGCGACTGCAGGAACGCGTCCGCCTCGGCGAGCTGTACCAGCGCCTCCGTCGGCACGTCAGATCGCCTCCAGACGTCATCGACGCTCTCGAAGTCGCGGTTCATGCGCGCGGCCACTATCCGGGCTGCGTCGGCAACCGCCAGCCCCTTGACCATGCGCATTCCAAGACGAACGGCGTGACGGTCGCTGTTGCCGATACGCTCAAGCGTGCAGTCCCAGCGGGAGCGGTTGATGCAGACTGGCCGAACCTCGACGCCGTGCTTCTGCGCATCCCCAACGATCTGCGCGGGTGCGTAGAAGCCCATCGGCTGGCTGTTCAGAAGCGCGGCGCAGAAGACGTCCGGGAAGTGACACTTCACGTAGCTCGAGGCATAGGCAATGAGCGCGAAAGACGCCGCGTGACTCTCCGGGAAGCCGTAGCTACCGAAACCTTCGAGCTGCGTGAAGGTCTTCTCGGCGAACTCGGCGGAGTAGCCGTTCCTGATCATGCCGCTGACCAGCTTGTCCTTGAACCGCGCCACCCCTCCGGTGAACTTGAAGGTCGCCATGGATTTGCGAAGCTGATCGGCCTCGCCTCCGGTGAACCCGGCGCAGACCATCGCAACCTTCATCGCCGACTCTTGGAAGAGCGGGACACCAAGCGTCTTGCCCAGGACGGCTTCAAGCTCCGGTGTCGGATACTCGACCTTCTCCTTGCCTTCCCGTCGGCGAAGATAGGGGTGCACCATGTCGCCTTGGATCGGCCCGGGCCTGACGATCGCCACTTGGACGACCAAGTCATAGAACGTGCGCGGCTTCATGCGGGGCAGCATGGCCATCTGCGCCCTGCTTTCGATCTGGAAAGTACCCAAGGTATCCGCGCGTCGGATCATTGCGTAGGTGGCCGGATCCTCCTGCCTGATCGTCGCAAGGTCGAGATCATCGTTCTTGTGCTCGCGGATCAGGTCGAACGTCTTCTGCATGCAGGTCAGCATCCCGAGGGCCAGGACGTCGACTTTCATGAATTTGAGCGCCTCCACATCATCCTTGTCCCACTCAATGATCTGCCTGTCCTTCATGGATGCCGGTTCGATCGGCACGAGATCGTCCAGCCGGTCATGCGTGAGGACAAAGCCGCCCGGATGCTGGCCGAGATGCCGGGGCGCGCCCATGAGTTGCTGGGCTAGCTTGAGCGTAAGGACGAGGCGGCGGTCCTCCGGATTGAGGTTCAGCTCTCGGACATTGCGGTCGCTGACCTCCTCCGACCATGACCACATGCCGGACGACAATGCCTTGATGACATCCTCCGGCAGACCGAGCGCCTTGCCGACGTCGCGGATCGCACCTTTCGCCCGGTATCGGGTGACGGTCGAGCAGAGGGCCGCCTTCTCCTTGCCGTAGGTCTTGTAGATCCACTGGATGACCTGCTCGCGGCGCTCGTGCTCGAAGTCCACGTCGATGTCCGGCGGCTCGTCGCGCTCCTTCGAGACGAAGCGCTCGAAAAGAAGGTCGTTGGTCTCTGGGTCTATACTCGTGATGCCGAGGATGTAGCAGATGGCGGAGTTCGCGGCCGAGCCGCGTCCCTGGCAGAGGATGCCCTGCGAGCGGGCGAACTTGACGATGGAGAAAACCGTGAGGAAATAAGGCGCGTACTTCATCTCCTTGATCAGCTCGAGTTCGTGCTTCACCGCGCGCAGCACCTTCTGCGGCAGCCCTTCAGGATAGCGGTTCGGGATGCACTCGCGAACGTAGTGCTCCAGCGACTGCTGGGCGTCCATACCCGGAACTATCGCTTCCTCCGGATACTGGTAGGTCAGCTCTTCTAGCGAGAACTTGCAGCGTTCGATGATCTCCATCGTGCGGCCCAGCGCTTCCGGGTAGGCGGGAAAAAGCCGCTCCATCTCCTCGGGCGGCTTCAGGTATCGGTCGGCGTGGCGCTCTCGCTCAAAGCCGATAGCGTCTATCGTGGCGTTGTTCCGGATGCACGTCACCACGTCCTGAAGTTGGCGGCGGCCTGGCTCGTGGAAGAGGACGTCGTTGGTGACGACCGTCCGGACGCGGAACTGCGCCGCGAGGTTGGACAGCTCGTGAAGGCGGAGCTGGTCGTTGGGACGACGACGCAGGCAAAGCGAGACGTAGGCGCGGTTGCCGAAGATCTCCTGCATTTTGCGGAGCTGGACGGCGCATGTCTCGTCCGGGAGGTCGGGCACCAGGATGCCGATGAGGCCTTCGCAATAGAGTGTCACATCATCCAGGTTAATGATGCAGTTGTTTTTCCGGCCCCTGCTCTTCCCCAGCGTCAGCAGCCTGGTGAGGCGGGAGTAAGCCGCGCGGTCAGTAGGATAGACAAGGATCGACATGCCGTCCTGCAGGTCGAGGCGGCAACCCACCACGAGACGGACGCCCGTCGCCCGCGAGGCTTCAAGGGCACGCACGATTCCGGCGAGGCTGTTGCGGTCGACCACACCCAGTGCGTCAATGCCGATTACCTTGGCGGTAGCGAAAAGCTCGTCCGCAGATGACGCTCCTCGGAGGAAAGAGAAGTTTGTCGTAACCTGAAGCTCAGCGTACTTCATGCGAAGATCCCGTGCATGAACCACTGGTGATCCCCGGTTTCCGGATCGACACCGTCGCCCGAGCGGAATATCCAGAAGCGCTCGCCGACGTCGTTCTCGATGACGTAGTAGTCGCGCACGGCCTCAAGCTCACTGTCGCGTTTCCACCATTCCCCGAAGATGCGCTCGGGGCCATCTGCCCGCTTCACGTTGTGCCTCCTGCCACGCCACGTGATACTCCTCGGCGGATAGTCGGGCATCAGGGAGATTGCGGTGATGCGGTCGGGACGGTCGAGCAGCCGCACAGGACGACGCCACTGGTGGTTCCAGATCTCACCGCTCGGCTCCGCGGCAGCAGCTACCCTCTGTACACTCCGCTCAGGAACGTCGGAGGCGACGGGTGCCAGACGGTAGACTCGCTGGCCACGGTTTCCGAGGACGTCAATGAGAGGAGTGATGTCGCTAGTCTCCTCGTTGATGAGCGTCGACGAACGCTGCTCCTCATGGAGCGGCTGGGACATCACTGCGACGAGCGTCAGCTTCTCGATGCCGAAGCCAGGCTCGATCTTCTCTGTCCTGTCCCTGAAGAGCTTCGTCAGCCAGGCGACGTCGCGGGCGGGCTTGGCAGTCCCTGCACGGATCGCCTGACGAGAACCGTCGACCTTATCGACGATCAGGTCGGTGCGGCGTACACCCAGGCCCCGGCGCTGCAGTTCGGCGACGAGCTGGACGACTAGGCCGCCGACATATTTGTCGATGGTCTCAGCCGCACCGATCGGCTCCGCGAAGGCTCGTGAGACCTCGACCCATTCGGGTGCGCGTATCGGCTCTATCGGTTCGGACGCTCTGCCCAGCATCTGGTCGAGCCGACGCCCGATCTCCAGCCCGAAGCGGAGAGCGAGCGGAGCCCGCGCAGTGTTCGCAAGCTCGCCGACGGTCTGGAAGCCGAGCGTCCGAAGGTCATCGATGATCTTGTCAGGAAGCCTGAGCAGGTCGATCGGCAGCCGCTCGACGGCGCGGAACGTTTCGCCTCGCGGAACGACGACCGTCTCCCGTTGGATAGCTCGCGCACATGCATGTGCTGCGCCCCAGGTGTCGGCGATGGCAACTCTAGCCGTCAGTCCCTTCGACCGAAACCTGTTGGCGATCCCGGCCAGCATGGTCTCTTCGCCGCCCTGCAGGTGGTCCGCACCCTCGGTGTCCAAAACGAGCCCGTCCGCGCCGTCAACGGCCACGATCGGGGAATAAACCGTCAGCGCCCAGAGCGCGATCCGTTCGAGGGCGGCGGCATCGGCCACATGATCGGCGTCCATCATCATCAGATCGCGGAAGATTGCCCGAGCCTTCGCCGCCGGCATGCCCACCCGCACTCCAGCCTTGCGGGCCGCGTCGTTGACCGCAGACACCCAACGCTTGGATCCGGACTTTGCGATCACCGCAATGGCCTGCTCAGGCGGAATTGCGGGATCGGCCCGACATATCCGATCGGTTGCCAAATCGGGAAGATAGATGGATACAACCCTTGTCATCGCAGGCCCCGATTTCAAACTCTGCACACTCGCCCGCACGCGATCTCATCAGTTCGAGCAGCCACCTCGCCCGCCCTAGTCCTGGCACCGGAAGCTCCTCCGAGGGAAGGACGCTGACCCGCCACCTCGTCGTCGATGCGGTCGGCTGTCCGAAATCGTTTGCCTCTGTTTGCCGCCGCCAGCGCCTTACCACGATCGCCATAGTCCCCGTCCGCTCGGCAGCAAGCTGAAGGCGACGGGACGCGACCATCGGGAGCCTGACGAGTTCTCCGACGACTGCACCTAGACCTCCATAGGAGATGCATTCTTCCATGCTCGCGAGCACGTCCTCCTCCCTGTCGCCCTCCACGAACACGATCCTGTCGGGGTGCAGTCCGACCTGGGCCAATGCTGGCATGAAGAGGTCGGGCCTCGTCAGGCACCACGCGACCTGCCCCTTCGTCCGCGCAGCTATGCCAGCGGCCATGAGCGCGGCCGCGGCTCCGTCAACAGTGCCCGAGCCGCCCCCCGCGAACTCATGAAGCGCGCCATGAGCGAGGCCACCTCCCGGGAGGACGGCATCGATCTCCGGGACCCCGAATGGCAAACAGCCAGCCCTCTTCACGCCCGCCCCTTCGATCGAAGAGATGCGCTCACGTAGTTCAGCCAAGACCTGTTCCCGTAGGACCGCCGACATCGTTCGCTGAATCCTTCCGGCTAGCGTTCATTGGAAAGACGACTTCATGTCATCGAAATGCCTGATGTTCCCCTTCTGTTCCTTCGCAAACTGAGAGTCAAGCGGGCACGAAATAGGAATACAATCTCACCACTTTAGAAGAAGCAAAGATTCTCTTTGCGAATCATGGCCCTAGGACGCGCTGGTAAGTGACCGGCTTTATTGAAGAAATTTTCACATCAGATGACGAGAGGATCTCAAGGACCTTGTAATGGTAGTCGCACGAGGTATTGTCGCCCTAGAACAAGCGCCGTTCCACGCCGCGCCTCGAACTCACTCCCTGGGGACCCATGATTTTCTCTCTCAAGACAATCAAAGACCTCCTCCGCTCGACGCGGCCGACGCTCGCCGCTGCGCTACACAAGTCCGGTTTCAGACCTTTTGGCACCTCGCGCATCAAAGTCGGCGAGAGGCGCAACCGCGAGACGCTCCAACGCCGTGGCCGGATCTGATCCCGTCTTTGTGGTTCCGGGATCGTGAGGCAGCGTTGAGCCGAAGCAAGAAACCGCTTGATCTAACGTCTACGCTGCGCGAGGTGCGCGATCCTCTCATGAGGTCGAGTGCCGTGCCTGCGGCCGATCCGGATCTCTTGATCGGGCAGCGCTCATCAAGAAGCACGGGGCCGCCGTGACCTTCGCCAGGCTGCGTCGCATGGCGGCTATGGGATGCACCCGGCTGATTAATGAGGATGGCGACCGGTGCGGAACAAGGTTCCCTGGAATTATGTAGCAGATGCGACAACGACCAGACTGCTAGTCAGGTCTTAGCGCTTCTTTTACAAGCCGAGTAGCTTCTTCCATCATATCTATTTCGGAGGAATTTGCATGCGTTCCGCCGAAACGTCGCTCTGAAGCCATATCCAAAGTGGCTTGCTCGAAACGTTGGCGCGCAGCGGCAGCGCGCTCCTCCATTTCTCTGGAACCTCGAGCGGTTTCGTTCGGCACGTCTCGCTCCTAATGACAATGACCTGATCGCCATTGTAAGCCATCTTGTGACATTTGCTAGATGGATCCGAGATGCCCTTGTTTCCAGGCTAGCGGCGAACAGGCCGACAGGCATAATGTAAGCGGAGTTGTGGGGCACGGCACTGGGGATGTCCGTGGTATTAGGGGCGAAATGGCTGGGCGTGGCTTTCGGGGTGCTACTCTACGGCGGCACGATTACGAGAGCGGCAGAAATCGAGAAGATTGACCTCCCGGGAGTTGCTGTGCCGCTTATCAGCTTGCGGGGCCCGATAGAGCAAGGCGACGGTGAGACGTTCGCGAAGCTGACTGATGGCCTTGATCGAGCGTCCGTTATTCTTAAAAGCCCCGGTGGTCTTGTGAAGGAAGCGTTGCAGATTGGAGCGACGATCCGGATGTCAGGCTTCTCAACGATGGTCGCCGCTGATCAGGAGTGCTTTTCAGCCTGTGGGCTGATCTGGGTGTCTGGTGTCCGGCGGTACATGTCAGATACTTCGCTGATCGGGTTCCATGCGGCCTATCGGGAGGAGAACGGCGAGTATCGCGAAAGCGGTGTCGCGAACGCCGAAATTGGTTCCTACCTCACGCACCTGGGGCTTCGCATCGAGGCAATTCGATACTTCACGGCCGCAGGGCCGGACGACTTCCTGCTACTCACCCCAGACCGCGCACGAATGCTGGGCATCGAGACCTACAGGGTGTACGGTGGCAACATCATCACGCCGTCGGCGAACCCTACAGTGGATGTGTATGCCGACCGGTTTGTATCATACTCGCTGTTGCAGTCCCGATGCACTCCCTTCCTTCAGCCGGATCCGATAGCGGTCAAGCGCGCACATGAAGCCACTTTCGCTGAAGGCAGTAAATTGGTTGGGAGCGACAAGTGGATCGAGCTGTGGACTCCTCTTCTTGATCAAGCGAAGTCCCAACTGAACGAGAAGGGCGCACTCTTGCTCTGCATTGAGACGGAGGCACACCTGCGTGGACAAGGGCAGGAAACAGGCATTGATGGGCCAAGTTTTCCATGTGCCGCCGCCGCGACGCCCACAGAACTGTCACTATGCCAGACGCCGGAACTGTGGGCCAAGGATCGTGCCATGAACTCCATCTACATGTGGATACGAAACAACGTCGAGAAGTCCGTGCGGAAGCGTCTCCTGGCGGTACAGCGCATGTGGCTCAAGGATCGCAACGATTGCGGCGGTGACGCGAGCTGTGTCAATGCGATCTACGATCAGCGGCTGAACGAACTTCGAGCCATTGATCTGCCAAGTTGAAAGATGCTGTACGAACAGAATTGTCTCCCTCGGCCACCTCACCCCGACCAGAACGCCCGAGGAGAGACGTCTGCATTTTCATCGAATGCATCCAGCACCTCCTGCCCGGATAGCTTGAGACGGTCGACCAGGAGGTCGACCAGTCTCTCGCAGGTAGCTCTATGTTCTTCCACGATGGCCTTTGTCCGGTGGAACTGTTCCTGCAGTGTGGCATCGACGCGCGCAAGCAGCCCCGGATCCATGTGACTGATCTCGTTGATCGGTTGGTCTGAAAGATCGCCGAAGGACGCAAGGCCTCTGCCCATCCCATGCGACCGCTCGATCGCGATCACGGTCCGCGTGGCGTCGTACAAGTCGGATCCACGGCCACCGGACGAACCGTCGTCATGGCTGCCTAGCAAAACCTCCTCCGCGGCCATGCCCGCCAGCGTCATGGCGATGTTGTCCAGGTAGTGGTCCTTGTTCCTCCGGCTCCATGTCTGACGCTCGAAGACCGCCTTTCCCAAAGATTGCTTTCCCGCGGTTGGGATGATGTTGGTGGAGATCTCCACCTCTACGAGCTGCATGCCGAGAAGCGTACCGACAACTGCATGTCCGATTTCATGTACGGCGTTTACCCTCAGTGCCTCCGGTGGGATCTTCACGGAGATCGGCAGATGGATCCTCACGTCGGCGAAGGTGATGGGCCTCCGCAGCCTTCTCGCTCTGCGCCTAGCATTCCTGACTGTCCTCTGGATGTCGGCACCGCTAGCGCCCTCAGTGAGTTCGGCGAAGGTTCGATAATCTTCCTCGGCCAGGCTTTCATGGAGATGCAACCTGAAAATCGCCGCACGCGCATGGAAATCCGGAAGCGGGATCTTCACATGGCGATCAAGCCGTCCGGAGCGGATGATCGCTGGATCCACCATTTCGGGATGATTGGAGGCAGCCACCACAATGACGCCCTCACGTCCCTCCATCCCGTCCAACTGTTCAAGGAGGCCGTTGATGGCTTTGATGTCATAGGAGGCATTGCTACCGGTGGCGTCATCCCTCGACCCGAAAGCGTCGATCTCATCGATGAAGAGAATTGTAGGCGCAGACTGCTTCGCATCTTGGAAGCTCCTCTGCATCGCTTTGAGGAAGTCGTTCAGATAGCCTCTCGCCTGCCACTTCGCATAGGAACCGATAATCAGCTTCACGCCACAGGAAGCCGCGAGAGCCCGCGCGAAGATGGTCTTGCCGACACCGGGTGGGCCCGACAGAAGAACGCCCCGATCGACGTCATCCCATGAAATCGTTCCTGCCCGCCAGTCCGCCAGGTCGCGTGCCAAATCCAGACCCCAGGCCTTTGCCTCGCCATAGCCTTGCATGTCCTCCAGCCGGATGTGCGAAAGCGCCTCCGGATCCCGAGCGGGCTTCTGCTCTGGCTTCTCCGCCTGCGCCATCTTCTCAATAACAGACAGGACTCGCGAGATTGGCCTGCCTCGCGTCATGGCCAGCTTCAGGCGCTTCCAGTCGCAGGTCGCCAGCGCCTCCGCCTGCGCAGGGGTGACAGAGACCCCATAGGCCCATCTGACGACACCGCTTACCTGCCGGGCGTCGGGAGCCGCCACCACCGCGATGACATCGAGAGCATGCCGGAGCTCAATTGGAATGGCCTCGTCCGACCTGAAGAGGATGATGGACTTCTTGTTCTGGACCATGTCCATGATGGCTTCGATTTGGCTCTCAGCCGAGTCCTCATCGAACGCCTTGACCTGATCCTGGAACCGATAGTCCTGCTCAGCGTCCAGAACGACGAGCGCCGCCCGCATATAGGTTGACCTGAGCGACCACTGGGGAATGATGAGGCCGACAGCGTATCGCTTCGCCCTACTGTATGGCCGCATGGCCCGGCTGAGTCCTGAGTAGGCAAGAAATTCGGGAAGCGAGAAGCCGCTGCGGCCGCGTGCAACCGTCTTCATTCATCTGTCCATCATTGAGAGAGCGCCGGTTACGACAAATATTCCTAAAGCGCGCAAGCCAAGTTGCTGCTCTGACTGAACAAGCTGGCTTTATGCCGCATTCCGGCTGTTGCGCTCGATCTTCACTTTACGATGCGTCGCGGCATCTCTGGCCAAAGCGATAACCCTGCCCTTCTGACCCGCAAGCATTGCACTAACCCGATCATACTCGGTCTTCAGGATGGCGATAGCCTCATCCTCAAAGGAAGCTGGTAGTACTAAGCCACCCAACTGATCAGCCTGACCGATGAAGACAGGAGTTTTGCCGAGGCCGTAGGAAGCGACCATACGCCGGGCAATCGTGGTTGCCCGTTCCACGTCGCTCCCAAACATCCCGCCTGAGCCCAGCGAGCGGTCACCAAAAACAGCCTCCTCCGCTGCCATGCCCGCCAGCGCTATCGCTATCCGGTTAAGAAGAGAAGACTCTGTGGGAAGATGATCCTCAATGAGTTCATAGGATGTGATGCCGCCCAAGCGAGACGGATCTTCAGGGTCGAACCCGTCCTTCAGTTCGATTATGGCGCTGGACGCATACCCGAGTGCGAGGGAGATCAACGCGTGACCCGCCTCGTGTACTCCGAGCCTGAACTTTTGCTCCGACGTGTACTTCAGCTTTTCGGGGAGCTCCGCTTGCAGATCCCGCAATTCGAGTTCACGTCCCTCATCCCTTGCCCTTTTGCGAGCATTGCGAACCAGCTTCTCTAGGGTGGCAGCCGAAATTCCATCCAACTCCTCTGCTAGCTCCATCAAGGACTCGCGAGCCAGCACGCCCTCAGCGTGATAACGAAGAATCGCCGCTCGCGTTGAGGCATCAGGCGGCAATAATTCGAAGTAGTTTTCGATGCGTCCGGCACGCAGGATCGCCCTGTCAATCCGATCAGGGAAATTGGTTGCTCCCATTACTACGACACCCTCACCTGGGTTGTTGATGAGGCTCAGAAACTCGTTGACGAGAACCTGCCAGAAGACCTCGTTCGGATGGCCTGACGGACGATCAGGACGCACACCGATGCTATCGAGCTCATCTATCAAAAGCACAGCTCCCCTTGAAGTTTTCGCATCGTTGAAGCTTTTCCTCATCGCACCGAGAGCATCATTGAGGTTGCCAGAGGCGAGCCAAGCTCCCACGGTTGTGCAGACAAGCTTGAATCCTAGTAGTTTGGCCAACGCACCCGTGAAGAAGGTTTTACCTGCACCCGGGGGACCGGCTAGCAGAGCGCCGCGGGAAACTTCGTCCCAGGACAATTCTCGATCACGCCATTTAGCGACATCAGTTAAGAGGCCTTGAGCCCAAACTTTGAGCTCCTCGAAGCCAGGCAGCTCGAACAGGTCAGGTGCCGGGACCTCCCAGCGACATGGATTATCAAGAGCAGCGATATCCTCCGACAGCCAGTCAGCTCTCAATAGACCTGCCAGGATAATGTTCTCGGTCTTGCCTACAAGTGAAAGCACGTTCTCCTCGGAAAGTGGTGGCATTCGCAAGAGACGCCGCGCATCACTGATGATGCGAGCCGAAGGCGGCTCCAATTGTACGATGCTGTTAGCCACGAACATAACCTCTTTCGGCACCTCATCTAGGGATGCTGCGATCAGGATCCTTAAGCCGCAGAGGTCGAAGATGCTTATCTGCCTCTCGGTAGAACCCACTCTCTCAGGAGGGCAGGCCAATCGAACCTTCGCGCGTGGTTCTCCCCACTCTTCAATCGCTTGATCCAAGATGAAGTAAGCCGCCTCTTTGTAAGCGCTCGGTCGAAATCCGGTCGGAACGATGAGTATGATGAATCCTTGATGTGATGAACCCACCGATTTCCCCGGAGGCGTGAGCACTAGACGCATGGAGCAGTAGGCCAAGAGGGTGCTCGGGTCATCAACAAGACGAGCGAGGCGGCCATGGCGAGAAGCTTGTCGCATATCAGTACCCATTAATTCGTCGCAGGCCACGCAACATACGCGAGGGACTGACAGCATCGAAGGACATCGTCCCATGTTGTTCGACCATACAGAATGAACGCCCGGCTTTTCTTTCAAAACCTGATGTCAACAAACGACGCTCCTGGCTCGGCGGTAGGAAACGATCAGAAGACGCAGCGTGGCAAAAGGGCGATGCAGAAGGATTGGCAGCGAATCCTTCCCCGGACGCTGCTCAGCCCTCAAGACAACTTGCCAATTCACGGCAGCGACTATGACATAATCAATACGATCACCTCATGATCTTGTCAATCACCACATGTTCAAAAAGTGGCACAGCAAGCTCAAGGACTCGCTGTAATTACATTCACAAAATACTCTAACCCACTGTTTTATTGTCAACAATTCAAACAGGCAAAAACAAGGAAAGTTGCCTTCACGGCAAAAAAGGTATAGCTTCACCGCCGAGCAAAGCTAAATGCCAGCTCGAAGTATCTCGTTTCTACCGCCTTACATTGTTGTATGGGGAGTGCACGATGCGTAAAATTGAGGAACAGGTGTTTCTAACAGTCCGACAACTGATGCAGAAAACGAGCTTATCCCGCCCCACGATCAGCCGGTTGCGCCGCGAGGATGAGGACTTCCCCAGAGCTCGGAAGCTGGGGCCACGTCGAATTGGCTTCCTGGCGACCGAGCTCGACGAATGGATATCAAAAAGACCGTAAATCCAGAAAATGAAAGCGGGCGCACTGCCCGCTCTTTTTTGCTCCGCGGATGCGGCTTCGCGCGCCCGCACAAGCACCGCGCCCCAATCACGAAATGTTGCCCAATTTGTTGCCCACCGCCCTCGTGGTCTTGGGCCTCTTGAAGCGAACCACCTTGAAATATTGGCGACCCCTGCAGGACTCGAACCTGCGACCTACTGCTTAGAAGGCAGTTGCTCTATCCAGTTGAGCTAAGGGGCCGGATGCGGCG
>Ga0065721_10052084_pt1 | contig 12719 bp, 8 predicted proteins | sample Mesricmetagenome_FD_59108 | JGI IMG/M metagenome (GOLD analysis project Ga0065721, IMG submission 59108) | Mesophilic microbial community from rice straw/compost enrichment Sample: eDNA_1 v2 (version 2) | ecosystem: Engineered > Solid waste > Grass > Composting > Bioreactor | place: USA: Davis... | reverse complement strand
AGATTATGCGCGCCGAGATTCCGCGCCATGCCGATGTTCCCCTGACTGAACGCCGGTCGTCCGCAGCACTTTCGGCCTGTTGCAAGCATCACTTCATAACCCGCCGCTTCAAGTACCCGCACGGCTGCCTGGCCGATATGCGGATCGTGATAACGCACGAACGTGTCGTCCCATAAAATCACGCGCCCGCGGAGTCGACACTCGTTCTTCGTCCGTTTCTCGAACCACCGATCAAACCTTTGGCTCGCGTAACGAGGTAACAATCGTTCCGCCGAAATTCCCGTAACGCGCGCCATCAGCCGACGCATCCGCGCCGAACTGATTACATCATTGCTCAACCGCGGAAACGCGCATCCGATTCGCCCCAACAAATCCACGGAACTGAACAGCCGCTCGCGCAATGATAAGCCCCGCTGTCGGATTCGCGCCCACTGCAACTCCGCTTTGAGCAACGCCATGTTGACGTTGGACGGACATTCATTGGTGCAGGCTTTGCACGCGAGACAATTACTTAGCGCCGCATCCAGTTCCGCAGAGCGCAACGCATCGCCGTTCTTTGAAATGCGGCGATCCAGCACCGCGCGAATCGTGTTTGCCCGACCACGCGTGGACATCAACTCATCGCCAGTAGCGATAAACGTCGGACACATCGTAGCGGTTTCTTTGCGACACCCGCCGCAGCCGTTGCATTGCTCCAGATTTGCCGCGAATGAACCGTCGCGCGTCGAAAACGCCAGGATTGGTTCGAATGGTAATTTCCGCTCCGCGCCTACAGCCGGACGCAAATGTTTGTCGAGCCGAAACCGCCCGTCATCAATCAGCTTACCGGGATTGAAAACATTGTGCGGGTCGAACGACTTCTTGATTTGCCGCATCAGCAAATACATTTCTTCGCCGACCTGCTCCTTCAGAAATTCCGTGCGCCCGATACCAACGCCGTGTTCCGCCGCCAGCGAGCCTTTGAATTGTTTCACCAGTGCGGCAACTTCTTCGCTGATTTGGCGGAACTTCTTCAAGCCGTCCGGTTGATGCAAATCGATTACCGGTCGCACGTGCAACAAACCCGAAGCCGCATGTCCGTAGAACGAAGCTTGCAATCCCATTTCACTGATCAACTCCGAGAGCTCGCTGTAATACGCAGGCAAATCCTCCGGCCGCACCGCCGCGTCTTCGATGCACGTCACAGGCTTTGCCGCGCCTTTGCAACTGGTCAGCAGCGAGAGTCCTTGTTTGCGCAGCGCCCAGACCAGATTGATTTCCGCGAGCGTCTGCATGATTTTTTTGCGTCGCCCGATGCGCATTTTTTCCATCGCAGCGAGTCGCTCTTCCACATCACCGTAAAATTCCACGGCGAGGACACCCTCGGCCGGCGAGGTGTCCAGTTCCAACAAATCGCGCGCCGCTTGAAATTCCATCTGCCCGCGCGTTTGGTCGAGCAACATCCGGTCGAGAAATTCAATCGCCGCCGGTTTGAGCGAAGATAATTCCACCGTCGCCTGCATCGCTTCGGCAGCCGAATCAAAAAAAATCAACCCGAGCCCGATTTCGTCTGGAGTGGGAACAACTTTTACTTTTGCGGAAACAATCGCGACGAGCGTTCCTTCGCTACCGGCAACGGCGTTAATGAGATTCGCTGGTTCGCGCGCGATTCGATCCAGTGGATAACCCGGCCAGCGCTTCAACAATCCGGGCGGAAATCGTTCGCTGATTTGCAGCGAATTGAGCATCGCCAGATTCTCAAGCAGTTCGCGTTGCACCGGCAGCGAGTTCTGCCCGGCTCCGACCTGCACCACACGCCCGTCCGCCATCACCACTTCCAATTCCGCGAGGTGATCAAGCGTCGTGCCATAAAGTGCTGTCCGCGCCCCAGAAGAATTATTTCCAATCATCCCGCCAATCGTAGCGCGCGAACTCGTGGCAACGTCCGGTCCAAAGGCAAAACCTTCCGGTTTGAGAAAGCGATTCAACTGGTCCAGCACCACACCGGCGCCGACGCGAACCGTGCGCTGCTCCCGATCAAAATCCGTGATGAGCCGGTTGTATCGCGAGAAATCCACGACGACGCCATCGCCAATCGCACCACCAACCAAACCCGTTCCGGCGCCGCGTGGAATTACCGAAACGCCTGCTTGCGCAGCAGCTTGAATGATCGAGCTGGCCTGTTTCGCGTCGCGCGGAAACGCCACAGCCATCGGCTCAATTTGATAGTGAGACGCGTCCGTGGCGTAGAGCTGACGAGTGAGATTGTCGAAGGCGACCTCACAATTCGCAGCGGAGAGCGTGGCGTGTTGTTGAGTTGGCGTCATAGCGCTAACGCAATCGCAGGTTAGGACGGCAGCCTTGCGAAAACAACGCGGAAGCTTTCGCGCAGGCCGTCGCGACTCAACACGAATATGTAATTGTCCTGGCGTCTCTGGCGAACAACGAGCTCGATCAAATGCGCCAAAGCTCAGGCGCGCCGACCAGTTTCTGTAATAAAGCCGCGTCAGCAGCCGGAAAATCATGCGCCGCAAGTTCAGCCGCGTTAACCCACTTGACTGCGGCGCAATCGAGCGGCTGGGGTTCCCCTGAGGCAAGTTCACACCGGAAAAACTTCAACAGAACGGTGCGTTCAGGATAGGCGTGAGTAATCGTGTCGAATAATTCGCCAACGCGCACTTCAATGCCGAGTTCTTCCCGCAACTCGCGCGCGAGGCATTGCTCAAACGTTTCCTGCGACTCACGTTTGCCACCAGGAAATTCCCACAGTCCGCCAAGATGCGCCGCGGCGTGGCGTTGGGTGATGAGTAATTTGCCGGCTCGAAAGACGAGGCCGGCGCTGACTTCGATTATGCGAGGCGGCTCCACCGGTTCATCGCCCGATGCTCTTGTAAATCCAACCGAGCGTTTCCATCTCTTTCGTATCAAAGAGATTTCGGCCATCAAACATAATCGGCGCAGAGAGCAAATTGCGAGCGCGTTCCAAATCGAGTTTCTTGAACTCGTCCCACTCCGTCGCAATCACCAATGCGTCGCAACCTTCCGCCACGTCATTCATGTCAGCGACATAAGTAACATCAGGAAGCAGCGCTTTGGCTTTTTCCATGCCTTTGGGATCGTGCACGCGCAAAGCCGCGCCCTCTTTCAGTAACCGTTTACAAAGCTCAATCGCCGGCGAAGAACGGACGTCGTCGGTGTTTTGTTTGAACGTCAGACCGAGGACCCCGATGGTTTTATCTTTCAACACCCAGAGCGTATCGGTGATCTTTTTGACGAAACGCTCCATCTGTTCGGCATTGATGTTCTGCACTTCTTTGAGCAGGCGAAAATCGTAACCGATCTGTTCAGAGATTTTGATGAACGCGCTGAGGTCTTTCGGAAAGCAACTGCCGCCAAATCCAAGACTCGGATTGAGAAAGCGTCGGCCGATGCGTTCGTCCAAACCCATGCCATTCGCCACTTCCTGAACGTTCGCACCGGTCGCTTCACAGATAACGGAGATCGCGTTGATGTAGGAAATCTTCAGTGCGAGGAACGAATTGGACGCGTGTTTAATCAACTCCGCGGAATTGATGTCCGTGACGATGATTGGCGCTTTGAACGGTTCGTAAACTTCTTTCATTGCCGCCACTGGACGCGGCGACCGCACGCCGACGACCACGCGATCCGGCTTCATCAAATCGTCCACTGCAAAACCTTCCCGCAAAAATTCCGGGTTACTGACCACGTCGAACTCCACCTTGGCTTTGCAATAGCGCTTGATGGTTTCCGCCACCTTGTCACCGGTCTTCACCGGCACCGTGGATTTGTCCACGATGATTTTGTAGCTGGTCATCGCCCCGGCAATCTCACGAGCAACCTTTTCGATGAAACTCATGTCCACCGAACCATCCGGTTGCGGCGGCGTCGGCACGGCAATGAAGATGATGTCGGATTTGTCAACGCCTTCAGCCGTGCTGTTGGTGAAACTTAAACGTCCGGCGGCTACGTTCTTTTTAACCAGTTCCTCCAGACCCGGTTCATAAATCGGAATGCCCCCGCTCTTCAGCAAATCAACTTTTGCTGCATCGCTGTCCACGCAAATCACGTTATGCCCCACTTCCGCAAAGCAAGTGCCCGTAACCAGTCCGACGTATCCAGTTCCAATAATCGTTAGTTTCATAGTACGAAAGAATCCGGGCGGATTAACGGATGTCCGCCGGAGAGCCGTTGCAACCGCCTCTGAGCGACAGTTCCTTTACAACCTCATGGTTGCGCCGCGGGCGCATTAGTGGTCTCGGCCTGAGTCGATGCCTCAGTTGTTGAAATCACTGCCGGCATCAAAGCCTCGACGCGCTCAGCCGCTTCATTCATCACGGAGCGACCTTGTCCCTCGCGCAAAATTTCCTGATACAGCGACAATGCTAAATCGGATTTCCCCTGCTTTTCATAAGCGCGCGCGAGTGAAAATTTCGCATAAACCGCAATCGGCGACGTGCTGTAGCGCTCGACACATTCTTTGTAGCGCGGAACGGCTTCGTCCAGTTTACCCTGCGCGGCTAACGCCGTGCCGCTGCCATACAAAGCTTGAGCAATCTGACGATGCGTGCCGTAATCCGAGATAAAGCGTTCAAACGTGCTGTGCGCCTCCGCGTAATTGCTGCGATTGAATTGTTCGTTGGCGGCGAGAAGTAATGCCTGTGCTCCGGCATCCGAACCGGAATGCGCTGCGGCCACTTGCAAGAGTGCCTGCGCCGGGCTTTGACCGTTTTGCCGGTTCTCCATCGCGAAAGCTGCTTGCGACACAGCCTGTCCGGCGGCGATCCGCTTTTGCCGGCTGGCCCAGTTGCTATAAGCCACGGCGGCTACGATCACGCCCAATGCCACGACGCCGATGATTACCAGTTTTCGATTTTTTTCGATCCACGCCCAGGTATGTAAAAGCAAAGGCGTCTCAGACACATTTTGTTCCATATTTCAGGTGGCGAAGTCTTCCGTTCGTTCCGGCAAAACGCAAGTTTGAAAATCCGGACTTGCAGCCCGGGGCAAGTCCGTTGAATCTTCCCGTGAATCTTCGGGGTGCCCGAACGTCAAAACCGCAAAGAAAGGGAGTATGAAAAAAACAAGAATCCTTCCGCTGCTGCTCGCTTCGTTATCACTCACATGGGGCAACGTCGCCACCACTCTCGCCGATCAAAATCGGTTCTACGTCAAACTGGATGCCGGCGGCACAAGCGCACAGGACGTCACGCTACGCGAATACTTCGGGCAGCCGATTGCTCCGAACAGCGAACTGGAACTGGATCCCGGCTTTCGCCTCGGTTTGCACGCTGGCTACGGCATCACCGATTGGTTGGATGCCGAATTGGAAACCGGCGTTTCTGCCAATTCGGTTGAATCAATCACCGGCGCTTTTCAATCCGACGCCGTCCTGTCGCACGTCCCTGCTCTGTTAAACGTCCGCTTACATGTGCCGGATGGCAGTCGCGTTTCGCCTTACGCCGGAGCGGGACTTGGACTTTCTACGACAATCTTGTCCGCGGACGATATCATCATCGGACCAACGATCTTCAGCGGTTCAGCCGCCGACGTGGTCTTTGCCTGGCAAGCGTTCGCCGGATTGAACGTCGCGATTAACGAACACATGAATTTTGGAGTGGAATATCGGTTCTTCCGCGCGGAGGCGGCGAGCTTGGAAGTGGATGATTTTATCGGTGTTCCGCCGCCATCCGACCGCATCCGCCTCGGACGTTCGGAAGTTCATTCCCTTAGCGTCTCCTTCACATTCCGATTCTAAAGCAGAACAAAGATTTCGCGTTCGGAAAAACTGCGGCTGCCAGGCATTCGCGCTTGAAGCGACGCGGCGACGTCATTAGCATTTGCGGCGAAGTCAGAAACTTCGGAGGCCAGCTTAGCTCAGCGGTAGAGCAACGGTTTTGTAAACCGTCGGTCGTCGGTTCAATCCCGACAGCTGGCTCCACTTTCAGTTCACCGCCCGAAATTCACCCGCGGATCTGGCCCGTTCCCAATCCCAGCCATTTATAGCTGGTCAGTTCTTCCAAACCCATCGGACCACGCGCGCCGATCTTATCAGTGCTGATACCGATCTCCGCGCCCATGCCAAACTCGCCACCATCAGTGAATCGCGTGCTCGCGTTCCAATACACCGCCGCGCTATCCACTTCCGCGAGGAACTGTTTCGCGCGCGCCTCGTTCTTCGTAACAATGCTGTCCGAATGCGCCGAGCCGTAGTGATTGATGTGCGCTACCGCACTCTTCACGCCGTCCACGACGCGGACGTTGAGAACGTAATCATTGTATTCGGTGAACCAATCCTGCTCCGTCGCCCGGCGGATTTTGGTTTTTGAATCCGAAGCTTTGGATTGCAAAATCGTTTCGCTCGCTGCGTCCACACGCAATTCCACCTGCTTTTCTGCGAGTCGAGAAACAACCGTCGGCAGAAAGATTGGCGCAATGGCTTTATCCACAAGCAACGTTTCCATCGCATTGCAAACACCAGGCCGCTGACATTTCGCGTTCATCACGATGTCCTCTGCCATTTTTAAATCCGCCTCGCCATCCACGAACACATGACACACGCCTTTGTAATGTTTGATGACCGGCACTTTGCTGCACTCCGCTACGGCGCGAATCAACCCTTCCCCACCGCGCGGCATACACAGGTCCACGTATTGCGTGAGCGACAACAACGCCGGGATAGCTTCGCGATCTGGTGTCGGCACGACTTGAATGGCGAACTCCGGAAACGCTGCATTCGTTTTGCGGCCGGCCTCAATCATCGTCCGCGCAATAATCTGATTCGAATTCAGCGCTTCTTTACCGCCACGCAAAATCGTCGCATTGCCCGATTTGAAACAGAGACTCGCCGCGTCAGCGGTGACGTTAGGACGCGATTCGTAAATGATGACCACGACGCCAATCGGCGTGGAAATTTTCTGCAATTTCAATCCGTTCGGCCGTGTGCGTTCGTCGAGCACTCGCCCCACCGGATCAGCCAGCGCCGCGACTTCACGCAAACCTTTGGCCATCGCACCGATTCGTTTGTCATCAAGTTTCAAGCGATCCAACATCGCGCTGGATAAACCGGCTTTCGCGCCAAAATCCATATCGAGCGCATTGGCTTCTTTAATTGCCGTCGCATTCGCTTCGAGCGCGTCAGCCATCGCGTTGAGAATCGCATTCTTCTCCGCCGTGTTCAGTTTCGCGAGTTCCCGCGACGCAGCCTTGGCCTGTCGGGCCAACTGCGTCATCTGTTCCAACACATTCATGCGCGCAGCCTAGCCGAAATAATGCGCTAACAAAAACAATTCTTGGCTTGCCCGGACGACGTAAAGCGGTTTGCCTCATAGCCAACCATGAACGGAGGAACACCATGATCGTCAGCATGTGGATGACGCGCAACTTAGTGACCATTGGTCCGCATGCCCGGGTGGCCGAAGCCGCCGAACTGATGGCGCGACGACAAGTGCGCCGCTTGCCCATCACTGAACATCGCGGTGGGAAAATGCATTTGCTGGGAATGATTTCCGCCTCGGATGTTTTGCACGCGTTTCCGCCTCACGTGAATCCTTTCGCCGTTGAATCACCGGAAGCGCGCGCGAGCACTTTGACCACGGGCGACATCATGAAGCGCGAGCTGGAAACGACCACGCCCGCGACGCCGATTGAGGATGCCGCCGCCGTCATGCGCGAACAAAAGATTGGCGCGTTGCCAGTGCTGCAAGACGGTCGCATGGTGGGTTTGATTACGGAATCAGATATTTTTCGCGCGCTTGTCAGTCTGTTTTCTGTGCCCGGCAAAGGCGTGCGAATTACTTTCGATATGTCGCGTGACGAAGATGTCTTTGGCCTCGTCGGTCAACTTGCGCGCAAACACAACATGCGCGTCGTAAGTCTGATTACGACAGAATACGAATCGCGTCCTGAATGCGTGGTGCGCGTGGCGGGCGATAACGTCGATGCGTTTCTCGAGAACCTCTGGAGTTCCGGTCATCGGGTAGTCAACGTGCTGCGATTTCCGCTTCATGCCAATCAGAACGCCGATTCATCGAAAGCCGATGTCCGTTAATTTCGTTGACCGCTAAATCAGGCGATTTACTTTTCGCGCATGGATCATTCACCTGGATTTCTCGCTCTCGTTAACGACGCTAAAAAACGCGTCACGGAAATCAGCGTTGCCGAAGCCCGCGCCCGACTTGCCGCTAACCCCAATACGATTTTGATCGATGTGCGCGAAGACCACGAATGGAATGCCGGTCATGCTGCTGAAGCCGTACATCTTGGGAAAGGAATTCTGGAGCGCGACCTCGAGAAAACGTTCCCGGATAAGAACGCGGAAATCATCATGTATTGCGGCGGCGGATTTCGTTCTGCGCTCACGTGCGACGCAGCACAGAAGATGGGTTACAAAAATGTCAAATCGTTGATCGGCGGTTACAAAGGAATGGTCGCCGCCGATTGGCCGATGAAAGCCGGCGCGTAAGTTGAGTTGAGGTTACCAATCCGTCGGCATGTAATCTTTCAGGAACTTGCCCCAGATATGTTCGCCGATGTTAAAACCTGAGATAATCGGATCAACAATTCGTGCCGCGCCATCCACGATATCGAGCGGTGGATGAAACCGATGCTCCGCTGTCTTGCGCGTCGCGATATGCACCGGGTCTTCATCCGTCACCCAACCGGTGTCCACCGCGTTCATGTGAATGCCGTCCGCATGATAATCCGCCGCCGCCGTGCGGGTCATCATATTCAACGCCGCCTTGGCCATGTTCGTGTGCGGATGGCGCGTTGTCTTGAACTTGCGATAAAACTGCCCTTCGACTGCGGAAACGTTGACGATGTGTTTATCTCGCTCCGGCGTTCGCAACATCAGCGGTTTCAGTCGCGCATTCAGAATGAACGGCGCGACTGCATTGACGAGATGCACTTCGAGCAGTTCGACTGCGGGAACTTCATGCATGCGCATCCGCCAGGAATTGTGTTCGCGCAAATCCACCTGTTGCAAGTCCTGGTCAAGTTTTCCCTGCGGGAACAACGCCTGTTGCGCCGCCAGTTCTTCGGGCAACAACGGCACTTGCGATAATGCTGCCGCGTGAGTCAGACCAGCGACTTCCGACATGCGTTTTTGCACGAGCGCGGCATCCGCCTCCGGCAACATGTGGTAACCGCGTAACCCTTCGTACGCGCCAAGCAATTTCCGCGCTTCCTCCGGCAAGTCATGCAATGCCCCATTCTCCCGCTCCATCATGTGCGCATAAAAATCCGGCGGTCGCCGCACCGTCTGACATGCGTTGTTGATGATGAAATCCAGGCGTGAATACTTCGTCATCATGTGCTGACAAAACGCCTCGACGCTTGGCGTATGTCGCAAATCCAATCCAAAAATTTCCAGCCGATGCCCCCACTCCTTGAAATCCGGCTCTTGCGCATAACGCAGCGCGGAATCGCGGGGAAATCGCGTCGTCACGACTACATGCGCACCGGCGCGGAGCAGTTTAATTCCGGCTTGATAACCGATCTTTACCCGACCACCGGTCAGCAACGCCACCCGGCCCCGCAAATCCGCGAGTTCGGTGCGCTTGCGGAAATTCAACTCTGCGCACTGCGGACAAAGCTGGTCGTAAAAATGATGGATCGTGGTGTAGTCCTTTTTGCAGATGTAACAATTCTGCGGTTCGACAACCTCGCGGAACTCCGGATCAGCTTCAACTTCCTGCGGCTCGATATCGGGTGGCGGCGGAAGATTTGGCGTGGTGAACACCGGCTTGGCGCGAAGTTTCCGGATTCCCGTTTCGTTGAGCTGCAATTGATCGCGCTGCACTTTCTGTTTCTTGCGTTGCTTGGAAGTCTCTTTCACCAATCGCCGCCGCGCGCGCACATCAGGACAGTAAACATCGCCGGCTGCTTTGAGCAGGCGCACGCGTTCCTCCTGCGTAAGTTCCGCGAGAATCGCGCGATCGACCGCCGCCTTTTCGAGCAATTCAGTCGCCGCGCGCAATTGCGCAGCAAGTTCAGCGCGATTCACACTCGCGCCATTGGTTTGATGAGAATTGGACATCGATTCAACATTGCAACGCCTTTCGCGCCGCAGAACCGCGAAGGCTAAACTGAACGTCCTCGCCGTCAAGCGAGGGAATTGCAAGAATGGCTCTCACGTCACGGCTGCACCTCACCAGAAATGGCGGTTCATCGGGAATTGGACGCCCGCCATCGCTGCGATAGCATTCGCACGATTCCAATGCGATTTCATCGACTTATTGTTACGTCGCTTCAACTGTTGGTCGTCGCCGTGTGTTGCGTTCGACCAGTCAGTGCTGAACCGTTCACTCAATCGCTCGCCGGCACGTGGCGGTTTCAGCCAGACCCGAATGATCTCGGCCTTGAGGACAAATATTTTGCTCGCGACCTTGAAGGCTTGATTCAACTACCGGGAATTTTGCAAGCGCAAGGTTACGGCGACGAAATCAGCACCAATACGCCGTGGGTTTTGTCGCTTTACGATCGGCTTTGGTCCGAGCGCGAAGATTATCAGGCGCACACTCAACCCGGCAACGTGCGCGTTCCGTTCGTGAGTCAACCGACACGACATTATCTCGGTGCGGCGTGGTATCAACGCGACATCGAAATCCCCAAGGAATGGGAAGGCCGGCGCGTGGTGTTGTTTTTGGAACGCACGCGCTGGGAAACCCGCGCCTGGCTCGATGACAAACTCGTCGGCACGAATCGCTCGCTCTGCACGCCACATGAATTTGATTTCGGTATCGTGTCGCCCGGCAAACATCGCCTCACCGTGCGCGTGGACAATCGGATGTTGATGAACTATCGGCCGGACGCGCACGCGGTCTCGGATTCGCTCGGCAGCACGTGGAACGGAATCGTGGGTAAAATCGAATTGCGCAGCACGCCGCCGGTGTGGATTGAAGAGGTGAGGATTTTTCCGAACCCAAGCGACAAGAGTTTGTACCTTAGAATTCACGTTGGTAACGCTACCCGTGAAAGCCGCAAGGTGGCCTACAAAACCCTTGTTTTACCGAAACAGATTTCTGGTGCGTTGCCTGATAAATTTGGGAACGACGGTGTGGCAGATGTACCGCCAGGTCGTATGTGGATCGAAACCAGCAAGCCGATTCTTCCTGAAACGAGGGAGTGGGACGAATTCGATCCCCAACTCGAGTCGGCTTTCGTTTATGTTAATTCCGGAGAACTGACCCATAACAAAACCGTTACCTTTGGTCTCCGCGACATCAAAACCTCCGGTCAGGAATTCATCATCAACGGTCGCCCGACCATGATGCGTGGCACGCACCACGGCGGCGATTTTCCGCTCACCGGTTACCCGCCTTGCGACGTTGATTACTGGCGCAAGCTGTTTCAGACCTGCAAAGAGTGGGGATTGAATCACGTCCGCTTTCATTCGTTCTGTCCACCGGAAGCTGCATTCACTGCTGCGGATGAAATTGGAATTTACCTACAACCCGAGCCCGGCATGTGGAACGAAATCAGCCCCGGCACACCGATGGAAGCCATGCTCTACGAGGAAACCGAACGCATGATCAAATACTACGGCAATCATCCATCGTTTGCGCTGATGTCCGCGAGCAACGAAGCCAAGGGGCGGTGGAAGGAAGCCTGTTCGAAGTGGGTGCAACATTTTCGCGAACGTGACCCGCGTCGCCTTTACACACCAGACACCGGTTGGTCGGTGATTGACGAACCCGGACCAGTGAAAGATCGCGCCGATTATCTCGCCGTTCATCGTATCGGCCTGAACATGATGCGCGGCAACTCCGCGTGGTTTGGGCGGGATTACGCGCGCTCGATGCGCGGGGTGGACGTGCCAAACATCGTTCACGAAAACGGCCAGTGGTGCGCGTATCCCGATTTTGACGTGATTAAAAAGTTCACCGGCTTCATCCGGCCCGGAAACTTTGAAATCTTCCACGACTCAGCGGCGAAAACTGGCGTGCTGGAATTCAACAAACAATTCGCGCACGCTTCCGGACGTTTTCAACTCGCCTGTTACAAGGAGGAACTCGAAGCCATTCTGCGCTCACCCGGCTTGGGTGGATTTCAATTGCTCGATCTGCATGATTACACTGGTCAGGGCACCGCGTTGGTGGGTTTGCTCGATCCGTTTTGGGAGGAGAAAGGTTATGTGAGGGCGGATGAGTGGCGACAGTTTTGTTCCGAAACTGTTCCACTGGCGCGCCTGACGAAACGGGTTTTTACCGCCAACGAACAACTGGAAGCGGTCGTTGACATAACACATTACAGCGCGACAACGCTCAGCAATATCGTCTTCTCGTGGTTCATCGTGGACGCAACCGGCAAGCAGCATGCGCAAGGCAAGTTTGAACCGCGCACGCTCGCCCTCGGACGAAATCCCGCCATCGGCACAGTTCAATGTGATTTATCCAAACTGCCTGCGCCCGGAGCATATCGTTTGATTGTCGCTGCTGACGCGAAGAACAATACCATTCGAGATTCGGCAGCGAAGAACGAATGGGACTTTTGGCTTTATCCTTCAGCCGTTTCCTCTGACACGCCGTCCGATGTGCTCGTCACCAGTTCATGGCGCGAAGCGGAAGCAAAACTTGCAACTGGCGGCAAAGTTCTCTTTTTGCCTCGCCTGGCAGATCTCGATTGGTCCAGTCCGCCGCTCGACAACATCCCGGTTTTCTGGAATCGTCTCATGAATCCGCAATGGGGACGCATGCTCGGTCTTTGGTGCGATACAAATC
>Ga0065721_10052082_pt1 | contig 12720 bp, 4 predicted proteins | sample Mesricmetagenome_FD_59108 | JGI IMG/M metagenome (GOLD analysis project Ga0065721, IMG submission 59108) | Mesophilic microbial community from rice straw/compost enrichment Sample: eDNA_1 v2 (version 2) | ecosystem: Engineered > Solid waste > Grass > Composting > Bioreactor | place: USA: Davis... | reverse complement strand
CCTCATCGGCCAATCCGCCGGTCGGAAATCATTGCCTGCGCTTTGCCTGGGAGGTGACCCGGCGCTCATATTCTATGGTCCAAATGCAGTAGGCGGCCCCACTAATGGCGAAGGAATTTTCGCAATTAAAGGCGGCGTTTATGTGGATAATGATCTTTGGCATTACGCCGGAGACATGCAGGCGTATAACATTGCGAAGAAAGTGGGTCGGGCGATGGAGAAGCCCGCGTCCCTTGAATTCTTCCCACTCAGTGGAGAACCGCTTCGAACCGAGTTCGGCTTGCGTCTTTCGGGAAGCGCATATTCGCGCGATCGCTTTCAATTAACCAATGCCATGAATGTCCCGTTCACGATTTCATTTCGGCAGAAGCCGTCATTTAATTTTTTCTTTCGCTCGGAATGGGGGGAGCGACCGATAGAATATCCGTTTTTTCCAGACGGCTCGGTGACACGCTTTGAGAGCATCCGCCTTCGTGCCGGAAAAAATGACATTCTCAATCCATTCCTTCGCGACGAATTGATCCGCCGCATTTATCGCGATACTGGCCAGAAAAGCAGTGTAGGAATTTTCAATACGCTATACATCAACGGCGTTTACAAAGGCTATTTCAATTTGTGCGAACGTCTGCGCGAAGGCTTCATGCAGGAACATCATCAAAGTACTGAAGCCTGGGATGTCCAACAGGTGAATGTGTTTTCTGATGGTGACCCGATCCATTGGAACAAAATGATTTCCTATATGCGCTCGGCCCAATTCACCAATCTGAACGAGTATCTGGGGATGCTTGAGTATCTGGATGTGGATAACTTCATTGATTACCTCGCCGTTAATGCTTACGTCGCGATGTGGGATTGGCCGAATAATAATTGGGTTGCAGCGCGTGAGCGCTCACCGCAAGGGCGATGGCGATTCTACATGTGGGACGCGGAAGGTGGGCTAGGATATAATGATTTGCCCATCACGCATGATACTTTTGTTAGCGAACTCATTATCGGAAACCCACGAACGACAACATCAAGTTACATTCCGGCACTCTATACGCTGCTACGAGAATCGCCGGAATTTCGCTTGCGATTCGCAGATCGCGTCCAGAAACACTGCTTCAACGGAGGCGCGCTGGTGAAATCCAACATGCAGGCGCATTTCCTCACCCTACGCGACACCCTTAATCCAATTATGCTGGACCACTTCGGCGGCACTGTCTCAGAAGGCTTCTATCAAACCTGGATTGTGAGTGATGTCCGGCGGACCAATTTCTTCAATCAACTCGTTGCTCAAGGCCTTTGGCCTGCGGTTGCAGCGCCGGAACTGAGTCATCCCGGCGGAATAGTCACCAACGGATTGCAACTCTCGCTCAGCAATCCAAACGCTTCCGGCACCATTTACTTCACTACCAACGGCACGGATCCTCGCTTGCCCGGTGGGGCGATTAACGGGTCGCTTTATTCAGTGCCGTTACTTCTAAATGACAGCACTGTCGTCAAAGCTCGGGTTTTGGATGAAGATGGAGTTTGGAGTCCGTTAATCGAAGGACACTTTGTCGTGCCGTCGCCGATCGCCGTTTTTTTGCCGACTGGAAATGCGGATTGGAACGTTTCGGCAAATTGGTCAACTTCGCCAAAGCCCCATCCTGACGGCGCCGGGCAGAGTGTGCTTATCCCACCTCCCACCGGGGCGGCTGACCGCAACGTCAATCTACGCTCTCCGGTAACTATCGGTGAAATACATTTTCCTCAAGGGAACTCAAGCGGTCGCAATCGCGTTCGGGATCAAAACACGGGAAACACATTGACCCTCGCTCATACCAACGGACCGGCTCGAATCGAAGTCGGCGGCACAGGGCCTGGCTATGTCGAATTCGAAGTAACGGCAGGTTCAATCGTGGTTTCGGATTTGCAACTGCATGTTACCAATATCATGGGACATCCCGATTATGGCGCGCTTCGACTCCGCGCGAATTGGTCGGGTCCTGGTGGCCTGATCAAGTCCGGTGTTGGCACTGTATCATTGACCGGCGACGCAAAAACTTACACCGGTCCCACCATCATTGAGGAAGGCGTGCTCCAGTTGACCGAGCCGGCGACGCCGACCGCTTCATCTCAGATTATTGTTCAACCCGGCGGACAACTTCGGCTTACTTCCGGCAGCGAACCCGGCGTTGTCCGCGTTTATAACTTTGGTGGTGACCTGACACTCAATGGTCATGGGCGCGGTGCGAGCATTCCCGATGATAGCGGCATGGGCAAACGGGGTGCGTTGCGTTACGCCCCGGGCAATGGCAGCAATCACGCGATGGTTCAGAACAACATCACGCTGAGCGGCGCGTCGGAAATTCATGTCAACGGTGCCGGAAGCACTCTTACGTTGACCGGCCCCCTTTCCGGTTCGCATTCATTGACCAAGTCGGGCGCCGGTGTTCTGCAACTGAACGGTGAGAATTCCAGTTTCTCCGGATTGATTCAGATCGACAACGGCACGCTTGCCATTTCCAATTCATGGAATTCGCCGATCAACATTTCCGCTGGCGGAACATTGACCGGAGCAGGGGAGGTTGGAGCGATTGGAGGCGCGGGATCAATACACCTGCAACAAATCCTTCATGCCGCAGCAATCAGCGGTCTGACACAGCATTTTACTTTTACGAAGAGCGGTTCGCCGGATTACACGCAACCGTTTCAGGCAGGAAATGGAACGCTGATTCTCCCCAGCGCTCCTGTTTCGCCTGCAGCGGTGAATATTTATCTGCCGACAGTACCAGCGCCGGACTCGCGATATCGCGGTGCGTATTTCGTTCCGTTTTCTGCCGACCTTACACCACTTCTCGCGAATGAAATCATTCACGTCTATGCACCCGATGCGGGTGGGACGCATTTGTTCAATAACCAACGTTGGTCGCCAGTGAATGCTCAGGTGACGACCGTTGCCGAACTCGCGGAATTGTCATCCGGCGCGATGCAAGGAAGAACGCTTGAAGTGCGGGGCGGTGGATTCCCAACCAGCTTCTCTGCGTGGCAATTTTGGGCATTTCCAGATTCTGCCGACCGCGCCAATCCGCTCATCGCTGGCCCGAGCGCCGATCCTTTGAACAGCGGAATGCCGAATCTGCTGCGCTATGCATTCGGGTTAACGCTGACCGACTCGTCCACTAATCAAACGCTTGAATTTGTCAGCACTGTCGAAACTCCGACGCTCCGATTTCCATTTGATTCCGGGCGTGCCGATATTGCGTGTCTTGTGGAAGCGACGAGCGATCTCTCCGATTGGTCTTCGGCCACGATTCTTTTCGATTCACGCACGGATTTTCCTCCGCCAGCTATTGATGGACGTATTGAGGTAACGGACCCTACACCTGCTACCACGCAACGATTTTACCGACTGCGCGTCGTTCAAATCAGCGACACGCCGAATCCGTGAATTGAACCTCCGCGCCGGACGGAGATTTCCACCAGGAATTTTCTCCCATGCCGCTTTAATGCGTCAGCAATGGCGCGTCGCTTTCTTCCACGTATTTCACTTCCGGAATGTAGCGCTTACCGAACCACAAAATCGCTCCAGCCAACCACGCTGTTCCCATAAACACCGCGGCCACCGGTAGCATCGTTTTGGAATCGAACACGCCGATGCTTGCCGCTGCCAACCCGGAAACGCCGATTTGCACAAAGCCCAGCATTGCCGACGCGCTACCGATGTTGCGACTGAACGGCACGAGCGCCAGCGCCGCCGCATTCGGATATGCCAGCCCGATACTCGTCAGTGCGATGAACAACAACACCAACGTCGCACTCAGACCAAACCAGCCCAATGTCGTTCCGATTAACAGCAGCAACGTCGTCAAACATTCGACCAGCAACGCACCGCGAAAAATCTTTTCGCTCGTGAACCGACGCAGCAACAACACGTTCACCTGATTCGCGCCGATGAACCCCACCGACAACCCCGCGAAGATTAGGCCGAACTGTTTTGTGCTCACCTGAAACACTTCGAGGAACACGATGGGCGAACTCGTCACATACACCAGCAATCCGGAGAACGCCAGCGCTCCGGCCACCGCATACGTCAGGAATTGCGGCTCGCGCAACACCGCCACGTAACTCTGTGCGATGGGACGCAGCCGCAGCGACACGCTCCGATCCGGCGAATGCCCATCCGGCAATACCCAGCGAGTCAACACCAGCATCAACAGCACAAACGCCGCGAGCACAATAAACACCCATTGCCAGCCGAGTCGCTCCGCCACAAACACGCCGACACTCGGCGCAAGCAGCGGCGATGCGCTGATGACCAGCACGAGCAATGAAATAATCTTGGCCGTTTCATGCGCCGGAAAGAAATCCCGCACCATCGCCATCGCCGCCACGCCCGCGGCGCACGCGCCCACCGCCTGCACGAATCGCAACACGATGAGCGATTCCACATTCTGCGCAAACAGACACAACACCGAAGCCACAATGAAAACTCCGAGTCCCGCATACAATGGCCGCTTACGCCCGAAGCGATCCAGCAAAGGCCCGTAAGCCAATTGTCCCGCTGCCAATCCGGCGAAATAACTTGGCAGTGACAACGACACGCGTGCCGTCGTCGTTTGCAGCGCCTTGGCGATTTCCGGAAACGCCGGCAGATACATATCAATGGCAAACGGGCTGATCGTGGCCAGCGCGCCCAGAATGATGATGATTAAAACTCGATTGTGCGTATGCGACATAGCAGGACTGTGCGTCAAAACGGCTGAAGTAAGGCAGGCAGTCTGTGCGTGCCCTTGGTGGGGCGAGCGTCCGCGAGGAGCGACGCGTAAGCTGTGTCATTCATCGGGCGGGGATTGTTGCCTCCATCAGCGCCGGAACAGAAATCATTTCGCCTGCATCCGGTCAAGTGAATTGAACCGCAGAGGCGCAGAGACGCTGAGTTTAATCCTCGGTAACATGGTGTTGTAATTTCTCGGAAGCGTAAGTGCCAATTTCTATAAATTGGAGTTGGATAGAAAGCAAAGCCTCACCAAATCTCGTCGATCTGGTGAGGCGTCTGTGACTGAATTTTGGCTTCTTTCCGAAGCGGGCAGGGGCGCGAAGATTACTTCTTCGCCAATGCCTCAGCGACGGCTTTTTCGAGAGCGTCGCCACGCAGGTCGGTGGCGATGATTTTGCCTTCGCGATCAATCAGGTAAGTCGCCGGAATGCTGTTGATGCCGTATTTCTGAGCGAGTTCGTTTTCCCAGCCTTTGCCGTCGAAGTATTGCGGCCAGGTCATCTTCTTATCCTTCACAAAGGTGTCGAGCTTGGTTTTGCTGCTGTCCAGGCTGATGCCGATGATTTCGAATCCGTTCTTGTGATGTTTCTCGTAGGCTTCGAGCACGTGAGGCAATTCTGCCACGCACGGTCCGCACCACGTTGCCCAGAAATCAATCAACACCACCTTGCCTTTGTATTTGGCGAGTGAGAGCGGATTGCCTTCGGTGTCTTTGACGTCGAAATCCGGAAACGCTGCGCCTTTCGCCAGACTTGCACGCAATTTTTCCGATTCCTCCTGCTTCTTCAACATCGCCACCTGTTTCGAGTTCGGGAAATCGCGCTTCAACTGCTCGAACAATTCCTTTCCTTTGGCTTCGTTTTCGAACACCTGCGAGTAAAGTGCCGCCTTCATCAGTAACACCTGGGCAACTTCATCGGTCTTCTCATTTTTATGGCGCGCAAGGATGTCGTCGAATTCCTTGAGTTCCGCGGTGAGTTTTTCTTCGGTATTATCGCCGGCTCGCAATTTGGTTTGGACTTTGGCGACCAGTTCGCGGAGTTCGGTTGTTACCGAGCTGGTTTCTTTAGTTTCCTGACTGAACGACGGTTGGGCTGAGAACGCCAGGAGCGCCGCGAGCAGAGAGGCGATGGTTTTCATTTTCATTGTGGTGACGTGTTGAATGTTAACCGGTGCGTTTCCAAGCAAGCATTCTTTTGGAATCCTCGCAAGGCAATTATTAATGACTGTTGGCGCTCTTCTCAATGAAGTGAAGAACAAGTTTACCGCGCAGGTCGTTAGCCCGGCGCGAAAGCAGAGCCAAGCGGCGAATTGGTCTGCGGTTGTGTTGATTGTTCGATTGAGTGATTCGTCGTTATTTCAACATGGAGGTAAAGCGATAGGAACCGGAGCCGATTTCGAGCTCCGCTTGCCCGGCGGAAAACCGGATGAGGCGAACGCCCGGGGCGCGTTCAATGGGCTGGTGGGATTCTTGAAGTTGCGCGGGATTACGGACGGGCAGAAACACGCGAGCGGTGCTGCCCACGGGAATCGTCACGTCGAGATCGAATTGCGTATCGCTTTTGCGCCAGGCGGTGGCGATGCGACCGCGCACGGAATCATAATGGGTATTGGCCCAGGTCAAGTCCCCCACGGGTTGCGGACGAATGAGGATCCGATTGAAGCCGACGGCGTCGGGGGCAGGCGCAATGCCACCGATGACTTTGTAAAACCATTCACTCACCGAACCGAACATCGGATGGTTGTGCGAGTAGGTATTGTCGCTAAACACCCAATGTTCCCATAGCGTCGTGGCGCCGCGTTCCAGCATGTAACCCCAGCCGGGAAAGGTGCGTTGATTGACCAGCGCGTAGGCGAGATCCGCGCGTCCATGTTCGGCGAGGGTGTGCAGGAGATATTTCGTGCCAAAAATCCCGGTGCTCAAATGCGTGTCGCGCGCCGCGATGTCATTGGTCAACACCGTTAACGCGCCGGCGACTTCTTCCGTCGGCACTAAACCGAAGAACAGGGCAAATGCCTGCGCGGCCTGCGTGCCGGAATCGAATCGCCCCGTGCCGGGGCGCAGAAATTTTTTGTTGAACGCCAGCCGCACGCGCGCCGCATCCTGTTCAGCAAGCTCGGCGTCGGCGGTGCGGCCCAAGGCCCGGGCGATCTGCGTGAACAATTGCAGGTTGTAATAATAAAAGGCTGTGCCCGTCAGGGCGCGCGGCTTGGGGACGAGACTTTCGTGATCGCCGATGCCGTTGTTGAGAATGCCGTCCTGTTCGCGCGTCCGCAGGAGGGCAATCCACTTTTGCGTCGCTTCGTAGTGTTCCGCCATGAGCTGACGATCGCCGTAGTATTGATACAGTTGCCAGAGCAACAATGGTTGCGCTGTGCCCCAGCCGATGGGTCCGGATTGGTCGCCCAAACTTTCGTCCGCAATGCCGACAAACGGCGCGGTTTCGGTAAAACCGCCATTAGCGCGAGCTGCGTCCCTAAGGTCTTCCACTGCTTTGGCGTAAAAGTTGGCCAGGTCGAAATTCAACATTCCCATTTCGCTCGCCGCCGCAATGTCGCCGCCATAACCAAACTTTTCGCGATGCGGACAATCGGATTGCACGCTGAAGAGATTGCTCAACTTGGTCCACAGCACCATGCGTTGGATGCGATTGAACAATTCATTGGAACATTCAAATGCTCCCGCCACCGGCACGGCGGAATTCAACCGCAATCCCTCCAGCGTCCGCTCATCTGGCCGGCCCGGAAACCCGGTAACTTCCACGTAACGAAACCCGTGAAACGTAAAGCGCGGCGTATAGGTTTCGAGGCCATCGCCTTTCAGAATGTATTCATCTTGCTGAAACGCGGTTTGCGGCTCGCCCTTGCCGTTGTAACGATAATCCTTGCCTCCGCGCTTGATTTGGCCGCACACGGCGGTCATGCCGTTGAGGGTGCCGTCCGGATAAAGCAGTTCGCCGAAACGCATGGTCACGCGCGTTCCGGCCGGACCTTGCACCCGCAGGCGCACCCAGCCCGCGAAGTTCTGACCGAAATCAAAAATGTAAACCCCGGGCCGGGGCTCGGTGAGCAAAATGGGCCGCAGGGTGTGCGTGATCCGAATGGGCGGCGCGCTTTGAACGCGCAGTGGGCCCAACCGGGGTTCGGTCGCGCGAACGGCGGTGGGCCAGCCGGCGTCATCGAAATCCGGGGTATCCCAACCGGCGATTTCGCGGCGGGCATCATAGACTTCGCCGAGGTAAACATTGTTTCGCAGCACCGGTCCGGCGCCCACCTTCCAGGTCTCGTCGGTGACGACTGTTTGCGTTGTGCCGTCGGTGTAGTCAATGCGCAGTTGCAGAATCGCGCGCGGCGCTCCAATGGTCAGATGTTCGCGCAAATTCAACCAGCCCCAGAGCCGGAGCGGCAGCGGATTAAACCAGCCGTTCCCCAGTTGCAACCCCAAGGCGTTGCGACCGGGCCGAAGTTGGGCCGTCACGTCATAAGTCGAATACAGCACGCGATGGGCATAGCTGGTCCAGCCCGGATCGAGCTGGTGATCGCCGACGCGTTCTCCGTTCAGCGATAATTCGTAATAACCCAGACCGCTGACGTGAACGCGGGCCCGCTGAATCTTTTTATTCGTCGGCACGGTGAACGTTTTTCGAAACAACGGCGACGGATCGTCCTGATAAAAATCGGTTTTCGGTTCCGGAGGGAGGGGGCGGGTGATCCACGTCGCCTGCCAGTTCGTTTGAGATAATAATGCGGTTTCAAACCATGCGGGCGCGGAGTCGCGGAACTTCTGTCCCGTTCGATCCCACACCCGCACCTTCCAAAAGACACGTTGTTCGGACGCGAGCGGTCGGCCCGCGTAGGGAATCTGGATGCTTTCAGCCGAGGTGATTTTGCCGGAGTTCCACAAGTCCGCATCGGTTTCTGTCAATCGTTCCGGGGCCGTGGCAGCGAAGATTTGATAGGCACTCTGGGCGTCATCGCGTTTGGTGGATTCGAGTCGCCAGCTCAGGCGTGGGGGAACTTTATCCACGCCCAGCGGGTTCTCGCGATTCTCGGTGCGCAATCCAACCGGTCGCAATTCCATCGCCGCGCCAACGGTGAGCAACATGCCCCAAACCAGGCCAGTGCCGATGCTGCGAATTATGATCTTGCTGATGGTGTTCATTTCAACCTGAAGTGACGCCGCAATGCGCGGCATCGGTTGATCGTGGCTTGTTTTCCAATTTCGATCTTTCTCCGCCCGGGCAGGGAGCGGGAGTCAGCCCGCCCGAAATTTGGATGCTCAGCCTCTTATTCTTTCACCGTCTTTAATTCAAACTTGGGATTCAACTCCAGCTCAAAATCCTTGAATCGCACTTCCATCGGTCCGCCGGAATGAACCTGTAATCCGACTACGCCGCGTCGTGAAACTTTTGGATCATCAAGATCGACGCAGAGTTGACCGTTGATTGCGGTGCGAATTTTTCCACCGACGGCGAGGATTTCGTACGTATTCCAATCATTGACTTTGACGTGCGCATCACCGGGTTTGTCCCAAAGCAGGCTGCGACCGTTTTCTTCGTACAGTTTGCCCCACCAGCCCGCGCCGATGTCTGCCTGCGGTCCGCGCATTTCATGCCCCTCGAACGGTTCACTGCGGAATTGCACGCCGCTGTTTTCATTGTTCGGCGTGAGCTTCACTTTGAACACGAGGCGGAAGTCGTCCAACACGAAGTCGCTCTTGAGAAAATCGTTTTGTTTCAGACCGGTTTTCGTACTGCCGACAATCTCACCGTTTTCCACACGCCAGACGGCCGGGTTGCCGTTCCAGTTCGACAGATCTTTGCCGTTGAAAAACAGGCCGGTGGTATCGGGTGTGGCCACCATCGGCACTTGCACCGGTTGACGCAGATAAATAATCAGGTCGCGGATTTCCTGATCGGTCAGCGGCTTCAGCAAATCTTCCGGCATCATGGAAAGGTTGCCTTGCTGCATAAACGCAATTTCATTGCGCGGAATAACGATCGTTTCATTGGCAGTAATCACGGTGACAGCGTGCTCCGTCTGTTCCTTCACGATACCGGTGATGGAGCGTTCATCTTTCGTTTCGATGTTCCAACTGAGATAATCATTCGGGATGACGGCATTCGGGTCCACCATGTTTTCGAGAATGTATTCGAGGTCGCCGCGATTCGAACCGGTCAGGTCCGGGCCAACCTGACCACCGCTGCCAAAAAGCGTGTGGCACGGCAGACAAACTTTGGTGAACACCGTGCGACCGCGTTGAGCGTCGCCAGGTTGTGAACCGCCCGCGAAAAAGATGTTTCGCACGCGCGCAATCTCGGCCTTTTTATCCGCAGAACTTTCACGCGTCGCGCCCCAGACTTTTGCGAGCAACGCATCCACTTCGGGATTCTTGAGATTGCGAAGTTGCTGGATGAGGTCGGCAGTTAAATCGAACTTCGGAATCTGATTCGCTTCGACCGCGGCGAGCAAACGGCGCGCGTAAGTCGGACGACTGGCGAGTGTGTTGCGAGCATCGCGCTTGTGGACTGCGGAAAACGAACTGTAAAGCGGCAGAATGGCATCAGGCGTTTGCGGATCGTCGTAAGCACCGAGTCCGCGCAAGGCCGAGCCGCGTAGGTCGGCGTCATTCAACAACTGACGGAGCAGGGGAGGCAACTCGGCGTCTTTGATGGAGAGCAGCGAGTCGAATGCGAGTTTACGCGCCGCAACATCGGTGGCTTTATCTATGAGCGTTTTGCGTAACGATTCAAGTGCGGTGGCGCTACCGAACGTGAGCGAGAGCGACTGCATCTGTGCGCGAATTTCCGGATTCGCACTGGAAGCGAGAGCAGTTTCCACCGCAGGCCAATCGGCGGGCATGGCAACGCGACGCTGTCCTTTCAACGCCGCACTCAAGCCGTTTAAAGCGTCGAGGCGTTGCTGATCGTTGCTCAAGCGAAGTAACGATTTCGTGATGGCGGCAAAAGCTTCGGGTGTGTTCAACGCTGCGGTGCGCCGCGTCATGAAATTCAGCAAACGCGGAAGCTTGGCGTTCTCGGCAAGTTTCAATGCACGCTCCATGTCCACTGTTGGCAGCGGCTCGGCAGCATACCAAACCATGAGCGGGATGTTGTGGTCGTTGGCGTCTTCAGCGCGTTGCGAGAGAGCTTCGAGAACTTCCCAGCGGTTTTCCACCGACAAACGTTGCATCGCAGAAGCGAGATAAAGTCGGACGACGGGCGATTTGTCTTCACGGGCGAGACGGGCAAGCTCTTTAAGGGCATCTTGGGAAACTTCCTTGTCTTCACAAAGAAGCTGAATTGCCCAAGCACGAACAAACTCGTTTTGGCGCGTCAAAGCGTAGGTAGAAGGACCTGGATTGCCAATGGCATGAGCAGTCCAAAGCCACCGCAGTTTTTTGTCAGGATCATAGCCAGATGGTTCAGCGGGTGGAGTGTTCAGAAGTTTGCCGATGGAGACATCTGTGGCGCTCCGTTCTTGTATAAGCCGCCGCGCATGCCGACCGAACCAATCGTTCTTTGCGAGCGCCAGTTCCACCAATTCCTCGTTTGATTTAGCGGTCAGATTTGCCTGAATTTTTTTTGGCTGGCCGTAGCTGATCTTGAAAATTCGTCCATTACTGCGGTCGTGCTGATTGGCATCATTCGAGTGGCACTGGTTCTTGTCATACCAATCAATGAAATACACCGCGCCGTCCGGGCCTTCCTGAAAGTTCACAATCTGCGACCAGACATCATTGAACAGAATTGGACTCGGCGCGTGGTGACCGACGAAACCCGAGCCTTTGCGCTCCAGCACGTCCATGTTGATGCATGCGCCGTGGATGTTGTTCATGAAAACTTTGCCGCGATATTCGGCGGGCCAGTTGTCGCCTTGATAAATCATCAAACCCACATGCGCATGACCACCACCGAGTTCCGCGCTGCGCGAGATGTCGGATTGATTCCATTGATTGCCGGCCCAGTGGAGATGATCGGCAATGGTTTTGATGTCGTCGTAAATATGCGGATTGAAATGTTGTCCGGCCTGCCGATGATACCGCGCGCCTTGAATGATGTGGAAGAGGTGCGGAATCACGCACGCTTCGGCAATGAGTTGACCGTGTTCATCAAAATCAATGCCCCACGGATTGCTCGTGCCTTCGGCGAATACTTCGAACACGTGCCGCGTGGGATGATAACGCCAGATGCCGGCGTTGATGCGCGTGCGTTCGTTGTCCTTTGCGCCGGGTTTGCCAACGTTGGAATGGGTGAACACGCCGTGACAGCCATAAAGCCAGCCGTCCGGTCCCCACTTGAAGGTGTTCAAGGTTTCGTGCGTGTCTTGCCAGCCCCAACCATCGAGAAGAATCTTTGGTTCGCCAGCGGGTTTGGGTTCATCGCCATCCGCGATGGGAATGAACATGAGATACGGCGCCGCCCCAATCCACACGCCACCAAAGCCGACTTCAATGCCGCTGACGAGATTTAATCCTTCTTTGAAAACAGTGCGTTTGTTGAACTTGCCGTCGCCGTCGGTGTCTTCGAACACCAGAATGCGATCGCGTCCTTCGCCTTCTTTCGCGCGATTCGGATACGTGTAAGCTTCCGCGACCCAAAGCCGTCCGCGATCATCAATAGCGAAGGCGATGGGCTGTTTCACGTCGGGTTCGCCCGCGAACAACGTGGCTTTGAAGCCGGGCGGCAGAACGATGGCATTAGCGGCTTCTTCAGGTAAAAGCCCCGAGAATTTGGGTTGCTGTGCCGACACGGTCAGAGAAAACAAAAGGCAACTGGTCAGTAACGCGAAGGCGGAGCGGGGAAAATGGTTGTTCACAGGATTGGATGACTGGTTTCAACGAAAGCTATTCAAGATGGGTGATTCTTGCACGTAGAAATCCCGCTTCGTGATGGGAAGAAATTTCACATGTTCATGTGAAACAACGGCGTGCAGCATGTTTCACGAAAAAAAGAAGGGACGAGGTAAAACTCGTC
>Ga0065721_10052081_pt1 | contig 12721 bp, 6 predicted proteins | sample Mesricmetagenome_FD_59108 | JGI IMG/M metagenome (GOLD analysis project Ga0065721, IMG submission 59108) | Mesophilic microbial community from rice straw/compost enrichment Sample: eDNA_1 v2 (version 2) | ecosystem: Engineered > Solid waste > Grass > Composting > Bioreactor | place: USA: Davis... | reverse complement strand
CGCGCTCCTCCGCGAGCTCGCGCAGCTCCTCCTGCGAGGCGCCGAGCGTCGCCTCGCGCGAAGGTGCGGCGGCGGCTTCCGCCTGCGCCGCTTCAAGCTCCCGCGAAGCGCGTTCCGCTGCTTCGCGCCAGGCTGCCTCCGCCTCGCCCAGCTCGGCCAGGCGGGCTTCCAGCGCCGCCGCCCGCTCCGTGGCGGCGCGTTCGCTCTGCTGCGCGGCAGCTAGGCTGCTCTGCAGCTGCTGCACCGCGTCGCGGGACGAAGCGTCTTGCTCGTCCCGCTCCCGCAGCTTCGCGAGCGCGGCTTCGAGCTCGCGCTCGGCTTGCTCTCTCGCCGCGATCTCCATGCGCAGCATGTCGACCGATTGGCCTTCGACGGCATGCAGCATCTCCTGCTGCTCGATGACGGTGCGCCGCTGATCCTCGGCTTCGCTCGTCCAATGCGCAATGTCCGCCTCCAGCTTGTCGCGAAGCTGCTTCCACTCGGCTTCGCTTGCCGCCCATCGCTTCTGTTCCGCACGCCACTCTTCGAGCTCTGCTCTCCAGGTCGCTTGCGCAAGCGCGGCAGCCTCGGACTCTTCCATACGGACCGCCTGCAACGCCTTCATCTCGCCGGTCAGCTTGCTTTCGAGCGACGCAAGCTCCTCGAAGTATTCCTCTTCCAGCGCTTCGCGTTCCATCTTGTGCTGGTTCTTAAGCTCTTCGATCGCTTCCGCTTGGCTTCGCTCGGCTTCTACGAGCTGCGCTGCCAGACTTGCCGCCCACTCTTCTTCTTTGGCAGAATAGCTGGATTTCGTATGCGCAAGCTCCCTCTCGAGCGCTGCGATCCGTCCTCCAAGCTGCTCGCGCACGCTTGCCAGCTCTTTGGCCGCTTCGGCCGTCTGTCGGTCCAGCTTCACGTTCGCGTCCAATTTCACTTGGTTGATCGCTTGTGTCGCCTTCGTCCGCATGTTCTCCAACGCTTCGGCGGCGCTCGCTTCGGCTTTGGCGGCATCCTCCGCCGCTTGCGCCTTCACTCTCTCGAGTTCTTCCGTCAAGCTCCTCACCGATTCGCCGGCAAGCTTCTTCGCTTTGGCGATTTCCTCCGCCGCCTGAGCTTGGGCTAGCTCCGCCTCTCTCAGCGCGCTTTCCCGCACCTTCTCCGCTTCCGCCTGCGCGCTCGCCGCTTCCTCGGCAGCTTGAGCCTTGACCTTCGCCGCTTCCTCTTCCGCTTGCGCGACTACTCTTGCCGCCTCTTCCGCCGCTTGCGCTTTCGCCGCAGCCAGCTCTTCCTCGGCTTGTACCTTAAAGCTCGCGACCTGCTCGTCGGCCGATCTCCGCGCTTGCTCCAACTCGCGAGACAATCTTGCAAGCTCTTCCGCAGCCTTAGCCTGCGCATCTGCCAATGCCTCTGCAGCGGCCGCTTCTACTCTAGCCAATTCTTCAGCAGCCTGAGCCTTATAGCGGTCCAATTCCTGAGCCGCAAGCGCGTTCAGGCTTTCCAGTTGTTCGGAAGCCGCTTGCTTAGCCAGCTCAAGCTCCCGCGACAATCTGTCGATCTCTTCGGCGGCTCTGCTCTCCACGTCCGCTAACGCTTCCGCGCCCATCCTATCTGCCTTCTCCAGCTGTTCCGCGGCTTGCTCTCTTGCGCTCGCCAGCGCCGCCTCGATTCTCGCTACCTCCTCGGCAGCTCTCTTCTGCGCGGTCGCGACGTCATCCGCCGCTTGCATCTTGATAAATTCGATTTCCTCGGTTAGCCGCTTGCGCTCCGCTTCTTCCTTAGCCAACCGCTCGGCTTCGCGCCGCACCTGCAGCAGCTCGTCCCCCATGTTCACCGCCGCCAGAACGGCAAGGCGCGGCAGATCAAGCCTCGGGGAACCGCTGTTGATTCTGCTCATCTGTTCGTTGACGAGCGCAGCGACCCTTCTCATATACTCGGCGCTATTGTGACCCGTCAGCGTATACTGCGTTCCATATATGTCAACGGTCACACGCAATTTCTCATCCATGCTCACGGCGTGATCCTCCCATTGTTTCCGTCATCCGTACCCTAGATTCGACAGCATTCCGTGCCCGAAATACCGCGTCACGTAAAGGAAAATGCAGCGAACCATCAGGCGCCAATCAGCGTCTTGATGTATTCGCTGCATCCATTGCCGTTTCCTGCCTATTTCCGAAGTTCGGCTCCGAAAGATTGTTCCAATTGTGCCAAAACATTTCCATGTGCCGCAGTAACTTCTTCATCGGTCAGCGTACGCTCCGCATGTCTGTACACAAGCGCCAACGCGACGCTCTTCTTATCCGAAGCCACGCGGTCTCCGGTATACACGTCGAACACGCGAACCGACTCCAACAGCTCGCCCGCGGAGGCTTCGATCGCCGCCGTCAAGGCGCCTCCCGCCACGCCGAGATCCACGACGACTGCGATATCCCGCTCCATCGCAGGGTAGCGAGGCAACGGCTTGTATTCGATCCGGCTGTCCGCATATTCATAGATCGGCGCAAGCGATAACTCGGCCGCGAACGTGTCCGGAAGATCGAATTCGCGCTGCAGCTCCGGATGAAGCTGTCCCACGTAGCCGATCGTCTCCGCGCCGCGTTCCGTATCCAGCTTGATCGCAGCCGTGCGTCCCGGATGGAAGCCTTCCGGCTGTGCTGCTTCATACGCCATGCGAGCCTCAATGCCCAGCCGGCGGAATGCCGCCTCCAGCAAGCCTTTCGCATCGTAGAAATCGACCGCTTCGGCCTTGCGATTCCAGTCGGCCGCGCGGCGATTGCCGGCGAGCAGCAGCGCCAATCGAGGCTTTTCCTGCGGAAGGCGCGTCAGCACCTCTTCGTCCGAATGATACACGCTGGCGATTTCGAATAGCGCAATATCATTGTTCTTCCGAGTCAGGTTATAGGCGGCAGCTTCCATCAAGCTCGGCAATATCGTCGTGCGAAGCACGCTGCGTTCCTCGCTCATCGGCATCGCCAATGCGATCGGTTTGACGTCTTCGCCGGACAATTCCGGGAACAAGCCCGTGCGCAGTGCGGACGTAACCGAATAGCTAATCGCTTCCTGCAGCCCCGCGTTCGTCAGCAGCGTCCGCAGCTCGCGGCGAATCGCCTGCGGCTTCGTCAGCGAGCCGGCTGTCGACGCTCCTTCGATCAGCGTCGTCGGGATTTCGTCGTAGCCATACAGACGTGCCACTTCCTCGATGAGATCGACGTCGCGAGTCATGTCGCCGCGGCGGGTCGGCACCGTCACGTCCCACACACCGTTGCCGGCGGATACCGCCGCGAACTGCAGTCTCGTCAGAATCGTCTCCACCTCGAGAGAGGACAGCGACGTTCCGAGCATGCCGTTCACGCGATCGAGCGACAGGCGAACGACCGCCGGCTCGAACGAGGCTGTCTTCGCTTCAGCGATGCCTTCCGTCACGAGCCCTTCCGCATATTTCGCCATCAGTCCGGCCGCGCGATCCAAAGCCTCGCGAACGCGGGATGGATCGACTTCCTTCTCGAATCGAGCCGACGCTTCCGAGCGCAAGCCCAATTGACGAGAAGTGCGGCGAACCGTGCCGCCGTCGAACTTCGCGGACTCGAGAACGATGTCCGTCGTGTCCTCCGTCACCTCGGAGTTCGCGCCGCCCATAACGCCGGCCAGGCCGAGCGCCTTCTCCCCGTCCGCAATGACGAGCATGTGCGGCTCGAGCTTGCGCTCTTGGTCGTCGAGCGTCACGAGCACTTCGCCCGGCTTCGCAAGACGAACGTCGATCCGCCCCTCCGCGATCTTCTTCGCGTCGAACGCATGAAGAGGCTGGCCGTATTCGAGCATGACGTAGTTCGTAATATCAACGATGTTGTTGATCGGACGAACGCCTGCCGCGATCAGCCGATTCTGCATCCACAGCGGGGAAGGACCGACTTTGACTCCCTTAATGTAACGCGCCGTGTATAGCGAGCAATGCTCGGTTGCCGTAATTCTCACGCTGACGTGATCGGAAGTTTTGTCCGCCGCAGCGTAAAGGTCTTTGCCTGGCTCCGGCAGCTTAAGCGGGCGGCCCGTCAATGCGGCGACCTCGTAAGCTACGCCCAGCATGCTCAAGCAGTCCGAACGGTTCGGCGTTAAGTCGAGCTCGAGAATATGGTCGTTCAGCGCCAATACGTCCAGAATGTCGCGGCCGACTTCCGTCTCCGCTGGAAGCACGAGAATGCCTTCCTGCTGTTCCTTCGGCAACAGCTTGTCGTTGATGCCGAGCTCGCGAGCCGAGCAGATCATGCCTTGGGACTCGACGCCGCGAAGCTTCGCCCGCTTAATCGTAATTCCCGGCAATACGGCGCCGACCTTAGCAACAGGTACCTTCTGCCCCGCCGCGATGTTCGGCGCGCCGCACACGATTTGCAGGTCTTCGCCGGTGCCGGCGTCCACGGTCACGACGCTCAGCTTGTCGGCGTCGGGATGCTTCTCGCGTGTTTTGACGTAGCCGACGACAACGTTGCTTACGCCCGCGTTGCGGGACGGAACGGAATCGATCTCGATCCCTCCGCGCGTCATCATCTCTGCTAGCTTGTGCGGCTCGATGCCGCTCAGGTCGATATATTCGGATAACCACCGATAAGATACGTTCATGGGAAACTCCCCTTATTAGATTCTCGTTATGGATGAAGCGGCGATCGTCACTGCTTAGCGAACTGGCTCAGGAACTTCGTGTCGTTCGCGTAGAAGTGGCGGATGTCGTCGATCTCGTACTTCAGCAGCGCGATCCGTTCGACGCCCATGCCGAACGCGAATCCCGTCACTTCGTTCGGGTCGTAGCCGCCGTGCTCGAGCACCTTCGGATGCACCATGCCGCAGCCGAGAATTTCGATCCAGCCGGTATGCTTGCACATCCGGCAGCCGCTGCCGCCGCATTGCACGCACGTCACGTCAACCTCCGCGCTCGGCTCCGTGAACGGGAAGAAGCTCGGACGAAGACGAATTTCCATCTGCGGTCCGTACATCTCGCGAACGAATTGCAGCAGCGTTCCCTTGAGGTCGCTCATTCGAATGTTCGGTCCGATAACGAGCCCTTCGATCTGATGGAACATGAACGAGTGGGTCGCGTCGTCGTCGTCGCGGCGGTACACTTTGCCCGGGCAGATGACTTTAACCGGCGTCTTGCCTTTCATCGACTTCATCGTGCGGATTTGCACCGGCGACGTATGCGTGCGAAGCAGAATCTCGTCGGTAATGTAGAACGAATCCTGCATATCGCGGGCTGGGTGGTTCTTCGGAAGGTTCAGCGCTTCGAAGTTGAAATAGTCCGTCTCAACCTCCGGTCCTTCCGCGATCGTGTAACCCATCCCGATGAAAATATCCTCGATTTCCTGCGCGACTTTGTTCAGAGGATGAACGGCGCCTACGCTCGGCGCTTTGCCCGGCAGTGTCACGTCGATCGTCTCGGCCGCGAGCCGGCTCGCGGTGGCGGCACGGTCGAACGCTTCTTGCTTCTCGGCGATAACGATCTCGATATCTGCGCGAACGTCGTTAGCCACTTGCCCGATGATCGGGCGTTCTTCCGCGCTAAGCGCGCCCATGCCCCGCAGAATCTCGGTGAGCTGTCCTTTCTTGCCTAGATAATGAACGCGCAGGTCGTTCAGCCGTCCTGCGTCCGCAACGTCTTTCAGCTGCTCGAGCGCTTCTGCCCGCAACGCTTCCAATCGGTCCTTCATGACGATCGCTCCTTAGTCGATTATGTCGAGTACAAATAAAAAAAGCCTCTTCTCCCATAAGGGACGAAAAGACCGTGGTACCACCCTTGTTGGAACATGCAGCTGTCGCATATTCCCACTCCATACGGCATAACGGGCCGTTGCCGGAATCCCCTAATGACAGCCATGGCTGCGTTCAAAGATCTGCTCCGGAGCGAACTTCGGCAGCCTGGTTTCCTAGGAACGCTTCCAGTCGACGGCGCTCCCTCCCTGGTAAGAAGGCACTGCTTACTTTTCTCCATCATCGCATTTCACATTTATCCATCATTATAGGGCAACAGGACTCTGCAATCAAGCCGGATTCGACGTTCGTGTAAAAAAGGGCAGAAAACGTATTCTAACATGATATAATAGGCAGAAAAAGGATTTTCTATTCATTGTTGGAAGGTTCGGGCGTGTCTAACAACCTGTCTATTAGCATTGTTAAGGAGGGTTCGTTCCATGTTATTCCGATTTATGCTCGTATCGTTATCCGTTGTTCTCGCGGCAATCGCTGCGGGATGCAGCTTATCCTCCAAGCCTAAACACGACGGCCAATTGGTGATCTTGTACCCGTACAAAATCGATTATTTCGAACAGACCTACGTCACGCCATTTAAGGAGAAATATCCCGAGCTTGCCATATCGGTCGTCTACGGCGAGGAGAAGGTCGGGGCGGGACAATTCACCGATGAGACGTATTTGCGGTTGTTCGACTCCGTAAAACCCGACGTCGTAATCCTCTCAGACAAGCAGTATGCGCAATTATCCGGGGAGAACCGTCTGACCGATTTGAGCCCGTTCGTTCAGAAGGATCATTTTGACATAGAAGGCTTTTACCCCCCGTTGATTTCTTACCTGAAGACATATGGTCAAGGCAAGCTGGAAGGCTTGGCCGCCGATTATAGGGCCAATGTTCTTTATTATAACGAAGAACTGTTCGAGCGTTACGGCGTACCGTTGCCTAAGGGAACTCTTACGTGGGACGAGGTTCTGAATCTCGCAGGACGGTTTACCGCCATAGGCGACGAAGATCGATCCGTATACGGCTTCGATAACTACGATCCCCTTGAACAAAGCAACGCCTTCGCATTGATTCGCCGTATCGGCGAAGCGCAAGGGTTGTCCATGTTCGACGAGAAGAACCGGCGAATCGTCGTCAACAACGTGAAGTGGAGACCGATCTTCGAGAAGGTGTTGGAGGGCCTTCGATCCGGTGCCATCCACCCTAATGCGTTGAAGACAGAGGTCAAGGCGCCTTTCCAAGCGCCGTTCTTAAGCAGAGAAGCCGCCATGATGACGAGCAATTCCGACATGGTATTCTTCCTGGATGAGCTTGCGAAGGTAACCGACGACATCGCTCCAGAACGCTGGAACATCTTGCCGGCCCCCGTATCCTCGGCGAGGATGGATCGCGGAATCTCTCTATCGACCAGTGTATATGCGATTCCGTTCGGTTCCGACTCCAAGGAGAACGCATGGAACTTCATCAAGTTCGTGAATAGCGACGAGACGATGCGCGTGTTATCGAAGACGGGATTCAAGCTGCAATCGCGCGTTCAGTACGTTCCGCCTCTGGAGGGCAGGAACATCGAAGCCTTCTATCCCGATTCGGCGGCGGAAGTCGTCATTCCTAACCGACCTGATCTGCCTGGCTTCATCGATGAGTTGAACCGGATGGCTGTCGCGCAATTGCAAAGTGTTCTTGATGGAAGGATGACGTTGGACGAAGCGATGGAAGCGATTGATCAAGAGGGTCAAGCTTTGTGGAGGGAAGCATCCGACCGGCTGGGCCAGACGCCTCCATCTAGATAAACACTTGCCTGGTCGACTACAAGGTTAGCTTCAGCGTCTGTTGCCTAGCGTCCCAAACTGCCTTCCCGCCTAGATTTTTAACCAGCCACCTCAATGGTACGATCCATTGTTTGCTTGCGATCTGCACCTTGGTGGGGACCGTTGCCCTTTTTCCGTTGATGTAGGCAATATTGCTGTTAGGAGTCAGTTTAACGGTATTTTTGCCGTACACGACCGTTACGGATTCATTCTTCGTCCCATATCGCACCGAGAGCTTAGGTTGGGATTTCAACAATGCCAAATTAGCCGTTACTTCTCCTGACTTAAGCAAGGCTGCCGCTTCTCCCGTCAAGGGAATGCCGTTGAGCGCGATGGACGTCCTGTTCGGCTTGCCGAAATAAGGAAGCCGCGTCGGCTTTGCGATAGTTACGCTATTTTTGCCATATAAGAATTGTCCCCAGATCCACACGCTGCCGTCTTCGCCTAATACATAATTCAAATAAGAACCGACGATCGCCCGGGCCTTGGGTATCCCTTTAAGCTGCGTCCATTGTTCGTTCGAAGCTAGCCCATTGGGCGCCGATTGCCCAATGCTGGTATCGCCGATCGTCCATACGGTTCCGTCTGCTTTTAGTCCGAGATAGGAATACGTCGTAGCCGGTGTTAAAATCTTATGCAGCGTAACAAAACCTTGTAATTCCGAGGTCTGGACCGGAGCCGAATGATCAATGACTTGCGGGTTCATATAGGTATTCGGATCGCTTTCCAAGAAAGACTTACCCCACTCCATAACCTTTCCGTCTTGCATGTACGCAATCGACGTAAACCCATGATATTGCACAGCTTCGACCGGGCCCGGAAAAGAAAGCTTAACAGGATTATCCGTTGTTTGAAAGCCATTCCTTGCCGGTACGTTCGGCCCTAATAAAGCGTAGCCGCTTTGTCCCCATCCCCATACGGAACCGTCTGTTTGGATCGCATATCCGAGAGAATACGATCCGCGTCCTTCGTACAAAGAGACGATATCCTTCAGACCTTGAACGGGTCTCGGCTTCAATTTATAGGTTTCGTTATCGATATCGCCTGGGAAAGTCTTGTCGTTAGCGATGATATTTAACTGGCTCCCGCCCCATGTCCATACCGTACCATCATTCGCTAAAGCTACGCTGTCAGCGACCCCCGTCATGATGTGTTTGATCGTTGGCAGTCCATCAACCTTATAGGGGATGGTTCGGTCATGATCTTCCAACATGCTGTACTTGCCAGTTGAAGTATAACCGTACTTGGTATAGAACCCATCTCCCAATTGACCGTAATAGTTGGAGCCCCAAGCCCAAACCTGGCCATTCCGATCCAAAGCAAGATAATGGTCGACGGAACTGCTAATCTCAATGATGTTGCGTAAGTATGGATTTCTGACAGGTTCCTTAATAGATTTGGTGGAGCCGGTGCCTAACTTGCCCGTCGCCAACTCTTCTCCCCATGACCACACCGTACCATCCTTGGCTAGGCCGAGCAGATCGCGACCTCCCGCGGAAAGCTGTACGATCTCAGGATTCGCCGTTTCAGCGGCGCTCGCAGGTAAGATAGAGGACATAACGAGGGATATAATAATAACCAGCATAACGATCGAACGTTGCATCAACGCTTCCTCCACGCCTACAATTTACAATTTCATATGAAGAGACTGCTGCTGTTCGTTCCATTTCGCAGTGCCGCCTAGACTCTTGGCCAACCAACTCATAGGAACAATCCATTCTTTTCCCGCGATTTTCGCTTTTACCGGAATACTGACTTTTTTGCCGTTCACGTAGGCGATGCTGCTGTTTGGAGTTAGTTTGACGGTTTTTTTGCCATATTTAATGACGGTTGATTCATTGTTGGCGCCGTACTGAATGGTGATCTTGTTCAGGAGCGATAATCCGGACAAAGGTGCCGTCACTTCTCCGTCTTTGCGCAGCGTTACGTTCGTCATCGGCGATGGGAAGCCGTTGATGACAATCGATGCCCGATCAGGTTTACCGAGGAATGGTAAGCGCAACGGTTTGACTATGGTTACCGTTTTTTTGCCGATGGTGTATGGGCCCATATACCAGACGCTTCCGTCTTCGCCAACGGCATAGACGTTAATAAAATACTCAAAGTCCTTCACCTTTGGAAGACCTTTAACCCGAACCCAACGATCGGATGATAATAATCCTGGAATACCACTCTCACTCCAGCTATTGTCGCCTCTAGCCCATAACGTTCCGTCTGTTTTCAATCCAAAAAAGGACGGGCTTGTCGAGACCTCGGTCTTAGCCAACTTGCGAAAACCTTGCAGTTCCGGAGTCTTCACGGGAACGGGATGATCGATGACCTTGGGGTTGTGATATTCGACCGGATCGAAGGGGGTTGTATCCAGGAATTCATCTCCCCATTCAACTACCGAACCGTCCTGCAAGTAAGCCACAGTCGTAGAATCGAAGTATTGGATCGAATGAACGGATACAGGTTGAGCAAGCTTCACGGGGCTCCACGCTTGTTGCCAGCAGCCGTTACAATCGACAGGTTCACGTATTTCCGGTCCGAACAACCGATAAGGATTCGTTCCCCACCCCCATACCGAACCGTCGCTTTTTACTGCAAACCTAGTCTCGAATGGACGGGGATATCCGTGTTCCTCGAACAAAGAAACGGTACCGTTCAGGCCTTCGACAGGATAAGGCTTCAGTCTTCTCTCCTCGAAAGCTAAATCATTGTGACCCGCCTGCGGGTTATAGGGGCCATAGACAAAATTCGTTAAGTTGTACCCCCAAGCCCACACCGTACCATCCTTCGATAACGCGATACTTTCTCTAAGTCCTGCCTTAATATGAGCAATAAACGGCAGCCCTTCTACCTTGTAAGGAATTTCGCGGCTATGATCTTCCACTTTTACTGCCTTACCTGATGAATAATCATATTTAGTATAGAAACCATCGCCTAATTGTCCATAAAAATTATCTCCCCACGACCACACTTGGCCATTCTGATCGAGCGCGAGATAATGACTTCCTCCATTACTAATTTCAACAATGTTATGTAAATACGGATTTTGTACGGGTTCCATCTTATCGGATGACCACGTCCACACCGAACCATCTTTAGCCAATGCCAAGACTTCAACAATACCTAAAGATATTTGAACAATTTCCGGATTGGTAGTTGCAGCAGCATTCGCATGAGGATTTTGGATGGGTGAGAGCATGGAGTAAATGAATAAACTCAATCCCAAACATAAGCTTAATTTAATAAAAATCATATTTCTTTTCATCCAATAAACCTCCGACAATATTCTTCACTCATTTCCATCTCCGCTATCATTCGACATTTATTGTAAATTTCCTTTTAATTGCCACTATTGCTTGTCGATCAACCCATAGCAGAAAATGTTAATTTTATCGTATTTTTAGCAACCCTTACCTTTTCACATGTTATACTGTCTCAGAAGCAGCTATCATTCGAAGAGGGTGTGAATACCGTGTTTAAAAGTTTCAAGCCCCGCGCCTGGGCATGGGCAGGCTTGACTGCAGCGATGCTGATAGGAGGCTGCAGCTCTGGCGGCGGATCGAACCAAAGCGACGATACCAGAACGACGCTGAAGGTGATGTACTACGACGAGCGAGCGTTCTTCCAATCTTACGGCATGATTTATTCGGCTACACATCTTAACGTCGATTTCGAAGTCATCTCGAACCAGAATGTCTACCAAGACCCGAACGGCGACTATACAACGAACATGAAAAAGCTAATCGACGAGCAGAAGCCCGACATCCTCATGCTCGACAACAACTTACTCCGCGAGTTCTCCGAAGAAGGCAAGCTGCTCGACCTGGACACGATCGCGCAGGATAAGAGCTTCAAGCCCGACACGCTCGTTCCCGGATTGCTAGAATATTTGCGGGATCTCGGCGGAGGCAAGCTGTATGGCATGTCCCCGAATATGTACTCTCAAGTCATCTATTACAATAAGGACCTATTCGATAAACACGGCGTCGATCTGCCTAGAGACGCTATGTCATGGGACGAGCTGTTCGCGCTGGCTAAGCGCTTCCCGACCGACGGCGACAAGGATTCCAGAGTGTACGGACTGAGCCTAGGGTGGAACGGCGCGGATGCCTATCAACTGGGCAGCATGATTGCATCCACGCAAAATCTCAGTATGATCAATCCCGTCGACATGAAAGTTACTTTGAATACGCCAGCCTGGAAAAAATCGTTCGAAACCGCCTTCGATGTGGTCAAATCGAACGCCCTTCACTCGCAGAACATGAACGAAGGCATGGGCACTGTATTTAATTACGACGATTATCTGCTGCAGGATCCGTTCGTATCCGGCAAAGTCGCCATGAAGATGGAAGCTCAATACTTAATGGATCAGATCGATCAAGCACAGAAATCCCCGACCGTTAAGGACAAGGCTGTCAAGGAGTGGGGCATCGTCACGATGCCGGTAGATCCGGCCAATCCGGACAGAAGTCCGTACGTAAACTTGAATAACTTGTTCGCTGTCAGCGCGAAATCGGAGAACTCCGATGCCGCCAAAGAGTTTTTGGCTTACGTAATGGGAGAGGATTTCGCAAGAGTATCCTCGAAAGCCCAAATGGGCGGCATGCCGGTAAGAACGACCGCCTACGAGGACAAAGAAGGCCGCAACCTGAAGGCATTCTATATGCTCAAACCGATGGAATCCTCGATGAATAACTTGTACACTAAGCTGCCGATGAATTTCTACGGCATCCTAGACGGCACGGTGCGCGGAGCCGTTCAAAGCGCATTCGACGGCAATAAGTCGCTGGACGATGCGCTCAAGGAAGCGGAGACGCAGCTGCAAGCCGAGCTCATCAAGTCGCAGGAAGAAGAGAAGAACAAGACGGCGAGTAGCGACGCATCAGCTTCTCCTGCCGCAGCGGAATCAGCATCCGTGTCCGTCTCGGCGGAAGCTGTGGCGCAGTAAGCGGCAAAAATAAAAGCGGTGTGAGGATTATCCTCGCACCGCTTTTTGTCTGTCCTGCAGCTATCTCTCACGCCGTTACAACGGCGGGTTGGCGGAGGTTTGGGCTGCAGCGGTCTCTCGCGCCGTTACAGCGGCGGGTTGGCGGAGGTTTGAGCTGCAGCGGTCTCTCACGCCGTTACAGCGGCGGGTTGGCGGAGGTTTGAGCTGCAGCGGTCTCCCACGCCGTTACAACGGCGGGTTGGCGGAGGTTTGGGCTGCA
>Ga0065721_10052079_pt1 | contig 12724 bp, 12 predicted proteins | sample Mesricmetagenome_FD_59108 | JGI IMG/M metagenome (GOLD analysis project Ga0065721, IMG submission 59108) | Mesophilic microbial community from rice straw/compost enrichment Sample: eDNA_1 v2 (version 2) | ecosystem: Engineered > Solid waste > Grass > Composting > Bioreactor | place: USA: Davis... | reverse complement strand
CACCGGCTGCGCCGGTCCCCCTCCCCCATCAAAGATGGGGGAGGGAAAGGCGATCTCTCGGCGGCTCCAGGCTTGGGCCTCACACCAGGTCGTCGAACTCGTCGACCAGGCGTTCGAGCTGGGACATGCCGGCGGCCCAGAAGGCCTTTTCGCGGGGGTTGAGGCCGAAGGGCTTCAGGGCCTCGACATAGGTGCGGGTGCCGCCGGCGGCGAGCAGGTCCTCGTAGAGCGGGGCGAAGGCGACCGGGTCCTCGCGGCGCTTCTCCATCAGGCCCCGCACCAGCAGGTCGCCGAAGGCGTAGGCGTAGACGTAGAAGGGGGCATGCACGAAGTGGGTGATGTAGGCCCAATAGTGCTCATAGCCTGGGTTAAGCTTGATCGCCGGGCCGAGGCTCTCGGCCATGATGTCGAGCCAGAGGGCGCTGATGTCCTCGGGAGCGAGTTCGCCCTCCTGGCGGGCCGCGTGGAAGCGGGTCTCGAAACGGTGGAAGGCGATCTGGCGGACGACGGTGTTGAGGCCGTCCTCGATCTTGCCGGCCAGCAGGCCCAGGCGCTCCTGCTTGGAGGCGCCGGCGAGCAGGCGTTCGAACACCAGGCCCTCGCCGAAGATGGAGGCCGTCTCGGCGAGGGTCAGCGGCGTATCGGCCAGCAGGGTGCCGAGCGGCGCGCAGAGGGTCTGGTGGACGGCGTGGCCGAGCTCGTGCGCCAGGGTCAGGACGTCTCGCCGCTCGCCCATATAGTTCATGAAGACGTAGGGGTGGCGGTTGGCCGTGACCGGATGGGAATAGGCGCCCGACTGCTTGCCCGTCCGCGGCCGCGCGTCGATCCAGGGGTGGGTGAAGAAGGTCTTGGCGGTGTCGGCGAACTTGGGCGCCAGGTCGGCGAAGCTTTCCAGCACCATGCCCTTGGCCTCGTCCCAGCCGTATGTGCGGGGTTGGGCGGTGTCGAGGGGGGCGTTGCGGTCCCAATAGTCCAGGGTCTTGCGGCCCATGACCTTGGCCTTCAGCGCGTAGTAGCGGTGGCTGACCGAGGGGTAGGCCTCCACCACCGCGGCCTCCAGCGCCTCGACGGCGTCGGCGTCCACCTCGTTGGCGATGTGGCGGGACGCAGCGGGGGTCGGATACTTGCGCCAGCGGTCCTCCACCTGCTTTTCGAAGGCGAGGGTGTTCATGGCCAGGGCGAGGACGGGGGTGCGCTCCTCCAGCGCTTTGGCGAGGCCCTGGGCGGCCTGCTTGCGGCGGGAGGCGTCCGGATCGGAGAGGCGGTTCAGGGCCTCGGGCAAGGTCAGGTTCTCGCGCCCGACCTTGGCGACGAGGCGGGCCAGGGTCTCGTCGAAGAGGCGCGTCCAATTGGCGACCGCCGGGCCACGGTCGATGAGCATGCGCTCCAGGTCCGGCGAGAGCTCGTGCGGGCGGGTCAGGCGGACGCGGCGGATCCACGGACGCCAGCGGGCGGCGGGCGGATGGGCCTTGAAGGCCTGTTCGATCTCGTTGTCCTCGAGCTGGTTGAGCTCGAGGGTGAAGAAGAGGCTCTCGGCGGCGACCTGGGAGGCGCGGGCGCGCAGGTCGGCCTCGAACTTGGCCCAGGCGGCGTCGTCGCGGGCGACCGAGGCCGAAAGCGCGGCGTAGGCGCCGACGCCCCAGAGGCCGTTGGTCGCCGTCTCATAGAGGTTGATCCCGTGGTCGAGGACCTCGCCCAGATGTTGGGGATCGCCGCGGAGGGCGACGAAGCGGCCCTTCAGCTTGACGAGCTCGTCATTGGCGGCCTTGGCGGCGGCCAGGTCCGCCTCGATCTTCGGATCGTCACGCCCCGAATAGAGGTCGGCGAGGTTCCATTCGGGCAGGGCGTCGAGTTTCACGGGAGCGTTCATGGGCTCAGAGATAGACCTTCGGACCGCCCCTCGCCAGCGCTGCTCCCTCACCTAGCCTCTCCCGAGGGAGAGGAAAGGGACGGCGCGGAACTTCTCCTCTCCCCTTGGGGAGAGGTCGGGTGAGGAGCGCCTCAGCTCTTCGGCGGCGGGCCTCCCTTGGCGGGGGGCACGGCCGGGGCGGCGGCGCCCTTGGCTTCGGAGAGGACGTAGGCGCGCAGGTCCTCCGCCCCCTTGGCGTCGATGAAGCGGCTGAAGCTGGCCATGCCGCGTTCGGCCAGGGCGCCGTCGATGAGGACCGACTTCCAGCTGTCGGCCGAGAGCAGCATCTGCGAGCGGCGCAGGTCGGGCAGATAGGCGCCGCTGGCGTTCGGGCCGTGGCAGACCTGGCAGTTCTGATGGAAGAGGGCGAAACCGCGCTGCACGTCGCCTGTTGAGGAGACGCCGGTGAGGTCGACCTCGAAGGGCGCGGGCCGCTGATAGGCAGGGGCGGTGGCGGTTCCGCCCAGCTTGAAAACCATCAGCCGGCCAGGAAGCCGCGGCCGGTCCGGAAGCATGATCGGCGCCGAAAGCGCGCCCGCGCCGCCATAGCCGACCATCTGGGCGACGTACTGCTCGCCGTCGATCTCATAGGTCATGGGCGCGGCGATGACGCCGTTGTCGGTCTTGTAGGACCAGAGCTTCTTGCCGTCGGCGGCGCCGTAGGCCGCGAGCTCGCCTTGCGCCCCGCCCTGGAAGATCAGGCCGCCCGCGGTGGTGAGCACGCCCGCGTTCCAGAAATAGGGGTGCTGGATGGTGAACCGCGCCTTCTGGGCGACCGGATCCCAGGCGATCAGCTGGCCCTTCACCATGGCCTTGATGGCCGCGATCTGCGCCTTGTCGCTAGGCAAGGCGTTGGCGAGGAAGTCCGTGCCGACGTTCCAGGCACCCGGACGATAGGCGTAGCCCTTGTCGGGCGTGTAGGCGAAGGGCACGACCTGGGCCGGGATGTAGACCAGGCCCTCCTTCGGGTTGAACGCCATGGGGTGCCAGTTGTGCGCGCCGAAGGGCGCGGGCACCTGCAGGGAGGGCGCGTTCTCGTAGCGGACGCCGGGATTCTCGATCGGCCGGCCGGTCTTGGGATCGACGCCGGAGGCCCAGGTGATCGGCACATAGGGCTTGGCCGAGATCAGCTGGCCGTTGGTGCGGTCGAGGACGTAGAAGAAACCGTTCTTAGGCGCCTGCATCAGCACCTTTCGCGGCTGACCGCCCACATTCATGTCAGCCAGGATGATGTGCTGGGTGGCGGTGTAGTCCCAGCTTTCGCCGGGGGTCGTCTGGTAGTGCCAGACGTACTCGCCGGTGTCGGGCTTCAGCGCCAGGATGGACGACAGGAAAAGGTTGTCGCCTTTGCCGTCGGAACGCTTCACATGATTCCAGGGCGAGCCGTTGCCGACGCCCGCATAGAGGATGTCGAGCTGCGGGTCGTAGGCCATGGCGTCCCAGACGGTGCCGCCGCCGCCAGTGGCCTTCCAGCCTTCGCCGAACCAAGTGCCCGCAGCCTTTTCGGCCATGACCTTGTCGGAGGCCGCGCCGTCGGGCTGACCGTTCGGATTGGGGGTGGTGTAGAAGCGCCAGACGAGCTTTCCATCGGCGGCGTCGTAAGCCGAGAGATAGCCACGCACGCCGTACTCGCCGCCGCCATTGCCGATCAGGACCTTGCCCTTGATGACCCGCGGGGCGCCGGTGATGGTGTAGGGGCGAGAGGTGTCGGTGGTCTGGACCGACCAGACGGGCTTGCCGGTGGCGGCGTCGAGGGCGATCAGGCGGCCGTCGAGGGCGCCGACATAGACCTTGCCCTTCCAGACCGCGACGCCCCGATTGACCACGTCGCAGCAGGCGTCGAAGCCCTTCTTGCCCTCGACCTTGGGATCGAAGGACCATTTGAGGGCCCCGGTCGTGGCGTCGAAGGCGTAGACCTTGGACCAGGCGGTGGTGGTGTAGAGCACCCCGTCGACCACGACCGGTGTCGCCTCCTGCCCGCGGTCGGTGTCGAACTCGTACATCCAGGCCAGGCCAAGCTGGCCGACATTGGAGGCGTTGATCTTGTCGAGCGGACTGAACCGCTGCTCGTCATAGGTGCGACCATAGGAGAGCCATTCGCCGTTGCCGGCCGCCGCGGCGATGCGGGCGCCGTCGACATCCCCCTGCCCTTTCACGCCACCCTGACCGCACGCCGCCAGGACAAGGGTCGCAGCGAGCGCCGCCGCCAGCTTCAAGCTCTTCATGATGCGCCTCCCGTTGGCCCGCTGAGCGGGGCCATTGGGCGGAACTATGCGCGGTTGGCGCGGGCGGGCAAGCGTGCCGCAAGGTCACTTGGAGCGATCTCGCCAGCCCAGCTGATCGAAGGCGGAGATGCAAGATCAAGGCCATCACCGCCGGCCGAGCGGAGCGGTCATGAAATCGGCCGCTGAATATCGCTCCGCGGGCGATCGCGTGCAGGCCGAGCTTTGGAAAAGGCGCGCGGTACGGGCCTCGCCCCTTATCCAGGGTTGCATCATATCCCCTGGCCGGCGAAACAGCTTAGCCACCGCCGGGGCGGCGGCGGCTTGCGGAGCTTGATAAGGCCAAGCTCGTTAACCCCTGACTCAGGAGTCCGAAACCCCGCCTTTACCCAGGCGCTGTATCAATCCGGAGCAAGAAGAGCCTCGTCGGCCTCTCCCGGCGAAGACGAGCGAAGTCCAGGTGTGGGTGTTGAAATGACCAAAACGGTCCTTGTGGTCGATGACGATCCGACGCAACGGCGGCTGATCCAGGCCGTGCTGGAGCGGGAAGGCTTCGCCGTCGCCCACGCGGAAAGCGGCGATGCGGCGATCAAGCATCTGCAGTCGGGCGCCTCGGCGGACGTGATCCTGCTCGACCTCGTCATGCCGGGCATCAGCGGGCAGGACACGCTGAAGGAGCTGCGCGCGCGCAATTTCCCGCAGCCGGTGATCGTGGTGACCGCGACCGGCGGCATCGATACGGTCGTGCAGGCGATGCAGGCCGGCGCCAGCGACTTCTTCGTCAAGCCGGCGAGCCCCGAGCGGATCATCGTCTCCATCCGCAACGCCCTGTCGATGGGGGCGCTGAAGGGCGAGGTCGATCGGCTGAAGAAGCACGCCAGCGGCCGCACCACCTTCTCGGACATGGTGGGGACCTCCCCGGCCATGACCATGGTCAAGCGCATGGGCGAACGGGCGGCCAAGTCTTCGATCCCCATCCTGATCACCGGCGAGAGCGGCGTCGGCAAGGAGGTCATCGCCCGGGCGCTGCACGGATCTTCGGACCGCGCCGGCAAGCCCTTCGTGGCGGTGAACTGCGGCGCCCTGCCCGAGAACCTGGTGGAATCCATCCTGTTCGGTCACGAGAAGGGCAGCTTCACCGGTGCCACCGACAAGCACCTGGGCAAGTTCCAGGAGGCCAACGGCGGCACGCTGTTCCTGGACGAGGTCGGCGAGCTGCCGCTGGACATGCAGGTCAAGCTGCTTCGCGCCCTGCAGGAGAGCGAGATCGACCCGATCGGTTCGAAGCGGTCGGTGAAGGTGGACGTTAGGATCGTCTCGGCGACCAACCGCGACCTGGCCCAGGCCGTGGCCGAGGGGCGGTTCCGAGAAGACCTGTTCTATCGCCTGAACGTCTTCCCGATCGAGGCGCCTGCCCTGCGCGACCGCCGCGACGATATTCCGGCGCTGGTCGACCATTTCATCCGGCGGTTCAATGTCGAGGAAGGCAAGAGCGTGGTCGGGGCCTCGGCCGAGACCCTAGCGCTGCTGACCAAATACGATTGGCCCGGCAACGTCCGCCAGCTGGAGAACGCGGTCTACCGCGCCATCGTGCTGGCCGATGCGCCCTACCTGCAGCCCTACGACTTCCCGGCGATCTCCGGGGTGGCCGCGCCACCGCCGGAAGCGGTGGAGCCGGTGTCGAGCCAGCGGCCGGCCAGCCTGCCGACCGCCGAGCAGCTGGTGGCCGAAATGCCGACCGATGCGCCGGTGCGGATCCTCGACGCCCGGGGGCACCTGCGGAAGCTGGAGGAGATCGAACGCGACCTCATCGCGCTCGCCATCGAGATCTATGCCGGCCACATGAGCGAAGTCGCCCGCCGGCTTGGGATCGGCCGCTCGACCCTCTATCGCAAGGTCCGCGAGCAGGGGCTGGAGGACGTGGTGAAGGGCGCCGGGGGAGAGGATACGGCGGCTGCGTAGGAATGTCCTCTCCGCGCGGGAGAGGAGCTTAGATGCTCTCCCGCTGGGGAGGGCTATCGCATATGGATTTTCTCTATCACTTCGTCATGGCCGGGCCGGCAGGTCCCGGCCATCTATAGACGCAGAGACCCGCGGAAAACTCCGGTGCGTATGGATCCCCGACACGCATACGCGGTCGGGGATGACGATCAGAAGGGATTAGGCGAGCAGAACTTCGGTCATATGCGATAGGCCGCTCAGCGGGGGAGCTGTCAGCCGCAGGCTGACTGCGAGGATGACGACGGCCGGATTTAACCGCTTCGCGGCCCCCTCCGTCTCGATGCTTTGCATCGATCCACCTCCCCCAACGGGGGAGGATCTGTTTCAGGCGCTAGTCTTCCGAGTAGGGCTTGCCCCGCCGTCTGAAGGGCTTCTTCTCGCCCTTGGCCTTGGCGGCGATCTCTTTCAGCTTCACCGCCTGCATGACGGAAAGCGCCTCGCCGGCCGCGCCCTTCTCCGGGTCTCCGAAGGCCCGGCCGTAGGTCTTCACGCGCTCCTCGACGGAGCCGAGGAACTCGCCCTCCCAATCGGACAGCTTCACCTCCGCGCGCTCGGCCTGGCGGCGGACGCGCTTGAGGGCGTTCAGCGCGGCTCGCTTGGCCTGCGCCTTCCGGTCGGGAGGGGTCCGCTTCAAATCTCTCCGATCGCCGAGAGATAGAGGTCGAGGATAGCCTCTTCCTCGAGCCGCTTGGCCCGGTCCTGCTTGCGGATGCGGACCACCTTGCGCAGCACCTTGACGTCGAAGCCGTTGCCCTTGGCCTCGGCGAACACTTCCTTGATCTGCTCGGCGACCTCGGCCTTTTCCTGCTCGAGACGCTCGATCCGCTCGATGATGCTCTTCAGCTGGCCCTGGGCGGCCTGGTTCAGGATATCGCCGTGGGGATTGTCGTCGGACATGGGCGTTACGCGTCTCGCTAAGGATGGCGGGAAAGGCGGCGGAAACTAGCGGGACCGCCGCCCGCTGTCATCCGCCGGGCTGAACCTTCGCCATGATCGGCCGTTGAGACGGATCGACGCGGAGTTCCTGCCATGCCCGAGCCCAAGCGACCGCCCACCCAGGACGAGGCCGAGGCCGCCGTCCGGACCCTGATCGAGTGGGCCGGGGACGATCCCGACCGCGAGGGCCTGCTGGAGACGCCGGCACGGGTGGCGCGGGCTTATCGGGAGCTCTTCTCCGGCTATGAAAGCGACCCGCGCGAATATCTGGAGCGCACCTTCGAAGAGGTCGGCGGCTATGACGAACTGGTCGTGCTGCGCGACATCCGGGTGGTGAGCTTCTGCGAACACCACATGCTTCCGTTCCTGGGCAAGGCGCATGTGGGCTACCTGCCGGCGAACCGAGTAGTGGGCATCTCGAAGCTGGCGCGCGTGGTGCACGGCTTTGCGCGGCGCCTGCAGATCCAGGAGAAGCTGACCGCCGAGATCGCCGAGTCGATCCAGGACATCCTGCAGCCGAAGGGCGTGGGGGTGGTGATCGTGTCCGAGCACAGCTGCATGACCATGCGCGGGGTGAATACGCCCGGTTCGCGCCTGACCACCAGCCATCTGCTGGGCGTGGTCAGGGACGACCCGCGTACGCGCCAGGAGTTCCTGGAGCTGGTCCGGAACGGGTGAGGCCCTCACCTAGCCTCTCGCCTGAAGGGGAGAGGGGCGTGGCTCCTAGAGCAGCCCTCGGGCCTCCAGCGCGGGCCTAATCGCGGCGGGGTCGGTGAAATGGTGGGTGTCGAAGCCCAGGCGCTGGGCCGAGGCGATATTGGCGGCCGAGTCGTCGACAAACAGGACTTCGTCGGGCTTCACGCCGAACTGGCGGCAGGCCAGGGCGAAGAAGGCCGGATCCGGCTTCATGAGCCCCACATGGGCCGAAACCACATAGTCCTTGAGGTGGGCAAACGCCGGGCTCATGGCGATCGTGCCCGGAAAGGTCTCGTGCGACATGTTGGTCACGCCGAACTGCGGCACGCCCGCGGCGCTCAGCGCTTCGATGGCGGCCTCGGTCTCGGGGATGGGGCCGGAGAACATCTCCCACCACCGCGATTCCCAGGCGCGGATCGCCTCGGCGTATTCGGGGAACAGGGCCAGCAAGGGCGCGCGGTTATCCGCGAAGGTCACGCCCATGTCGTGCGCGATGTGCCACTCCATGGTGCAGACATGCGAAAGGAACCGGTCGAGTTCGGCCGGTTCCTCAAAGACCTTGGCGTAGAGCGTGCGCGGATCCCAGCGCACGATGACATTGCCGATGTCCCAAAGGACGGCTTTCACCGCCCCAGGCATCTTAGCCCTGCTTAGCCTTGAAGCGGGGGTCGGTCTTGTTGATGACGTAGACCACGCCCTTGCGACGCACCAGCTTGCAGTCGCGGTGGCGAGTCTTGAGCGACTTGAGCGAGCTTCTGACCTTCATGGACCTATCTCGGGGCACTCCGGACCAGGTCCGGCTGTTTGTCTTAAGAGCCGGCGCGTATACGGGCCAAGGCTCGATGAGTCAACGCGAAACCCATGACGGCCTTGTGATTGGGGGCTTTCGCCGGCGCGGTTAGGTTGAGCTCATGGTCCGTCGCGTCCTTATCGTCCTCCTGCTCGCCGGCTGCGCGGGCCCCGCCCCGCCTCCCATGCCGCAGGCCCCGCCCCAGGCCACCGTACCGACGGCCCCGCCGCCGGAGCCCGCCGCGCCGGTGGCGCCGCCGTCCTCGGGTGACGCGGACTTCGACTCCTGGCGCACGAACTTCCGCGCCAAGGCGCTGGCGGCGGGTATTTCCGGCTCCGTCCTGGACCGCGAGCTCGCGGGACTGACGCCCAATCCGCGGGTGATCAGCCTGGACTCGGCCCAGCCGGAATTCTCCAAGCCCATCGGCGACTACATCAAGGGTGTGATCAGCGACGATCGCATCGCCCGCGGCCAGCGCTATCGCGACGAGCTTCCGTTCTGGGGTTCGGTCGAGCAGCAATACGGCGTGCCGCGCGAGATCCTGATCGCCGTCTGGGCGATGGAGAGCGCCTTCGGCGCCGTGCAGGGCGATTTCGACGTGGTGCGCTCGATGTCCAGCCTCGCCTATCACGGGCGCCGGCGCGCCTGGGCCGAGGGCGAGCTGATCGCGGCCCTGCGCATCATCCAGTCCGGCGAGGCGAGCCGCGCGCAGCTGAAGGGCTCCTGGGCCGGCGCCATGGGGCAGACCCAGTTCCTGCCGTCCAACTATCTCTCCACGGCCGTGGACGGGGACGGCGACGGGCGCAGGGACATCTGGGGCTCCTCCAACGACGCCCTGGCCTCGGCGGCGAACCTGCTGGCCAAGGGCGGCTGGCAGCGCGGCGGCAGCTGGGCCCGGGAGGTCACCCTGCCCGCCGGCTTCGACTACAGCCTCACCGAGGGCCCCAAGGAGGCGATCGGCTATTGGGAGGGGCTGGGGGTGCGCACGGCGGACGGCCAGCCCTGGAAGGCGTCCGAACAGGGCGCGCCGGCGCAGCTGGTGGCGCCCCAGGGCGCGAGCGGGCCGATCTTCCTGCTCTTCCCCAACCACTTCGCCATCCGCAAGTACAACAACTCCACCTCCTATGCGCTGGGCATCGGCCTGCTGGCCGATCGGTTCGCCGGCGGCGCGCCGCTGGTGAAGGCCTGGCCGGTCGAGCAGCCCATGGCCATAGGCGACCGCATCGCCGCCCAGACGGCGCTGGCCAAGCTGGGCTTCAATCCCGGCGCGCCGGACGGGGTGGTGGGCGTGAACACGCGCACGGCCCTGCGCGCTTGGCAGAAGTCGCGCGGCCTGGTCGCGGACGGATACCTCTCGGCCGAGATGGTGCGGCGGCTGAACGTGGAGGCTGGGGCGGCGCCGGCTCAGAACTAAGGGCCAAAGCGCCCTTACGGGCGCCCCCTCCGTCTCGCCTTCGGCGATCCACCTCCCCCAGCGGCAGGGCTCTCGCATATGACCGAAGTTCTGCTCGCCTAATCCCTTCTGATCGTCATCCCCGACCGCGTACGCGTGTCGGGGATCCGTACGCACCGGAGTTTTCCGCAGGTCTCGGCGGCTATGGATGACCGGGACCTGCCGGCCCGTCCATGACGAACTGATAGAGAAAAGCCATATGCGATAACCCTCCCCAATGAGCGGGAGGATCTGGCGCGTCAGACCCCGCCTTCGTCGCTCTTTTCCAGGGTGGCGATGGCGGCGTCGGCGCGAGTGGCGGGCTTGGGATCGGCGTTGCGGAGCTGCTGGTTGCGGAAGGCGTAGACCAGCATGCCGACCATGAGGGCGCCGCAGATCAGGAAGGGCGCCGGGGCCACGTGCTCGTAGAGCCAGACGAAGGCGGGGGCGAGGACGACATTGACGCCATTCACGGCGGCGATGGCGCCGGCGACGCGGGCCTGCTCGTGCATGTCCACGGCGAGCGATGAGCCCGCGGTGAAGCCTGGCCGGGCAAGGCCAAAGCCGAGGCTGGAGATCGCATAGCCGGCGACCACGGCTGCGTAGCTCGGCTGGAAGGCGACGATGAGGTTGCCGATGGCCGCGACGCCCACGCCCCAGCGCAGCAGCTGGCGCGGCGTCATCTCGAACATGCGGATGATGCCCCACTGCGCCAGCAGGCCGGCCACCGCGCCGAACATCATGGCGATGGCGATGTAGCCTTGGGCGGCGGTCGGGCTGAGCTCCAGCTTGTCGATGATCAGGAAGCCGAGGGTCTGGGCCTGGGCCGTCTGGCAGACGGCGACGATGAAGCCGTAGATCAAGAAGGGCCGCACGCGCGAATCGCGCCACATGGGGCTTTCCTTGATGACCGCCTCGCCGGCCATCGTGCCCGTCGCGGGGGTCGCCTTCACCGGCGCCACGGGCATGTGGGTGCTCTCGGGCAGGTACTTCCAGACGACGAAGAGCATGGCCGCGGCGAGCAGGGCGAAACCGAACATCGGCCCGGCGAGATCGACCTTCACCCCGTGGATCACGAAGAGCGGCGCGATGAAGGGGCCGATCACGGTGCCAAGGCCAAAGGCCCCGGCGAGAGCCGACATCGACTGGGTCCGCTGCTCAGGCGCCGTGTGCTCGGCCACATAGGCCTGGGTGGCGGGGTTCGAGGCCGCGCCGAAGAGGCCGAAGAGCGCCCGGGCCAGGAGGAAGAAGCCGAAGATGACCATGGGCGCGGCCAGATGCAGAAGGCCGGCGCTCACCACCAGGCCGCAGCACACCATGGAGGCCATGAAACCGGAGAGGCCGATCAGCATCAGCGGCTTGCGGCCGTGGCGGTCGGAGGCCTTGGCCCAGAACGGAGAGGAGAAGGCCCAGAGCAGCGCCGAAAGCGAGAAGATCGCCGCGACCATGGGGTCTGGAATGCCGATGGAGCGACCGATGGCCGGCAACACCGAGATCATGCCCGTATTGCCCATGGCCGTGACCAGGGACACGCCGAAGATGATCGCGAAGGTCCCTTTCGGCAGACCATCGGGCGCTGAAACGAACTTGGGCATGCGATGGCTGTTAAGCCGCGCCGAGACGTTGCGCAAACACCTTCGTGGCAAGAACACGCGGCATTAAGCATTAACGGTCATGCTTGCTCGCGAAGGTCGCGGGAACACTTTTTCCAATGTTTCAGATTATCGGCATCGTGCTGCTCTTCGCCCTGGTGTTCGGCAGCTATCTGATCTCCGGGGGCAACCTCGGGGTGATCATGCATGCCCTGCCCCACGAGATGATGGCCATCGGCGGGGCGGGCGTGGCCTCGTTCCTGATCGCCAACTCCCTGCCGGTCATCAAGGCGACCGGGGCGGGGATGGGGAAGGTGTTCGGCGGGCCCAAATGGAAGGCGAGCGACTATCGCGACCTGCTCTCGCTGCTCTTCCTGCTGACCAAGACCATGAAGTCCAAGGGCGTGATCGCCCTGGAGAGTCATATCGAGAACCCGAAGGAGAGCACGATCTTCTCGCGCTTCCCAAAGGTGATGAAGGACCACTTCGCCGTCGACTTCATCTGCGACACGCTGCGGATGATGACCATGAACCTCGAAGACCCGCACCAGGTCGAGGACGCCATGGAAAAGCAGCTGGAGAAGCATCACCACGAGGCGCTGGCGCCGGCGACCGCCTTGCAGAACCTGGCCGACGCCCTGCCCGCGCTGGGGATCGTCGCGGCCGTGCTCGGCGTCATCAAGACCATGGGCTCGATCACCGAGCCGCCGGAGGTGCTGGGCGGGATGATCGGCTCTGCCCTGGTGGGGACGTTCCTTGGGGTGTTCCTCGCCTATGGCCTAGTCGGTCCCATGGCCACCCGCCTGCGCGAGGTCGTGGAGGAGGAAGCCTCCTATTACAAGATCATCCAGTCGGTGCTGGTGGCGCACCTGCACGGCAATGCGGCGCAGATCTCGGTGGAGATCGGCCGGGGCAGCGTGCCGTCAGGCGCCCAGCCGAGCTTCCTGGAGCTGGAAGAGGCGCTGTCGGCGATCCCCGCGGAGGGCTAGGGTGACGCCGCCTGAGGGCGGCCCGCTCTCCGGAGGGGCTCCAGGCGAGATGCTCCCCCGCTGGGGGAGCTGTCAGCGAAGCTGACTGAGCAACCATGTTCAGGTGGTGGCCTGCTTGAGCCAGGGTTGGCCCCTGCGGAGGATGAGGTTCGCTGCC
>Ga0065721_10052077_pt1 | contig 12729 bp, 14 predicted proteins | sample Mesricmetagenome_FD_59108 | JGI IMG/M metagenome (GOLD analysis project Ga0065721, IMG submission 59108) | Mesophilic microbial community from rice straw/compost enrichment Sample: eDNA_1 v2 (version 2) | ecosystem: Engineered > Solid waste > Grass > Composting > Bioreactor | place: USA: Davis... | reverse complement strand
GTGCTCGGCCCGGCCGACGCGCCGCTCGCCCTGGTGCGCGGCCGCCACCGGCTGCGCCTGCTGGTTCACGCCGACCGCGGCGTCGATCTTTCGGCCTGGTGCCGGGCGTGGCTCGATGCCGCACCGCGCCCGCGCGGCTCGGTCCAGGTCGTCGTCGACATCGATCCGCAGAGTTTTCTCTGACGAAGGCCGTCGCCGGGCGTCGCCGGCCATCCTCGCCGCCGCGGAGAAAGCGCTGTTCCCGATCGGTCCGCGGCGGGCGCGGCGGGGGCGGGAATCCTCGCTGCACCGCGGAAACCTTCGACGCGTCGCGGCAGGCCGGCGCGGCGGCGCGGCGCCGTCCGCCGGTCGCGGCCCCCGCGAAGGGGGGTGTTCCGGACGATCGGGGATGGAGGCGAGGCGGGCGGAAATGGCTCTAATCCGCCGGATCGGGCCGGCGGCCGTCGTTGTTGCGCGGGCCGGAGCCATGTGCTAGACGAAGCCGAATTCCGGGAGAGCGGTGCTGGACCTCCCCGGTTCCGAAATAAATCATTCAGTCTTTTCAAATACATGGCCGAAAGGCCGGATTTGGGCTGAAAGCTGGAGAGGCATCGTTTCCCGTGAGCGAGACAACTGACGCCGTATCCGGAGTAGCGGAGCGCTACGCCACCGCTCTCTTCGATCTCGCCCTGGAATCGGATTCGCTCGACGCCGTTTCCGCCGACATCGGCCGCTTCGAGGCGATGCTCGCCGACAGCGACGATCTCGCCCGTCTGATCCGCTCGCCGATCTTCAGCGCCGACGACCAGCTCAGGGCGGTCTCGGCGCTGCTCGACCGCGCCGGGCTCGGCGGCCTCGTCGCCAACATCGTCAAGCTCGCCGCGCGCAACCGCCGGCTCTTCGCCGTTCCCGCGATCTTCAAGGGCTACCGGGCCCTGCTCGCCGCCCATCGCGGCGAGACGACGGCCGAGGTCACCTCGGCCGCGCCGCTCGGCGAGGCGCAGATGGCGGAGCTCAAGGACACCCTTTCCGCGATGGCCGGCAAGTCGGTCGTCATCAACGCGAGTGTCGACCCGTCGCTCATCGGCGGCCTCGTCGTCCGGCTCGGCAGCCGGATGATCGACAGCTCGATCAAAACCAAGCTCAACGCGCTCAAGATAGCCCTGAAAGAGGTCGGCTGATGGACATCCGCGCCGCGGAAATTTCCGCAATCCTCAAGGAGCAGATCAAGAACTTCGGCCAGGAAGCCGAGGTTTCCGAGGTCGGCCAGGTTCTTTCCGTCGGTGACGGCATCGCCCGCGTCTACGGGCTCGACAACGTCCAGGCGGGCGAGATGGTCGAGTTCCCGGGCGGCATCCGCGGCATGGCGCTGAACCTCGAGGTCGACAACGTCGGCGTCGTGGTGTTCGGCTCCGACCGCGACATCAAGGAAGGCGACACCGTCAAGCGCACCGGCTCGATCGTGGACGTGCCGGTCGGCAAGGGCCTGCTCGGCCGCGTCGTCGACGGTCTCGGCAACCCGATCGACGGCAAGGGCCCGATCGACTACGCCGAGCGTCGCCGCGTCGACGTCAAGGCGCCGGGCATCATTCCGCGCAAGTCGGTGCACGAGCCGATGTCGACCGGCATCAAGGCCATCGACGCGATGATTCCGATCGGCCGCGGCCAGCGCGAGCTCGTCATCGGCGACCGCCAGACCGGCAAGACCACGATCATCCTCGACACCTTCCTCAACCAGAAGCCGCTGAACCAGGGCGACGACGAGAGCCAGAAGCTCTACTGCGTCTACGTCGCCGTCGGCCAGAAGCGCTCCACCGTCGCCCAGTTCGTCCGGGCGCTCGAGGAAGCCGGCGCGATGGAGTACTCCATCGTCGTCGCCGCCACCGCGTCCGACCCGGCGCCGATGCAGTTCATCGCGCCCTTCGCCGGCTGCGCCATGGGCGAATACTTCCGCGACAACAAGATGCACGCGGTGATCGCCTACGACGACCTCTCCAAGCAGGCCGTCGCCTACCGCCAGATGTCGCTGCTGCTGCGCCGCCCGCCGGGCCGCGAAGCCTATCCCGGCGACGTGTTCTACCTGCACTCCCGCCTGCTGGAGCGCGCCGCCAAGCTCAACGAGGACAACGGCCTCGGCTCGCTCACCGCGCTTCCGGTCATCGAGACCCAGGCGAACGACGTGTCGGCCTACATCCCGACCAACGTGATCTCGATCACCGACGGCCAGATCTTCCTCGAGACCAACCTGTTCTACCAGGGCATCCGCCCGGCGGTGAACGTCGGCCTCTCGGTGTCGCGCGTCGGCTCGGCCGCCCAGATCAAGGCGATGAAGCAGGTCGCCGGCACCATCAAGGGCGAACTCGCCCAGTATCGCGAGATGGCCGCCTTCGCCCAGTTCGGCTCGGACCTCGACGCCGCGACCCAGCGCCTGCTCAACCGCGGCGCCCGTCTCGTCGAGTTGCTGAAGCAGCCGCAGTTCTCGCCGCTCAAGACGGAAGAGCAGGTCGCGGTGATCTTCGCCGGCGTCAACGGCTACCTCGACGCCATCCCGGTCGACAAGGTCCGCGCCTTCGAGGCCGGTCTGCTGCGCTTCCTGCGCGACAAGCATCCGGAGATCCTGTCGGGCATCTGGGAGCAGAAGCAGATCACCGACGATCTCAAGGGCAAGCTCAAGGCGGCGGTCGACGCCTTCGCCAAGTCCTTCGCCTGAGGACGGGGCCTTCGCGCCGGGGTCCGACCCCGGCGCGGACAGCTGACGCCTCCGCAAGATGTTGATCGGCCCCCGGCCGCCCCCGTGTCCGCCACAGGGGTTCCGAGGAGAGCGACGAGGGAAGAAGAGCCGCCATGGCGAGCCTCAAGGATCTGAAGAACCGCATCGCCTCGGTCAAGGCGACGCAGAAGATCACCAAGGCGATGCAGATGGTCGCCGCGGCGAAGCTGCGCCGGGCCCAGGAGGCGGCCGAGGCCGGCCGGCCCTACGCCGCCCGGATGGCGACCGTGCTGTCGAACCTCGCCGCCGGCGTCGCCGGCCGCGACGACGCCCCGGCGCTGCTGGTCGGCAATGGCCGCTCGGACGTCCACCTGCTGGTGGTCTGCACCGCGGAGCGGGGCCTCTGCGGCGGTTTCAACTCGCAGATCGTCCGCCTCGCCCGCGAACACATCCGCCGGCTGCTGGCCGAGGGCAAGACGGTGAAGATCCTCACCGTCGGCAAGAAGGGCGCCGACTCGCTGCGCCGCGACTACGGCAACCTGATCGTCGACCGGATCGAGTTCCGCGGCGTCAAGTCGATCGGCTTCGACCAGGCCGCCGAGGTCCAGGCGAGGGTGATGCAGCTCTACGCCGCCGGCCAATTCGACGTCTGCACCCTGTTCTTCTCGCGCTTCCAGTCGGTGATCTCGCAGGTTCCGACCGCGACCCGGCTCGTTCCGGCCGAGATCCCGGTGCGCGAGGAGACGTCGGGGGCGCTCTACGAATACGAGCCGGGCGAGGCGGAGATTCTCGAGGACCTGCTGCCGCGGGCGATCGCGATGCAGATCTTCACCGCGCTGCTCGAGAACGCGGCCTCCGAGCAGGGCGCGCGGATGAGCGCCATGGACAACGCCACGCGCAACGCCGGCGAGATGATCAACAAGCTGTCGCTGCAGTACAACCGCACGCGCCAGGCGATGATCACCAAGGAACTCATCGAGATCATCTCGGGCGCCGAGGCGCTCTGACGAAATTTCGGAGCGACCGCCGACGGACGATCCCGGCGGGCTCCCCATGAACGAATGCGAAAGTGACGAGGGCAAACGGATGGCGAATGTCGGACGCATCACCCAGGTCATCGGCGCGGTCGTCGACGTCAAGTTCGACGACCATCTGCCGGCGATCCTGAACGCGCTGGAAACCACCAACGGCGGCAACCGCCTGGTGCTCGAAGTCGCCCAGCATCTCGGCGAGAACACCGTGCGCGCCATCGCCATGGACATCTCCGAGGGCCTCGTGCGCGGCCAGGAAGTCACCGACACCGGCGCTCCGATCCGCGTGCCGGTCGGCGAGGGTTGCCTCGGCCGCATCCTCAACGTCATCGGCGAGCCGGTCGACGAGTGCGGCCCGGTCGACTACGAAGACACCCGCGCCATCCACCAGGAAGCCCCGTCCTACGTCGACCAGTCGACCGAGGCCGAGATCCTCGTCACCGGCATCAAGGTCGTCGACCTGCTGGCGCCCTACGCCAAGGGCGGCAAGATCGGCCTGTTCGGCGGCGCCGGCGTCGGCAAGACCGTGCTGATCCAGGAGCTGATCAACAACATCGCCAAGGTGCACGGCGGCTACTCGGTGTTCGCCGGCGTCGGCGAGCGCACCCGCGAGGGCAACGACCTCTATCACGAGATGATCGAGTCGGGCGTGAACAAGGACCCGCACGAGAACGGCGGCTCGGCCGCCGGTTCCAAGTGCGCCCTCGTCTACGGCCAGATGAACGAGCCCCCGGGCGCCCGCGCCCGCGTCGCGCTCTCCGGCCTCACCATCGCCGAGCACTTCCGCGACAAGGGCCAGGACGTGCTGTTCTTCGTCGACAACATCTTCCGCTTCACCCAGGCGGGTTCGGAAATGTCGGCGCTGCTTGGCCGCATCCCCTCGGCGGTGGGCTATCAGCCGACGCTCGCCACCGACATGGGCGCGCTGCAGGAGCGGATCACCTCGACCACCAAGGGCTCGATCACCTCGATCCAGGCGATCTACGTCCCGGCGGACGACCTGACCGACCCCGCCCCCGCCACCTCCTTCGCCCACCTCGACGCGACGACGACCCTCAACCGCTCGATCGCCGAGAAGGGCATCTACCCGGCGGTGGACCCGCTCGACTCGACCTCGCGCATGCTCGACCCGCGCATCGTCGGCGAGGAGCATTACGGCGTCGCCCGCCAGGTCCAGCAGATCCTGCAGAAGTACAAGGCGCTGCAGGACATCATCGCGATCCTCGGCATGGACGAGCTGTCCGAAGAGGACCGCCTGACGGTCGCCCGCGCCCGCAAGATCGAGCGCTTCCTGTCGCAGCCCTTCGACGTCGCCGAAGTGTTCACCGGCTCGCCGGGCGTGCAGGTCAAGCTCGAGGACACCATCAAGGGCTTCAAGGGCCTCTGCGCCGGTGACTACGACCACCTGCCGGAAGCCGCCTTCTACATGGTCGGCACCATCGAGCAGGCGATCGAGAAGGCCGAGAGGCTGGCCGCCAAGGCGGCTTGAGGTCACCTTCGAGACGAGCGAGGCGGACCGCGTGCGGTCCGCCCCGGCGCCCCGCCCGGCGGGACGCCGCGTGACATGACAAGCGGGAGCGGTCGATGGCCGGACCTTTCAAGTTCGAACTGGTGAGCCCGGAGCGGCTGCTGTTGTCACAGGATGTCGTGCAGGTCGACCTGCCCGGCACCGAGGGCGATTTCGGCATTCTCGAGGGTCATTCGCCCTTCATCTCGACCCTGCGCCCCGGCGTCGCCACGATCACGTTGCCGGGCGGCGCGGCGCAGAAGTATTTCGTGCGCGGCGGCCTCGCAGAAGTTTCGGCCACCGGCCTCACCGTGCTCGCCGAGAAGGCGGTGCCGCTGGCCGAACTCAAGGCCGACCAGGTCGCGCAGGAGATCCGCAACGCCGAGGAGGACGTCGCCGACGCCGCCAGCGAGACGGCCCGGCAGGCGGCGGAACTGCGGCTCGCCCAGATGAAGGATCTCGCGGCGGCGCTGCGCGCGGCGTGAGGCATCTCCCGGACCGGGAGCGGGCGCCCCGGAGCCGAGAAGACTTTTCGGAAACCCCGGCCCCCGTGCCGGGGTTTCGTCGTTTGAGCGGCCGGAACGGCGCCGGGAAAGGGGGCAGCGATGGCTGAAAATGCGCAGGCACGGCTCGACGCGCTCGAAGAGCGGGCGGCCCATCAGGAGACGACGACCGAGGATCTCAGCCGGGTGGTCGCGGCGCAGTGGGACGAGATCGACCGGCTGAAGAAGCTGGTCACCCTGCTGGCCGAGCGGGTCGGCGAGGCCGAGCAGCGGGTCTCGGCCGTTGCCCCGCCGGAGCCGCCGCCCCCGCACTACTGAGCGAGGTCCGCCGGCGGCGCGTCGGGGTCCGGGCGGTTCGAGTCGGGACGTCGGATCGCGCCCGGAGCGTCGTTTGCGCGGTCGCCGCACGGCCGGCCCTGCTCCGCCTTGCGGGCATCGACAGGTCGAACCGGTCCGGGCCCGGTTTCACTCCGCGGCCGGGCGGGCGCTGGCGAGCAGGGCGGTGGCGTCGGCGCGGTTGGCGGCCCCGGCGAGGAAGTCGAGCTTGCCGGCGGTGTCGCGGGCGAGGAAGTCGCGGCCGATCTCCTTCTGGATCGCGAGATGGTCGACGACGTCGAGGGTCTCGACCATGATCAGCTTGTCGCCGATCCGGCGGTCGTAGGTGGCGACGAAGGCGCCGGCGAAGTTGACGCAGGTGCCGATGCCGGTGGCGGGATCGAAGGCGTCGGCGACGAAATTCGGGCCCCAGGCCTGGCGGAAGCCGTCGCAGAGCCGGCGGTGCAGCGTCTCGGCCGAGCCGTCGGCGACGTCGGGCATGGTCGCGGCCGCGTCCATGCCGGCGGTCTCCGCCGCGCCGGCCCCTGCGGCGTCTCCTCCGGGCGGGACGAGGTCGAAGACGTGGATCTGCAGGACCGCCCGGTAGTCCATCGGGATGAAGGATTCGATGCTGGCCCGGTCGAGCTTCCGGGCCGCCGGAACGTCGGCGAGGGCGGCGCGGGCGCCGGGCCGGCCGAACACCGGGTGACCGTCGCGGGAGAGCTCGGCAACCGGCTCGTAGCCTTCGGGCACCGCGAAGGTGAGACCGCCGAGGTCGGCCGCGGCGGCCGGGCCGGGGGTGCCGGCGAGGGCCAGGGCGGCGAGGACGGCGCGGACCAGCATCTTCATTCGTCTTCCTCCGGACGCGACAGGGGACGCGGCGCCGTGCCGAGCCTTTGCCACGGCAGGGGCGCCCGCCGCAAGGGGCGCGATGCCGCTCTGGCGATCCCTTCTTGGGACGTCCGGGCTAGGCGAGTGCGGCGATCCGGCGCGGCCGTCCCGCTCCCCCGTTCCTCCCCCCTGTCCGTGGCGGGTCGCCCGCTGGGGATAAACGAAGGGCCAGCTTGCTTTTCCAGTCACGGGAACCTTTTCTTCACGATGGCGTCTATCAAATCCCTGACGGCGTCCTCCCGATCGATCCCCGATCGTCCCCGCCGGTGAAAGGCGACCATGTCCCGAACTCTCGAGGCCCTCGGCGGCGACATCTTCATGACGATGATGCTCGCCCCCTTCGTGGTGGCGGCGCGGTTGCCGATCCTGATGGAAGCCGGCTCCTCCCTCACCGCCAGCCAGGAGCTCTGGCTCGCCGGCTCCGAGAAGGCGGCCGCGGCAGTCGAGGGGATGATCGCCTATCACGGCTCGATGGCGGTCACCGCCATCCGCGCCGGCGCGGCGATCGGCAGCGGCAGCTTCGACCCGATGCGCTATGCCGACGGCCACCAGCGGGCGCTCGGCAAGGCGTTCCGGCCGATCTCGCGCCGGGTCCGGGCCAACGCCCGCCGGCTGTCGCGCAAGGTGGCCGGCTGACCGGCATCGGTCCGGCCCGCCGGTGAGGCTGGCGCCTCTGTGATCCTCCGCATGTCCCGTCAGCGCCGACGTCAGCGGCGCCCCGCCAGCCTTTCCATCGGAAAGGCGTGAACGTCGGCGAGAAGCTCGACGAAGCCGCGCGCGGCGTGGTCGAGCGAGGCGCGGCCCTTCTCCGCCGTCGCAGCGGCGGCGTTGCCGGCGGCGCCGTCGGCGTTGAGATCCTGCATCATCCAGCCGAACTGCGCCGGCCCGTGGGCGCGCAGGTGCTTCGCGCTCTCCAGAAGCTCGAGCTGCAGCGTGCGGAAGTCGCTGGCGGCGCCCATGTCGACGAGATCCGGTGCGAGATGCAGCATCAGCGAGGTCTCGATGTCGCCGCCGTGGATGCCGTAGGCGCGCTCCCCTTGCGGATAGAGCCCATCCGGCTGGCCGAAGCGCAGCCAGCTCGTCGCCACCGCCAGCATGCCGTGGCGCCGGCGCAGTTCGCGCGCGACGATGTCCATGATCGGCACGTTGCCGCCGTGCGAGGTGACGATCACCAGTTTCTTCAACCCGGCCCGGGCGACGGCGTCGCCGATCTCGATCCAGACCCTCGTCACCGTATCCCAGTCGAGGGTGAGGGTGCCGGGCGAGAGGATATGCTCGTCGGATTTGCCGACCGTCTGCACCGGCAGGAACACCGCCGGCAGCTCCTCCGGCAGCAGCTCGATCACCCGGGCGACCTGCCCTTCCGCGATGGTGGTGTCGGTGGAGAGCGGCAGGTGCGGGCCGTGCTGCTCGACGGCGGCGACGGGCAGTACCGCGATCCACGACGCCGTTTCGGGCGAGAGGAAATCGGGGGCGCGCATCTCGGCCCATCGGCGGCGCGGCGGGGTCATGGTCGTCTCCGGGGCGTGCGGGTTCGGGCGGCGGGGTCGGCGGGGGTGGCGTCGCTCGCGGCGGCGGACGCGGAGAGGTCGTCCCCCTCATCCGGCCCTTCGGGCCACCTTCTCCCCGCGGGGGAGAAGGGTGCGACCGGCGAGATCGGCATCCTGACGGAGATGCCGACATGGTCGAGCCTTCCATCGACGGGGCTTTTGCGGCGCCTCCGGGTGGCACGAGCCCAGCCAGGGCCTCCTCCCGTCTCCCCTTCGGGGAGAAGGTGGCCCGAAGGGCCGGATGAGGGGCTGCGGCGGTGCGGTGTCGTCGGCGCGCGCGCGGGCAACGCCGCGCCCGCACCCCGGGCGAGGCCCTCCTTACTCACGGCTCTTCTCCCAGCGCCACTGCACCACCCGCATCGCCGGCTTCATCGCGGTGAAGCCGCCGACCGGCGCGGCGCGGGCGACGGCGAGTTCGCCGAGGTCGCCGCCGTGTCGGCGGAAGCAGACGGTGAGGAAGCTCTGGGTCTCCAGCGTCACCGCGTTGACGACGAGGCGGCCGCCGGGCTTCAGGGCGGTCATCGCCGCCTCCAGCACCGCGGGCGCGCCGCCGCCGATGAAGACGGCGTCGGGGGCGGGCAGGCCGGCGAGGGTGGAGGGGGCGGCGCCCTCCTCGACGCGAAGGTCCGGCACGCCGAGGGAAAGGGCGTTCTGCCGGATGCGGGCGCAGCGCTCCGCCTTCTCCTCCACCGCGATCGCCGACAGGCTCGGGTCCGCCAGCATCCATTCGATGCCGACCGAGCCGGAGCCGGCACCGACGTCCCAGAGCAGTTCGCCGCGGCGCGGGCCCAGGGCGGAGAGCGTCACCGCACGGATCTCGCGCTTGGTGATCTGGCCGTCGTGGTCGAAGAGATCGTCGGCGAGGCCCGGCGTGAAGGGCAGGATGCGGGCGCCCGGCCCGGCCACGACCTCGATCGCGACAGTGTTGAGCGGGTCGATCCCCTCGAGGTCGAAGGTGGCGGCGGTGGTCTCGCGGATCCGCTCGGCTTGGCCGCCCATCCGCTCCAGCACGACGAGGCGGCTGCCGCCGAAGCCGTGGCGCGTCAGCAGCCCGGCGAGGCGGGCCGGCGTCTCGCCGTCCCAGGACAGAGCGAACAGGCGGGCGCGGTCGTGGAGATGGGGCCGGATGCGTTCGAGCGCGCGTCCGTGCAGCGAGAGGCGGACGACGTCCTGCCCGGCCCAGCCGAGCCGGGCGGCGGCGAGCGCATAGGCCGAGGGCGCCGGGATCGCGACGATCTCCTTCGGGTCGATCTGGGCGGTGATCAGCGAGCCGACGCCGTGGAAGAAGGGATCGCCCGAGGCGAGCACCACGACGGGGCGGCCGCGCCGCTGCCAGATCCGCGGGAAAGCGTGGGCGAGCGGCGAGGGCCAGGCCAGCGTCTCGGCCTTCGTTTCGCCGAGGAGGGCGAGGTGGCGGGCGCCGCCGACGACGAGTTCGGCCTTGCCGAGGAGGTCGCGGGCGAGGGGCGAGAGGCCGTCGAGGCCGTCTTCGCCGAGGCCGACGAGGCCGAGCCAGCGGCCGGGGGCGGCGGCATCGGTCATGCGATCTCCGAAGCGGTCTTGCGCCCGGCCTCGTCCTTCGAGACGGCCCTTGCGGGCCTCCTCAGGATGAGGCCTTCGGGAGGGTGGTCGGTGACGCCGCTGGAGCGGAGAAGAGAGGCACGCGTCCCGGTGAAGCCTCGGCTTTTTGCCTCATCCTGAGGAGCGTCGCGTCCGCGACGCATCTCGAAGGACGAGGGAAAAGCCCCGGCGTCGCGGCGAGGCACGAAACGAGGCCCGTCCGTCATCGCTCCGCCTCCACCGACCGCGGCGTCAGCAACAGCGTGCGGCCGCCCGGGCCGGTCACCAGTCGCGTCTGCGAGGAGCCGACGAGGACGAGGGTCGCCATGTCGGCTCGGGCGGGTTCGGCCTCGGCGAGGGTGGTGACGACCATCGCCTCGTCGGGCCGGCCGACGGCGCGGGCGAAGGCGACCGGCGTGGTGCCGGCCTTGAGACGGCGCAGGACGGCGAAGGCGGCGTGGATGCCGTCGGGCCGGGCTTTCGAGGCCGGATTGTAGAAGGCCATGGCGAAGTCGCCGGTGGCGGCGGCGACGAGCCGCTTCTCGACGACGCTCCAGGGCTTGAGGTTGTCGGACAGCGAGATCGCGCAGAAGTCGCCGCCGAGGGCGGCGCCGAGCCGGGCGGCGGCGGCCTGCATCGCCGAGACGCCGGGCAGGACGGCGAAGTCGTAATCGGCGGGCTGCGGATCGGTCCCGATCGCCTCGACCACGGCGGCGGCCATGGCGAAGACGCCGGGATCGCCGCCGGAGACGACGGCGACGCGGCGGCCGGCGCGGGCGAGGGCGATGGCCTGCCGGGCGCGGTTGATCTCGACGCGGTTGTCGCTGGCGTGGCGGACCTGGCCTGGGCGTTCGGGGCAGCGGGCGACGTAGGGGAGATAGCCGACGAGGTCGGTGGCGGCGGCGATCTCGTCTGCGGCCTCGCCGGTCAGCCAGGCGTCGGGGCCGGGGCCGAGGCCGACGACGGCGAGGCGTCCGGCGGGCGCCGGGCCGGCCCCAGGCATTTCGGCTTCGGGCGGCGTGCCGGTGGCGGTCTTCGGCTCGGTCGGGGCGGCGCTCACGGGCGGCGGCCCTCGCCGGGGACGAGGATCATCGAAAAATAGGGCGCCTCGTCGTCGGCCTTGCCGGCGAGCGGCTCGATCCTCTCCCCGGCCATGGTGCCGCGCTCGACATAGATGGCGCGGTCGAGGAGACCGGCGGCGGCGAGCGCCCGGCGCACCTTCGGCAGGTTGCGGCCGAGCTTCATGATCACCGCGGCGTCGGTGCCGGCGAGCCGGCGGGCGAGGTCGTCCTCGGCAAGGGTGCCGGGCAGCACGGTGAGCACGTCGTCGCCCCAGGTCATGGGCTGGCCGGCCGAGGCCCAGCAGCCCGACATGCCGGAAACGCCGGCGGTGATCGACACGGTGAAACGGTCCCTCAATCGCGTGAAGAGATGCATGAAGGAGCCATAGAACATCGGGTCGCCCTCGCAGATCAGGGCGACGTCCCGGCCGGCGGCGAGCACGGTGGCGAGCCGCTCGGCCGCCTCCTCGTAGAAGCCGGCGAGGGCGGAGACGTAGGCGCCTTCCGCGAAGTGGATCTCCGTCGTCACCGGGTAGGACAGCATCAGTTCCTCGGTGCCGGGCGTCACCCAGGGATCGACGATGGCGCGGGCGTTGCCGCGGCGTCCGGCCTTGGCGAAATAGGCGATCACCGGGGCGGCCTGGACGAGGCGCACCGCGCGCACCGTCATGAGTTCGGGATCGCCCGGGCCGAGGCCGACGCCGTGGAGCGTTCCGGTGCGGACGGCGGCGGCGGGGTCGCGGGCGGGGCGGGGCAGGTCCAGCATCGCTTCACTCCCGCTCGCTGGCGAGGGCGTTGATCGCCGCCGCGGTCATGGCGCTGCCGCCCTTGCGTCCGCGCACGATCAGTGCCGGCAGCCGGCCGTCGGCGAGCAGCGCCTCCTTCGATTCCGCCGCGCCGACGAAGCCGACCGGCATGCCGATCACCGCGGCCGGCGGGGCGACGCCCTCGTCGATGAGTTCGAGCAGGCGGAAGAGGGCGGTCGGCGCGTTGCCGATGGCGACGACGGCGCCCGGCAGGTGCTCGCGCCAGAGCTCCATCGCCGCGGCGGTGCGGGTGGTGCCGAGGTCGGCGGCGAGGGCGGGGACGCGGGGGTCGTCGAGGGTGCAGATCACGGCGTTGTCCGCGGGCAGGCGGGCGCGGGTGACGCCGTTCGCCACCATCTTGGCGTCGCACAGGATCGGGGCGCCGGCGGCGAGCGCGGCGATGCCGGCGGCGACGGCCCCTTCGGAGAAGACGATGTCGGCGGCGAGGTCGACCATGCCGCAGGCGTGGATCATGCGCACGGCGACGCGCTCCTCGTCCTTCGAGAAGCGGGAGAGCTCCGCCTCGGCGCGGATGATGGCGAAGGAGCGTCGGTAGATCGCGGCGCCGTCGCGCTCGTAGGTCTCGCGGGTCGCCGGCTGGTGGGCGGTCATGATCGGTCTTCCGGGTGCGCGAGCCTCGCGGCGAGGGCGCGTGCGTCGTCGATAGCAAGCCCGCGGGCCTGCGGCAAATCCCAAGGCGCGCCGTTCCGCACAAGGTCGAAGGCGCCGTCGCGGCCGACGAGGGTCAAGGGCGCTGCGCGCGGATGGGCGCAGCCCTTGGCGCAGCCGGAGACGTGGAGCCGGGGCGTGGCGCCG